>Ga0180732_1001702_pt1 | contig 12907 bp, 37 predicted proteins | sample KR11_01MetaG_FD_148674 | JGI IMG/M metagenome (GOLD analysis project Ga0180732, IMG submission 148674) | Groundwater microbial communities from the Olkiluoto Island deep subsurface site, Finland - KR11_0.1 MetaG | ecosystem: Environmental > Aquatic > Deep subsurface > Groundwater | place...
ACCTATACCAGTAATAACATTCTTCTTCAAAGCAACTGTCATAATAAGGGCAATGCTTAAAGCAATCCCTCTTTTCACTTTCTTCTTTAGTTTCCATCTTTAAAACCTCATTGAACATAATGTTTTGGTTAAGAGAGGGAATCCGCAGATTCTCTCCCTGAAAGGTTGAGCTTCGCAAAGCGAAATCTTAACCTTAATTATAATCAGGATTTTTTGAAAAATCCGTAGTAGGTTTTTGAGTTTATTAACGTCTTAATCCATTACAAAAAATGGAATAAAACATTAATTATGAGACCGAGCTTTGCTCGGCTTGAGTTGATTTTGGTCATGTGATGCATTTGTTATGAAATACAAAACCAAAAATCCATAAGTGAATATAAATAAGATTATGAATAATAATCTGCTTACAAAAAACATTAAGTTGCAACCTAAACTTAATCCAAATATGATTTCTTGCTGTTTTTTTGTTAAATATAAGTTTACCATTTTTTGACCAAAATTAATTTCTCATAATGTTAGGCTTAAACGATAGCCGACAACTATTATTTCGTCATAGATATTGTCGGTTTGGGCGTAGAGCCGTTTAAGCCTAATTCAACGACTCCCGCAGGAGTAAAATTTCCCTATCGTTTCTAATCTTTTGATTGCAATTTCTTTATATTTATCTTATTTTTCTTTATGAAATCTAAAAAACTTTCACAAGCGAGTTCTGGAGTTTTATACATTTCTCTTGGCAGTTCTATCTTTTTATCCAACCATTTATGCCAATCGTCAGTAACTTCAATATTCCAATATCCTCTTTGCCAGTATCTTAAACTGAAAGCAATAACATCTATTGTCTTAATATTAGTCTTAATATTAAATTTAATTCTTATTTCTTCTAATAACTCACTTAAACTTTTACTCATTTGTAACATCACCTTTATATTCTATTAATTTATCAAATCCTTTCTCTTCTAACATTTGAAACATAGTCTTTCCAGTTTTTTCATTATACATATAAGGCAAAAATATTTCCTCAATCTTAACCATCTGCAAAAAAAACAATGTTAATTGTGCCTCTAACCAATCCCTAATTATTCTCCAACCAACCCTACGAGCTTGGTCATAATCATTATACATAGATTGAGGCACAACCCTAACCTGCTGTCCATAACTACCATTTCTTGATTTTTGCCTTCTATATTCTCCAGTCTGGTTATTTATAGTTTGCATTACTGCTTTAACATTCATAGGCAGTTTAAAAGGTAGTTTTCCTTTTTCTGTTTCAATTATAAAAGAGATAGCTTCAATCTTCCCATCTTTATCATACTCTTTTAGTATCTTATTTACTCCGCTATCAGAAAGTAATTTCTCTATCTCGCTAATAGTTGTTTCAACTGCGATTTTTGTTGTATAATTTAATATTGCCATTTTCGTTTCGTGTGGGTGATTTTTTAAGTTTTAATTGAGCCTAATGTTCCTGATTTCAAGAATATTTTAATCGGATAAACGATTAGTCCGCAATATAATCTTCACCTGCTGATTCTCTGATTAGTTCACCATAATATCCCCGCACATACCATTTCATAATTATCACTCCTTTTGCGGTTTTTGTTTAACCGCTATTATGTTCTCCTGATAAGGATTAAATCGGTGAGACTTATATAGCAAAGTCGTGTTTTTCTTTTGTTCCATTTTTATAGTTCCAAGTTTCATTACATTTAATAGCTCTTTTATAACAAAAAACGGCTCCATAAAATATATCTGAATCCTCTGGACAATCTACTTGATGGAGATGTTCAGCATTCTCTTGTACTGGCTCATAATCAAAATAATAAGTTTCATTACTCCATATACATTCATTATAATTTCTATCTATGGTATATGAACTATTTGGAAGATTAGCTTCCCATTCAGTTCTTAGATTATAATGAATCTCATAATCTTTATACTGCTCACAATCTTTTAGATAATATTGACCATTTATTGAATCAGTACATTCATCTAAAGATATTAAACTATATTGATTACACCCTACTAATAATATCAAGCTTGTAAGAGCAGTCACATATACCATTTTTGCTTTCATCTTTTCTGTCTCACCAATTTAAAGTTTTAATTGAACATAATGTTAAGTTAAATTTAGTGAGCGTAGCGAATTGAATTTAACGTGAATTATATGATGTAAAAATTTTTGGACTTTTTTATTCATTCCTAAAACAAACATACTCAATCCAAATATAAATATTGAACTCCAAGTATTAGTAGCCCAAAAAGGTATGTTTCTATAAAATATAAACATAGATAATACTATTCCCAATATTATAAATCCATTAATTATTCTTTGTTTATTTTTCATTTTATCCTCCAAAAATTTTTATTTTATATAATGTTAAGTTAATTTCTGTTTTAAACTCTCTTTTCGTTATAAATATTTAAAATGGGAATTAACGATAATTCCACGAGTCTCCGCAGAGACTAAAATCAATCGGCATTTCTTATTAAATGATATTTAATACATTCATCTGTAAATCTTGTTGAATTAATTTTATCAATTCTTGTGATTTCATAATTTCAAAACTTATTATATCATCCCTTTTATACCTTTTTATATAGGGAATATTTAACCATTTTATTGCCTCTTCAAATCGTGTAATCTCCCTTTGTTTTTTTGTTCCAAATAGAAATCTCCAATATCCTCTATTTTGTGATTTATGAGAACAAAAACAACCATCACCATCTATCATTCCTGCTAAAAAAGATAGTTTATTAGTTGACAATTCAAAATTATAATTCCTAAAAAAGTTTACTATAAATTCATTATTTGTTACTACATTAAATTTATAGACTTTACTTTGTATATTATTATTTAAAAAAAATGTTTGAATTGATTTTAAAAATTGTGAATTATCTTGTATTATATGCAAACAATGTTTTGTTTTTTTTGTTTTATAATAAATACATCCATCTGTATACACAATTCCCGCTAAGTAATCCATATTAATCCTACTATCATCTATTTTCATTGCTGGTTTTAATATCCCATAATTATATCTTTTATTTAATTTTGTTTGCATCTTTATCCCACCAAACTGATTTACATTTAGGACATTGCCTAACTTCTTCCTTTTTTGGTATCCAAATATGACCACATTTTTTACATTCTAATTTTAATAGTTTTATCTTCATTTTGAGTATACTTTAAGGAATACCTTTAAGTATTTAAATATTATTGTATTGTAGTATCTAAATCAGTTCTCTAACATATCTTTCCATAAATAATTCTTTTCTGAAATCCAATTCGTTAAATTTTAATCTGAATGCACTATACGACTCCGCAAAATCTTGAGAAAAATCAGTTTTAGCATATCTAGAAACAAAATAAGAACTTCCATTCATTAACAACTTTACTTTTTCTGTTTCATTTAAGTCATAATGTGAAACACTATTATTGTATAATAATTCCCATTCTTCTCTTTGGCTATCATTTAAAAAATTATAAAAAACATAATGTCCAATTTCATGGTATGCAGTTCTTTCAACATCCCACACATACCTGTTTTTGGTGTAAATCAAAATATTTTGCGTGTCAAAAAAATACTCTCCTGTTGTATTGGATTCGTTTTCTTCCAATGCCAATGTAAAATCCCTGTTGAATTTATCCTGTATTTCCTTCTTGTAGTCTATTTCGTAATTATCTAAACTTGTTATTATATATATGCTTATAAAGAGAAATGCCAAAGATAACACAAAAAAGATTCCAGTTAATTGCTGTTTGGTTTTTAGTTGCATTTCCTTTCTCTCCAATCTTGTAAACTGCATCCCAGATGAAAATATATTTTACCTTTTAAGTCCGACCAAAAACCTCTCTCTTTTTATCATTAAATAAGCATCATTACTTATTAATTTTGCTTTCTGGACTAAATCATCTGTTAAAATTCCTGCTGGTTTCTTGACCAATAAAGGCAATCTATTGATTTCATTATTCAGCAGATTAATAAGCATTTCTTTTTTCATTACTTCAAACTGCTTTTTGTCTTTATGGTTCATTTTTATAAATCTATCCAAGTTTTTATAAGCAATAATAAATGTAATCCAAAAGTGACTATATTACTATATTCAAAAAATATTATGTGCGGTATCAATAATATAGATACAACAAATGAAAATGTTTCATCTTTTAGTGTATGTGCCATTTTTATAGCCTCCCCCTTAAAATCCATTTCTATATAAAGTCATCATTGCAAGATAGCTTTCACTATCCAAAACCAGCTTTGTGTAAAAAGTGCCTTTTGTGTATAAAGTAAGGATTGTGTGTAAAAAGTCTAATTAAATGGTGGTGGGCGAGGTTCATTTTATTTAAAGAATGAGTTTACAATTTCCTTAACCAATAGGACTAACAAGACACCAAATATAAAAATAAAAATTATCTCCCCAGAGAATTGGCTAATAACCTGATGTTTGTATATTATTTCTTTTAATAAAACTGAATACACAACATCTAAAGCTAAAATACAAGTTGCTAATGCTAAGATTTTATTAAAATCCTTCTGTTTAGTTATTATTTCCTTTAAACTTAGTATTAAGTTAGCGTGTTCTGTTGTTAAGCTCTGCTTGCAAGTTGGGCAAATTAGTCTTTCCTGGATAGAGTTCCACCTTTGCCCACCCCGCTCTGCGAAGCTCAAAAAAGAACACATTAAGGGCACTTGTATCGTTGAACGGGAGCACTTTTTCCGCTTCTTTGAGAGTAAAAGGTTTTCCCTTAAACTTCTTCCAAAGAAGGGCATACCTTGTCCATACCCATTTTGGGATTGGTTGTGTTTCCATTAGCAAAGATAATTAGTATAAATATATTTCGCTTCTGCACTATATAGATTAAGAATTTAGGGCTTCAATGCAGGGATTGATGTTAAGCTGATTCAGTTCTTCAGTTTCTTTTTTTAGACGGAAAGTGATAAGCTTATTGATTTTTGATTGTGGATAATCTGGATATTTTCCCTCGTAAAATGCCTGTAAGTGAATAATTTTGATTTTCAATTCAGAGTTCTTAATTAGCAAATCTATAAATAGACTCATTTTATGTTAAGCCTCTTTTTTAATCCTAAATATCGCTGAAAAAGAAAATCAACTTTTTTGTGATTACCCAAACATTTCTCAAAGTCTTTAATAGGCAAACCATTCATTTTCTTATTTTCAACCAAATAAAAATATACTATTTCCTTTACTTTTTTTGCTTGAAATATCATTTCTTTCTATACTAACTTTATTCTTTCTTTCATTCAATTCTTTTGCACATATTTTGTCTATTTCTTTAAGTAATTCTACTTCTTTCCTAGCAACTTCTATAATTATTTTCCTTGAATCTGCTCTTTTTTTATCAAACAAAAATTCAAACAATTTTATCACCTCTTTTTTAAGAGATGAACACTAATTCTTTATAATCATTTATTACTATTGTAAAATGGTAATACTATTTAAACTTTATGTAAATTTACCTAAAAAAGGCTTTTTGATTACATATTCAACAAAGCCATAAACTGTGTAAAAAGTTCTCAATCTGTGTATAAAGTCAGCGATTTTTAATACTTATTACACAAAGCTTCCAAAACCAAAAGATTTATATACAATCTATTAAATAGAACACTTATTGGCTACACACCAATAGTTCTATTTCTTTTTTCTTTTAGTTTTCTATTTCAAAATCCTCTTCTTCCTCATCATCTGGATATGGACACATTTATATCACCTTACTCCACCATAGCTCTCCTTTTCTCCCATTCCTTCCTACCTATAATAAACCCACTTTTGCAATGATTATCCATAGCTTCCTTTACATCAGCTTCAGAATGAAAAAAACCTATTCTTATGCCTTCATTGACTATATACCACTCTTCCATGTTTAGCATTTGTTCATCACCTTTTGTCATTTTTCTATTTTTTTGTCCATTCAAAAACTTCATTAAGCTCTTTGTCAAATTGCTCTATTGCAAGTTCGTTTTCTGGATATAGCCACTTTCTCAAAAATATCTTTAATTTCTTTTCGTTCATTTTATTTACATTCCTTACAAACTTTAATTCTTTTTTCTTCATCAGATATTAATTTGTTCCCGCAATTACAATATTTTAAATACTCTTCATAAGTACCAAATACCAAGTGCCAATTATTTGGTGGTATTATATTCATCATCACTCAACTCTTTAAATTCTCTTTTACAATTTTCAATATATCTGTTTAAAACAAACTTATCTGGAATTTCTTTAAAAAACTTTGAACTAATTTTACTTCTACCTATAAATACTTCCATCAAAACTCCATTATCAATAACTTCTATATTTATTTTAGTTTTTGTCATTTTCAATCCTTAATTTAATGAAACTCCATATCTGCAAGTTTTGCTTCTTTTGCATATTGTTTCATTCCATCCCAAAACTTATCAAAACTTTGTCCATTATTTTTTGCAAATTGTTTTATAACAGGAATTATTGTATTCATAAATACTACAAGAGCCATCTTATCTCCCTCTAATTCTTGGATAGCAAGATTAAATTTAACAACAAATTCTCTATTGTAAACATCTTGTGGTGTTCTTGCTCTGATTTCATCTTCAATATTTCTCATTCTTTCCACTCCTTTTTTAACTTAACCAGTAAAATCTGTTGCCTGTTGTAAAGAGGTATTATCTTTTGTTGCAGTTCTTCCAACTGTTTCGTTACTTCAACAAATTCATCTATTTCTTTAAGCATTTTTTACTCTTTTGTTTTTGCCTTACAACATCAGCACACTTGCATAATTTTAATAGTTCTTGCTTTAATAATTCCTTTTGCTCTTTAGTTCCATTATCTATCCATTCACAAAATTGTGGGTATAGATTAATCCATTTTGGCTCTATATCAATAGTTCCCATCAGTTTTTTAACCATTTTATTTCAACCCCACACTTTCATAAAATTGTCATTCTCTTTTAATATGTCATTCAAAATTATAATTTTATATCCTGCTTTTTTATAACTCATTGTTAGTCTATCTAACATATAACCCATCCCATATCCTTTCTTTTCTATTTCATTCAATATAATCAATCCCTTCTTCTTTTAAAATAATTGCAAGAGATTGAGAAGTTAGGGGTGTTTGTATAATAATCCTACTCCCTTGCTTATCATCTGGAATAGAATGAGCTTGAAAAATCTTTTGAAAGTTCTTTTCTGTTTCTTCTTTATTGGCATTGTCTATTAGATATTCATTAGTTTGCATTTTTACCTATCCTCTTTTATTTATAATACAATAAAAAGTGAGATGCAACAATAACAATAAATAAAATAATAACATCCACACTTTGCATAAAACTTATAACCCTTAATTTTTCTAAAACTTCTTTATTGTTTAATTTCATTTTTAAACACTCCTATACTTTTTAAATAGTCTTCATAAATCTGCTTTCTGCTGTTTAGTGTTTCTATATTTTTATTTATGCTTTCAAATTCCTTTAAGCATTGGTTTTTATCTGTTGTCATCTAATTAACCTCTTTATTTCTGATGGTATCTTTTTAGGATTTAAGCCCCTTCTTACTGCCTTACTAATTGAATACCTTATACTTTTTTTGTACCTATTCCTTACATTATTTTTTATTGGTATTTCCAAAATTCTAAAAACATTTAAGGCATAATTCCACGCTTCAAATTCCTCAATAAATCTTTTTTTGCCTTTATTGTGTTTTAAAACCTTATGCCCTATTTCGTGCAAACATATAGCAAAACTCTTTTCTGTCTTTGGGTTTGGTATTTCTATGTTGTGATTATTCCTATAAACACAACCATACATACCCTTATTTATTTTAGTTACATTAAGCTCATAAATGCTTAAAAGACATTTAACTAAATCGCTGTATTTTCCTGTTAATAAGATGTTTAAATTGCTCATTTAAATCACTTTCACCTTATCTTTATCATAATTATAACTTTTGCACTTCGGGCAAACTTTTGGTTTTTCTAAAGTTCGCTTAATCCAAGAATGTCCGCAATGTTTACAGTTACAGACAATATTGATATTCTCTTGTAATTCTTCTTTTTTCTGTTTCATACTTTCACCTTTTATAATCATAAGGATTTCATAGGTTATATATTAATATTATTGTCTTTGAGAATATAATCAACCCTGTCCTTGCAGTATTCCAATATACATTTTGCACAGCATTCTTTTCTCTTTGTTATTGGGCAAAACTTCCAAACGCTTTCTTTAATCAATTTTAATCTTCCTCTTCATAATTATTGTCAGCGATATCCTTACATAATTTGATTAATCTTTATTTGTTTGCTTTCTCTTGCTTTTCTATTTGGATAAGTCATTTATAGTTATTGCTGATTAAATGTTTCCTTCTTGTTGTTTATGCTTCCCTAATGAGTGATTAAGGAAAATGAATTAATATTCACTATCAATAATAAATCTGTTTTGACATTTATCACAAAAATAAATGTTTTGTCCATTAGCATTTACATCTACATTCTTAATTTTATTTTTACATTCAGGGCAAAATTTTATTTTCATTTTTCAACACCTTTCTAAATTTTATTTATTAATTTTTGCTGGTATCTTTCTGCAAATTGCTCTAAAATAGACTTAAATATAATCTTGTCATCTCTATTTTTAGCCATCCTTAAAACCTCAATAATATCTTCTTCGTTGTTTTCATTCACAAAATTTATAAAAACTGTTGTATAGTTTTTAAAATAATCTTCGTGTAATTGATTATATAATACTTCAATGCTTCTTTTTACCATCTGTTACACCTCGCTTTTTATACAATTATTAGAAGAAGGCAAAACAAATTTATAAAAGGCTTCATCTCTTTCATTCCTAATCGGAAAAAATCCTATTGTAATCCCTTCTTTTATTATGGTATATATTTTTTGCATTATTTCACCTCAAAATTTTTCAATATTTAATTTCCAGCTTATTCTGTAGCCTTCCTCGTTGTCTAAAATTCCTCCTGTGTTTCCTTCTGCTATTAGTCTCGCTATCTCTTGGTTATCAGTTTCAAAATTTCTCTCTATTGCTTTTTTAATCTTTTCATTCATTTTAAACAGCCTCCTTTGAAAGTTCTAACTTATACATTAAATAAGCTCCCATTTTTAAACCACCACCTTTAAGCTCATTAGTTCTTTTATTTTTTCCAATGCTTCACAATAGCATTTTTCAGCTTTAAAACTATTAATTCTAAAAATTATTTCCCCTGCTTTTTGTGTATCCTTTTCTATTAACTGAATAAGTAATTCATAATCTTTAGAAAAATGGTTTTTTTCAATAACAACATAAAAGCCAATAGCATTATAAAAATCGACAAATGGTTTAAAGTTATCGCAAAAGAAAAACCTTAACAATCTTACCTCATTTAAACCTCTATTTGCTTTTTGCTTGTCAATAAAAGTAGTATATTTATTTTGTTCTAAAACCATCTTTTTAAATTGTTTGTAGTTCATTTAAACCATCTCCTTTATAATTTCTTCAGCAACATATAAAGCCCTATTGTTTAATTGCCTTTGCCACGCTTTATTTAATGGACTCCATTTAAACCCATTCTGTTTTAATCTTATCCTTATTTCTTCAGAAGGTATAGAAGGAAAAAATAATTTTACCCTATTTTCTTCTTTATCGGTTTTTATTGTTATTCCGTTTATTGTTTTTTCTGTTTCTGGAATTTCTTTTAATGCCTCTAATTGTTTAAGCCTTTCTTTTACGCTTCTTATGTTCTGGCTCAAATTTGAAAAAAACCAGCTCGGTATTTCATTGTTTTTTAATTCCTTTGCTTTTATTCTTTTTTCCTCTAAACTTTTTAATTTCTCTTTCAATAGGTTTAAGGATTCTGGGTTATCGCTGCTTATAGAATTTGGATTTAATATATTATTAATTTTGTTTTTATAGTGTTCTGATTTTTCCTTTAGTTCTATGCTCTTGTCCATATTGTTATGTATTCTTTCTATATCCCTTCTGTGCCTTTTTTCGCTGTGATGCCCGATTAAAATAGGCTGTCCAAAAGGTATAGCTTCGCTTAATCTTGTAGAATTATTATAAGCCTCTTGGCTTTCTCTTTCTGCTTTGCTTTGCAGTTCTTGGTATCTTTCTAATTTTAAGTCTTGTTTTTCTTGGTATTCCATTTAAATTATCCTCACAACTTCGCCATTATTGGCTTTTTCCTCAATCTCTTTTATTTTGGCTTCGTCTTTGTTTTCTATTGCATTAAGCAGGCTATCGTTTTTTATATGGTAGTCATCTTTTAAATACCTATAATCAGCTATAACAACCTCTTTTTTAAGAAGTGGATTTATAAACCTGTTAAAGTCTAAAATATACCCATCATCAAAAGATAAATACTTACTTTCTTTTATTGTTGTTACTCCTTCCTTTTTTATATTAAACCCTTCATCATCAGAATATAAGGGAGTATTCCAACCCGCAAGAATTAAATAAAACGGCTTAAACCCTTTTATCAATGTTGTTATATGCCTTTTGCCTTTGAGAATAAATTTTATTTTTGGAGTGTCTTTATATTGTGCGTAATCTGTTAATTGATGGCTTATTAAATAGCCTTCTATTCTGTTAATGCTTCCCCCTAAATCCGATTTAAAATAAATCGTTGCTTTTTGTTTATCTTCCATTCTTACCAACTCCAATATATTTTAATTTATAGCTGTTCTTTTTTAAGGAAAGACAGCAAAAACCTTTTATACATCTTTAATATAAAAATCATTCTTTATAATAAACCCCTTTGTCCTGCTTCTTTTGGGTATCAGCATTAAAGTATTATGATAATCTGAAAAAGTTAATTTTCCTTCTTTCTCTTCTTTCTTATCAAAACTACCCAATACTCCAATGCAAGAAATATCCAAAACACATAAAACCCTTTTCCCATCATACTGCTTTAATCGTTCTGTGTATTGTTCTTTTGTTTCGTTTAATATTATTAATTCTATTTTCTTAAATCCCTGTTTTTCTAAACTTTCTTTAAGGTTTTGTTCTTTCTCTTGCTCATCGCATTTTCTTTTAATATCCTTCCAAACATAAACAAAACTACCCAATTGTTTAATTAAGTCTTGGCTTATTATTTCTTTTAAGTTTAGGCTATTTAAAATAAAATCTTCATTTTGAGAATTATAAACTATATCTTGGTATTCTTGATTTAAAAGAATTTCTTTTAATTCTTTTGTTAAGTTTTGCTTTAAATAATCCCAACCAACGCATAAATTAAATTTATCTTTATGGCTCTCAATACTTCTTTTAAGGTATTCAATTAAATTTAATTCTATTATTGGAGTATTATTTATTCTTTCAATAAACTTATTATGCTCTGTTTTGTATTCCTTTAATATTGTTTCCTGCATTTAAACCGCCTCCTTTTATCAATCTTGATTTATTGCCTTTGTTTCAGTTATATGGCTTCCAATGCAATATTTATAAGTAAATCTTTTAGTTTGATTATTCCATAGTTCTTTATTGCAGATTTTGCATTTAACCATTTTAAATTAAGCCTCTTTTTTATTATTGCTTTTAATAGCATTAAATAAAGCCGTTTCATTAGGCTGATTATTGCCTGTTACTGCATTGGGTACAACCAAAATAAAGCCTTGCTCTTCTCTTACTTTGTTTATCTTATTTGCTGTTTCTTTCATTACTTTTTTAAAATCCATTTTTATTAAGCCTCCAATTTTTGCCATAAAGCATAAGGAAATTTTAAATTTAAATTTTGAGCTTCAGCCCATTCTTTTTGATTATCAGTTAATGCTTTTAATCTAATAGGGCTGCCCTTATCTGAATGACTATATTTATACCAAAAAGATTTATTATAGCTTAATGTTTTTTTTGAGTCTTTTAATAAATTCCATGCTTCATGGTATAAATCATTATATGAGCCGATTTTAAAAAGCTTATATCTGAAGCCATCTATTTTTATGATTTTTTCTGGATTACCGCCATTTAATGCTATGCCATGATTTTTGCCATTGCATGAACATTTGCATACATCTTCTTGAGCCAGCCAGCAATTAGCCCCGCATGTTTGCTCAGAAAAAATACTTATTAAGTCCATTTTAAATTACCTTTTTTAATTTTTTAATAAATTTATCTAATGGTATTTGATATTGTTTGCCTTCCATTTCTATTTCTATTAAAGGAATTTTTCTTTCTTCAAAATCCCCCCAATATTTAGAAGTTACAATTCCAAATTCAAAACCTCTACAAAAAAGGTTAATGTTAATTATTCCTTCGTGGAATTTTGTTGCTCTTTTTGTTTGTGTTTTAAAATTTATCATTTTATTACACCTCGTATCGTTTTAATTTGATTTAAGACAACATTATTAATAAATAGGTATATTATCATTAACTTAATAAAAATAAGGGGTATTAAGCCACGCTCTAGGCTGTCTATGAGTTATAAATAACTGCTAGGCTATTGCCTTTAAGACTTCCGCTTATTTGTGGTGTCTTACCCCTATAATAAAAATAAAAGGTTTTAAACCCTCAAACTTAATTTTATTCGGTTTAAGGTTGCGGTTTCAGCCTAATAATACTGGCGGCTCTTTAAAGCCCGTTTCAATATTAGGTTTAAGCACCAAGACGCTCCCCTTGTTGTAGTTCATAACCAGAATGACTACTGGCTCCCTATGTATCAGAATTTTGACCCGAAGGCTCTGATACCCTGCCCTACTCCGACCCAAAAGCAATAAAGCAAATTTTAAGCCCTTTTGTTGCAGTGTTAAAGGACGCTGTTTAAAGCCCTTCTCTTTTGTTGGTTTTTTTAAGGACACCTAAAACCAAACTTAAAACCTTACTCTTTATGATTATAAGGATAGAATATAAATGTTTCGTTTAAACTATATTATGGAGTATATAAATATCCTAAACTGTCTATAACCCTAAAATTTTAAGCTTTCAGGC
>Ga0180732_1001703_pt1 | contig 12901 bp, 11 predicted proteins | sample KR11_01MetaG_FD_148674 | JGI IMG/M metagenome (GOLD analysis project Ga0180732, IMG submission 148674) | Groundwater microbial communities from the Olkiluoto Island deep subsurface site, Finland - KR11_0.1 MetaG | ecosystem: Environmental > Aquatic > Deep subsurface > Groundwater | place...
AGCGGTTCCTTTGGGTAGCCGCACGGACCGTGCCCATGCCTCAGCGACTCCTAAAGCTGGCTGAGATTCAGTGGTAATCAGAAAAAAAAATGGTTGGGGGCAAGCAATGCGCTTGGCCCCAACCTGGCATGTGTCATCGCCTGTTTGAATGAAAAGGTTCAGGCGAAAATCTTAAGGAAGGCCTTGATTACTTCTTCAGCATGGAGGCCGGCATTGCCCAAGGCGGTTCCGTGGGAAGGTCCTTAAAGGCCGGATGATCCACAGGCATGCCCAAAGTGCGTTTTGCACGGGCCTTCAACCGATCCCAATCCGCCATTTGATAAATCACCATTCTCTGGGTGGAAAGAGATCCTTCAGCATGAATGCTGAGAACCCCCTGGGCGCATGAACCCAGATTGATGACCTGGGCAATGGCTTTCATCCTGTCTTCGGTGGAGTATTCCGAGGCACCCCTTAAGTATTTTTCAATATACCCTTTGGTTTCCGGATTTTCCCAGTCCTTCATGGACGGCATGGTGGCTGCAATCCCGCCTGTGATGTCCTGGAGGTATTTCATGGCTTCGTGCCATTGGGAAGCAAACCAGTATTTGGCTGCATTGGTGTAAACCGGGTTGGGAATGGCAAAACCGGTTCCCTGGTCGTAAACCGGGCTCAGAGCCGCAGCTTTGGCCAGGGCATCGGTTACATCCGCGTACATGGCAAGCCATGCCAGATGATCCTGAATTCGGGTGGCATGGGTCAAGCCGTTCATTTCCGCCATCAGACGGGCAAGACCTGCAACGCCCTGGAGCTGAATGGCCTTGTAGGTTGAAGCAGTAAGCCTGTGATACCGGGCAAAGGAGGTCGCAAACAGTCTGGAGAACTGCCATTCACCAGCCATGAACACGCGTTCCCAGGGAACAAACACATCATCAAAGATGATCATGGGATGGCCGCCGTTTCGAGACCCGGTGGTGGCAAGAAATTTAACGCCCGGTGTTCCGCAGGATACGGCACAGGCCACTGCGTATTCTTTGCCGCCCTCATTGTGGTTACGGGAAGGCAGAACGATGAGTTCGTTGGACAGAATGGCGTCGCTGATGTGAAGCTTGCATCCGGTGATGATGATGCCGTCTTTGGTTTTCTCTTTCAAGCGGACGTAAAAATCCTTGTGGGCCTGTTTGGGATCTTCCGCATGAAGTTTCCGGTTTCCCTTGGGATCACTCACTGCAGCACAGATGCCCGGGTCGTTCTTTTTACACCAGGCACGGTATTTTTTCATATTCTCGGAGTAATTGGTTCCCATGGCTTTGTCCAAAACCGTACAGGCATGGGCCACACCATTCAAACTGTCGATACCGGTCAGGCGGGCGCCGCCAAGGTTCCAGTGGTTTAACGTCTGGGTGATTTCCCTTCTGCGTTGAATGTCTTCACCGGTTTCGGGAATTTTGAAGGAAAATGCGATTTCTTCGCCGTCTTCCTCCATGGCGAACAATTTTTTGGTGTCGGGCTGATGGGCCAGCCAGAATTCACCGGCAGCTCGATTTACAGAGGCTTCATAGCGGGTGGGAATGTCTTTTATCAATTCGCCGTCTTGGTAAACGATTCTGCCGTCTCTCAAACTTTCTACATACTGTTCCGGGGTTTTAATCATGAGTCTTCCTCCACTGTGTTTAGGTTAGTGCCCCATCCTGTTAAAAATCGGGCGGTCGGATTTTAAATCATATTTTAAATCAAGGATTAAAAATATTCGTCGGTGACCGGAAGCGCTTGTGTTTTCAATACCCATAGCCGACCAAACACTTTTACCTTTACAAAACCTATGCCATGTTGATGAATATGCGTATAGCGTGTAATTACAATAGGTAATCTTAAACGTTGATGGGATTAAGGTCCGGGTAATATGAGATATATCTCAAAACAGATAAATATGGTTATTTTGAGGGGTCTCGACTTTACAAGGAAGGCTTTTACTGTTATACCTTATCCGAAATTTCTCAATGTCTTCTTTAATAGGCAAACACCATGAACCCAATATTAATCCCATCGAAAAATCCTTCCGGAGCCCATGAGGATATTTTGATCCTGGGGGCCATGTTTGAGGGGATTTTTTCCATCGATTGGCTAATGGAACTCACCGGTCAAAAAGCATCCAGATTGATTATGGTTCTGGATGAGGCCATTGCTGCGGGGGTTATCTCCCGGAGCCGGCCCGGAGCCTATTCTTTCAAGGATAAGGCCAAACAGAAGAAATTGTTATCTCAAATTCCTCCTGAACAAAAGGATCTGGCTTCCCGTAGGCTGGAGGATATCATGATGATGGCCGAGCCTGACGAAATGGAAACCACCCTGACCATTGCACGTCATCTTTGCCAGGGCATCCATGATGAATCCGGTGCCCGGAGGCTCATTCGAGTGGGAGGCGCTCTGAGAAGGGGGGGGTATATCAAGGAGGCTTCACAGTGTTATAAAAAGGTCATCAAGGATCTGCAACCCGAAAAAGATGAAACCTCGAGCAACCTTTATATCGATGCCGTGCTGAAGTATGCTCGTATTCTGCCCGATGCCAATGATCCGGATGAAATCATCAATGCAGCCCTCACGCAGGCCATTTCCAAAGCTATAAATATTAGCGATTCTCCTTCGGAAGTCCTCCTGAGAATGCATTTGGGGGAATACGAATGGTATCAGGGAAGATTTGACGCTTCAACACGCCACTTCAATGAGGGGTGGGACATCGCCTTGAAAACCGGGAATCCTTCAATCCTTCGCTCCGCTCTGATCTTCAGAATATTTTTTCTCTGGTGGCAGGGAAGGTACAACGACATTGTAACGCTTTATGAAGAGCTTGTTCCGGAGGTGGACAAATACCCCACAGGGAGTTTCGCCATTCTATCCGCAGCGCTTCTGGGATCCAGCTATGTGGCCTGCGGCAAGGTGGCCCAGGGGTTTGGCTTGTTGAACGGGTTGTTCAGTCACTGTCAGACCCTGAACAATCCGGACAACCTTATAAAGGTGGCTTTGCACCTGGGATTGTCCTTTATCGAGATCGGAAGAATCGACAAGGCCGTTGCCTATTTTGAAATGATCAATGAAAAAGGCCTGGATACCTTGACCTTTCGGTTGAAAAATGCTGCCCTGGGGATTCTATCCTACGCGTATCTGTTAAAAAAAGATTATCAGCTTGCCCTTGAATATTTCCCCAAATCCCTGACCACCACCCATGCCTTGCTGGTATCCGGCATACGGACCCACTATATTTTCTTTTTCCTGATGCTTATGGAGAAAGGAAAGCTTCCCAAAGTGGCCGATGTTTCCATGGAAAAAATGATCCAGAGGGTTATCAAAACCGGGAACATCCATGCCAGGGGGGTGGGGTATCTTTTCAAGGCCCAGATGATGGAAAAGGAAGGAAAACCTCCCAAGGAAATTTTAAAAGCTCTGAAATTCGCCATGAAATATACCAAAGAATCCGGCCATGTAATTCAGCTTGCCAAAATTCAGCTTGAATCCGCCCGGATTCATATGCTTCTGGGGGATGAGAATAGCGCGAAAAAAGTCGTGAGAAAAGCCTCCAAAGTGCTTGAGCCCATCAATAAAGCGCTGATTCCGGAAGATCTTCTACCCCTTCTCAAGGAACAGACCGTGAGAGAAGACCTTCTGGATGAAATCATAAGACTCGGCCAGGAGGTGGTCAGCATTCGAGACAACCGGGAGCTGGTTCAGAGAATCCTTTCCACCGTAAATCAAATTACCGGGGCGGAAAGAGGCGCTATCTTCATGGTGGACGAACATTCAGGGGAGCGGAAAATTGAACTGAAAGCCGCCAAGTTCCTCACGGTAAACGATGTGGCCCATGAAGATTTCAAAACATCCATGAGGATTATTAAGGAAACCATTTCCACAGGCTCTGCGCAAGTGGTTCAAATGGAAGGTTTTGAGGATATCTCCCCCCCTTCATCGAACATTGATGGAAAAATCAAATCGTGTTTCTGCGTCCCTATGATTTACAAAAACAAAATTGTAGGCGCGCTCTATCATGACTACTGCCTTTTCTCCAGCGGTGTGAAGACCACGGATCTTGAAATGCTCTCCTATTTCGCGGGTCAGGCGGCTATCGCTCTGGACAACGCCCAGGCCTATGAGCAGATTCAAAAATTGAACGAGAAGCTTGAAGGGGAAAAGGAATACTACCTGGAGCAGCATCTTAAAGGACTACAGTATAATGATTTTATCGGCAACAGCCCGGGAATCCAGAGGGTGTTCAATCAGATCCGGCGGGTGGCCGGGGAAGACACCACAGTGCTGATTTTAGGAGAAACGGGTGTTGGAAAGGAATTGATCGCCCGCATCATTCACAGGGAAAGCAAACGAAACGGCAAACCTTTTATTAGAACAGACTGCAGCACCCTGTCCCCCGCTTTGATTGCAAGCGAACTTTTCGGCCATGAAAAAGGGGCTTTTACAGGGGCCACACACCGTAGAACCGGCCTGTTTGAACTATCCAACGGGGGCACGCTTTTCCTGGATGAAATCAGCAATACGCCCATGGAAGTTCAGATGCAGCTTCTTCGCGTGCTCCAGACCCATGAATTTCAACGGGTGGGAGGCTTTGAGACCATCCAGTCCAATTTCAGGCTCGTTACGGCTTCCAACCGGGACTTAAAAGATGAGGTGAAGGCCGGAAGGTTCCGGGAAGACCTCTATTACCGTCTGAATGTATTCCCCGTGGTGTTGCCCCCTTTGCGGGAGAGGAAGGAAGACATTCCCCTCCTTGCCCTGTTTTTTCTCAAACAATATGCAGGCAAAATGAGGAAGCCCCTTGAGGAAATATCCAAAATAGAAATGGAAAAACTGCTGGGTTATTACTGGCCGGGAAATGTCCGCGAACTTCAACATGTGATCGAACGGGGGGTCATCTTGAGTTCCGATTCGTATTTCAAAGTGCCGGAACTTGCAACACCCCCAAGGGAGCATGCCATGCTCCAGGAGATCATCCCTCTGGACGATGCGGTTCGGAATCATATCCTTTATGTCCTTGATAAAACCGGCGGAAAAATATCCGGAAAAGGCGGGGCTGCGGAACTGCTGGACGTGAATTACGGCACCCTGCGATCTAAAATGAAAAAACTGGGGATACAGATGAATAAGCAGGCGATGCTGTAAGGGTACCTAAAAATGTCATTATTATGAGATCAGAAACTATTAAAAGAGGAGGGAATAGGTGGATATCTTTGAAAACATCATGAGCCGGAGAAGTGTTCGGGACTGGGAAGACAAACCGGTACCCGACGAAATGGTAAAAAAGTTACTCGCGGCTGCCATGCAGGCTCCGTCTGCCAGAAATCAACAAGCCTGGCAGTTCATTGTTTTGAATCAAAGAGAAGTTCTGGATCAAGTGGCGCAAACGTCTCCCGGAGCAGGCTGGGCCACCAAAGCCCCCTTGGGCATAATCGTCTGCGGGGATATGTCCATTCAATCCGCCATGGCCGGATACTGGGTTCAGGATTGTTCAGCTGCGTCACTGAATATTCTTCTTGCAGCCCAAGCGTTGGGACTCGGCGGGGTATGGACCGGGGGATATCCCAATATGGACCGGGCCAATGGCTTGGCAAAGGTGGTGGGGCTTCCGGACACTGTGATTCCATTATCCATGGTTCTGATCGGGTATCCAAAAAGCAGACCCGAGCCGGAAGACCGATTCAAGGAAGACCGTGTACATTATAATCAATGGTAGGATAAGCAGGAGGTATTTATGAAAGTTGTTGCCATTGGCGGTAGCCCCAGACTGAAGGGCCACACCAGTTACTTGATCGACCAGGCCCTGGCGGAGTTGACAACCCTAGGCGTGGATACGGAAAAAATCATATTGAATACTCACACGATTGGTCCCTGTCAGGCTCACAATGGCTGTGCCTCTTTTACGGAATGCAAGTTGAAAGATGACGCCGCCGGGATTATGGAAAAATTCTGCCAGGCGGATGGGGTAATTCTGGCCAGCCCGGTCTATTTCGGTAGCCTGTCCGCCCAGATGAAAACGTTTATGGACCGAACGTTTTTTCTTTTTATGCATGGCATTAAAATGAAAGCCAAATGCGCCGGCCTGATCGCCATTGCCGGAAGGGCAGGGGCCGAGGAAACTCTGAATGAATTGAATAAATTCGTCCGGAGGGTGCCGGATATCAAATTGCTGAAACTGGCCGGAAATTCCGGCAGTCCGGATATCGATCCCAAGAATCTGACGGAGCTTGTTGAGCAAGCCAGAGCCATGGGAAGGCAGATGGCCAATTTATTGACTTCCATAAAGAAGTAAAAAGGAGAATGGAATTATGACAAAAGCAACCCATAGTTATTTAGGTGCTGCAGGTATCGGTGTCAGTGACCTTGAAAAGTCCTATGATTTTTACACCCGTGTCTGCGGCCTGAAAAAAATGTATCAATTAAAGCTTCCCCACATGGATGAATATATTCTGTCTTCCGAGGAAAACCGGGGGTCTGCCGTGGTGCTGATGCATTACAAGGATGGCTCCAACCCGAATTACAAAAATAATCCGGTAAAACTCGTGTTCTACGTGCCTGACCCCAAGGAATTTGCCGACCGCATTCGACAGGAAGGGTTGCCCATCGAGCGGGAACCTGAAGCGGTTCCTGAATTGGGCAATGCCGTGGTGGGTTTTGCCAGGGACCCGGATGGGTATCTTCTTGAAATTCTTCAGGCGCCCGGTCAAGTATGATGGGATGCATGGGTTAATTTGACATCAGGGAAAGTCAAGATGCGTCAAAAGATCTGAACGACCCACCAGCTCACGAACACTGCGCATGCCGAATTTTTTCAGGATTTCGACCAGATCCTTCCGCCAGGCGGTGTAAAGGTTGATGAGGCGCTGGGTTCCCCATTCCAAATCCATTTGGGTGACCAGACCCGGATCGGTTGTCGCAATCCCCCCGGGACAGCCTCGTCCGGCGGAGCACCTGGAGCAGCGGACGCATCCTAGGGCGATCATCTCCGCCGTACCCACCACCACCCCGTCGGCACCCAGGGCAATGTCCGGGGCCGCGCCGGTTTCCGCCATTCTCCAAGTGGCCAACAGCATATCCGAAGGCCACCGGTAATCCCCCAGCGCCTCGATCATGGGGTTTTCGCGATTCTTAGGGCTTTTTGAGGGCATTGGTCGATGCGGTAATGGTCCATCTTTTCGCACGCTTCTCCGGTACACAGGTAGCTCTTGGGCATGGCAAAATATTTATAGCCCGGCTTGAGCACATGAACATGATGCGGACACAATTGCGCGCACTTGCCGCACCGCACGCAATCATCGCTTCGGTTGATGATGTATTTTGCGATTTCATTGCGATAGCGCGGCAAGGCCGGTTTGACTCAAACGGAACTATGGCGCAAAGGTGATCGGCCGCAGCTTTTTTTCAATAAGCAGGTGAAGCTGATCTCCCCGGTGGGGCGAACCAGGCTGGGAAGCGTTTCCGTACGTGAGCATGGCAGCGGCGCGAGGGCCGGAGGGGGTAAATTCCACCGCCATGACAAAGGTCTCTCCCGCCTCATTTTCCCCAAGACTCAACGGCGCATCCGCCGGGCCGCTGATGTCCGGGCGCAGGTGAACCGGCAGGGGAATGGCATGAAACATGCCCATGGGATCACCCGGCCCGCCGCCCGAGGCGAGCAACCGATCCCCGGCCGCCACCGTGACCACTTCCCGGTAGGGCGCATCCATGGCGCTGGTGTCTTTCTCAAGGCGCAATGCAGCAGCGGAAAGGGCCTGGACACCACGAACCGGATCCGCCAGGCCGGCGGGGAGATCAAGGGATTTTTGCCAGTTTTCCGGATCTGCGGCAAGTTCGGGATCCCAGTCGGCAGCCCACAGGCCTGTTGCCATGACGTCGTCAGTTTTCATTTCCAGAAGCCAGTAGAGAAACAGGGCCGCTCCCCGGCTGTCCGAATTCATCATGTGATCCCAGGCGGCCAGGATGTCCGCTGCCTTTTGTGCCGTGGCATCACCGAATTGCCCTGCCGCGCTGATCAGGTCCGGCAGGATGCGGTCGGCCATTTCATTTCGCGGCGAGAATTTCCGGGCGATGAACTCGTCAAGGGATAACCTGTCTTTTCCCATGAGCAGCTTCACGGACCGCTGCGCCCTTAAATGCATGAAGTCCATGGAAAAGTACAACGGGAAATCCCTTCGGGAATACACCGGGGGAAACGTGGCCGTCCAGGGCGGGTCATTGGTGCTCTGAAGCCATCCCGAGGGGGGATCGAGGATTTTCGGCAGTTCCTGGAAATCATGGATGCCTTCCACCCGGGTTTTTGACGAATTGCCGGGGACGACGTTCCACCAGGCGTCCCAGTCACCGTGGGGGCGTCGGGGGATTCGTCCGGCAAAGAGGAAATATACGTGGGGATCGTTGGTTCCCCTGTCCCGGCCGGCGTACAGAAAATTGACCACCGGAAAGGTGTTCATTGCCAGGGCGTTTTCAAACCCCTTAAAAGAAGTGGCGCGCACCATGGCAAGGGACTGTTCAAACGTGTTCACGACGGGCGTGGCATGGGCCAGCAGGGCCCGGCCGTTGCGTACGCCCATGACCGGGGCCATGTCGTGGTCCGGGGACCGGAGAATGTGAAGCAGTTCTGCAGCCAATGTGCCGTCGGCATTTCTGGTTTTAATGGTTTTGCTCGTGATGCTGAACGGTTTTTTCTTCCCGTTGAAATAATACGATCCGGCATCGACCACCGGCACTTCGTAAAGGGTCACCGTGTTGATGCGGTTCACCGTATTGGCCCATCCCAGGTGCCGGTTGATTCCCATACTGGGGAGGACGGCGCCCAGCAGGTGGATCCCGTGGAACATGAAATCCATGTCCCCGGGCCGAACGGCGGCCATGGGCATGGCCCACTGAATCTGCATATACGTATGGGCGTTGAAGTCCCACCGCAGATGGGGGTTGAGCAGGAGCATGGGGTTGCCGTCGGCGGATTTTTCCGGTCCGATGGCCCATGCATTGGAGGCTGCCGTCTGCATGGCTTCACCAGCGTCAAGCAATGCCGCAGACCGTGATCCGGCCGCAGGTTTCAGCCAGTTCCGGACGACCCCCATTCTCGGTCCTACCTGGAAGAGCTTGAGGATACGGGCGGAGTGGGACAGGATGTCTTCACCCGTAACGGGAAGGACCACTTTGACCTCCGGTGCCAGCAGGTCAGGAAACTTCCCCGCATAATCGTTGATTCCCCGGGCAAAGGCATCGACGATGGTCCGCTTTTCGGTGGAGGCCTCGGCATACCACTGCACACCGAGTTCCCTGATCCCCAGCAGGTGGACGAGCCGATCCGATGCTGCCAGGTTGACGGGTTCGTGCTCTTTTTTCAAAACCCCGGTGCCTTCTCCCAGACGGCTGCCAAAGTATTCGGCGCTTTTTCCACGAGCCTGGGCCAGCAGGACCAGTAGGATATTGCCGTGGTTTTTTGCCTGGACCCAGCCCGTGGCATAGGCAAGGCCGGCCCAGGTGTCAGCATAGATATACGGCACTCCGAAGATGTCCCACTCGATTCTGTGTTCCGGTATGTCGGTGGCAGCTGAAGAGCAGGGAAAGGCGAGCAACAATGCGGCGAACATTAAGGCAAGTATCACTGTTTTGTTTTGCATGGCATTAACCCTTCGGTAATGGTTTGAATCTGAATTATGCGGCACTTTTCCTAAAAAGCTTTTCTGCATAAACTATTAACGATGATAAAAATATGCCTTGATAACAAGACGGGTTGCTTCGAATTTGAAGGCTGAATCCTACTTTTTTCGATAATTTTTCATGGACATCTCCATTGCCCCTTATATTTACACGAGGCTTTTCTTTCTGTCCACTAAATCGGGGGTACCATGGCTAAAAATATGATTCAGTTTCAAAAAGGTTTAAGCTTTCCGGAATTTCTTTCAATTTATGGCACTGAGGAACAATGCCGCAAAGCTCTGTTCCGAATTGGAAGCTTGGGGACCATGGGTTAACTCCTTCTGTGGACGCGATGTGGTGGGTATTTCGTGCAAGCCTGTTCGTTGGGTCACCTCATTTGTATTGACAAACCACAACCTGTGTTGTACAGATTGTTGTACAATAAACGGAGGTCAGCCATGAAAGCCATATCATATACCGCAGCACGACAAAACCTTGCTAAAACCATGGATCAAGTCTGTCAGGATCATGCACCGATCATAATTACACGAAAAACCAATGATTCCGTTGTTATAATGTCCCTTGAGGATTATGCATCGCTACAAGAAACAGCCTATCTTTTACGTTCACCTAAAAATACCAGACGTTTAATCGAATCCATTGCTCAACTTGAGAATGGAAAGGGTGCTGAACGGGAGCTTATCGATTGAAACTTATCTTTTCTGATCATGCATGGGAGGATTACCTTTATTGGCAAAAAACCGATAAAAAAATCCTGCGACGAATCAATACATTAATAAATAACATTAAGCGTAATCCTTTTGACGGTATTGGAAAACCGGAGCCGTTGAAACATGCACTCTCAGGATACTGGTCTCGCCGTATCAACGATGAACATAGAGTCATATACAAAGCTTTGGAAGATGCCATTCTATTAGCTCAACTTCGTTATCACTATTGATTTCTTCCTGATCAACAAACCCAATAACGGGATCGGGGTCAAACCATGATTCTTTAAATCCCCAAAAATTTCCAAAGATCTGGATGGTGATGACTGGCCCGGGGCTGAATTTTTTATCGGGGAGCCGAAGTTGATTGTTAAGACTTAACAATTTAATAAGGAGTTAGTCCTATGTCGGATAAAATAAACAGGCGGATATTATTTTCACGATTGATGGTTGGCAACCCGAAGAAGGAGGATTTCGAACTGATTGAGGAACCATTGCCTGAACCCGGAGAGATGCAGTTGTTGTTGCGAAATCTTTATGTCAGTATTGATCCCGGGTCAAGGGACCGTTTGAGCGGCAGGGACTCCTATGTCCCCGCCAAGACCTTGGGTGAAGTGATGGATACCCAGTCGGTTAGCCAAGTGGTGGTCTCCAGGCACCCGGACTACCAAGTCGGTGATATTGTGGCTGGTTACCATGGCTGGCAGGATTACGCTATCAGTAACGGGAAAGGGCTGTCCAGAGTCGATTCCGGCCTGGGACCGATTTCGAACGCCATAGGGGTATTCGGGCTCCCCGGTCTAACCGCCTATGTCGGTATTCGAAAACTTTTAAAGGTGGCTTCGGGGGAAACGGTTCTGATTTCATCAGCTGCCGGCGCTGTCGGGTCCATTGCCGGCCAGATTGCCAAAATCGGCGGCGCCTATGTCGTGGGTATTGCCGGCGGTGAGGAGAAATGTGCTTTCTCTAAAAAAGTTTATTGTTTCGATGAAATGATCGACTACAAGTCAGAGAGTAATATTAACGAAGCCCTGGAAAAAGCCTGTCCTAAAGGAGTGGATGTTTATTTCGACAATGTAGGCGGCGAAATATTAAATGCCGCAGTGGCCAACATGAGACGATCGGGTCGTATTCTTATCTGCGGGCAAGTGGCTGAATATAATATAGAACCTGCACAACGGATAGGCTTGCGTGATGTTTCGGCTTTTATCGGTAAACGGCTTAATATGCGCGGATTTGTGGTGCTGGATCACTCGGAATTTTTTGATGAGGCAAAAAATACCATGGCAGACTGGATCAAAAACAAACAATTAATTGTTCGCGAGCACATTGTTGAAGGCTTGGAAAACGCACCCCAGGCTTTTTGCGGATTGTTCAGGGGGGAGAATTTTGGCCGTGGCCTGGTTCATGTGGCTGACCCATCTCAGTAAATTATTTATAAAGTTGTTGATCTTTGGTCACCATGGTTTTTCGTGATCAGTTTGTTATTTGAATTAATGTCTCTACAAACTGCAGAACTCGTAAAACGTCCAAAAAGCCGTTAATCCCGCGAAGACTTGAGTCTATAACCAATTGATAAAACGGGATCTTCACCGTCGCTGGGACAATGATAAATTGAAAAACGAGACTTTTTACGAGTTTATCACAAACTGATCCCTTAACTCTGGCTTCAATAAAACCAAGCACTTCTGGAGAACAATTTATAATGATTGTTTTTCAAAATAACGAATTTTCGATATGTAAAAAACCTTCACTCCTTTTGGTGTAGAAAACTTGATTTCATTTCCCACTCGTTTTCCTAACATTGCTTTACCTAAGGGCGAATCCATACTAAGTTTTCCGTCAACAACATTAAACTCATCGGGTCCAACGATACGATATTCGACCTCTTCCCCTTCTTCATCCTCGAGGGTAACGAAAGCACCAAAATAAACTTTATCCTGATCGTCAGGAATACTATTGGCCACAGTTATCCCGTCGAGACGTTTCGTTAAAAATTGAATCTTGCTATCAATTTCTCGCAAGCGTTTCTTACCATAAATGTATTCGGCATTTTCGCTACGATCACCTTGTGCGGCAGCTTCCGAAATTCTAGCGGTTACATGTGGTCGCTCAACTTTCCACAAGTACTGAAGCTCTTCAGTTAATTTTCGTGCACCTTCCGGGGTGATATACTTGGAACCTTTTTCTCTAAGAGGACGCCATCTACCCATTTTAAACTCTCAGTATTTTAAGGACTATTATATCCGGGGTCAGCTTTTTGAAGGAACAAACTGATCAATAATAAATGTTGAATAGTTCTCACTACACAACAATTCGCTAACCCTCAAACCGGTTGGAAAGGCTGCATAGCGAAACGGCGATGCTTTATCCAGTCCGAGTTCATGCTGTTGTTGGCTGGCCCCATTCTGCCCAAGTTGACTTTTCTATGATTCTGTTCTCAATATCAATCAACCAAATTTCCAGTTCTGGGAAAGCCAGTCCGATTCGGCCCCATGCCACAGCATATTGACTTGCCATTGCTG
>Ga0180732_1001704_pt1 | contig 12890 bp, 16 predicted proteins | sample KR11_01MetaG_FD_148674 | JGI IMG/M metagenome (GOLD analysis project Ga0180732, IMG submission 148674) | Groundwater microbial communities from the Olkiluoto Island deep subsurface site, Finland - KR11_0.1 MetaG | ecosystem: Environmental > Aquatic > Deep subsurface > Groundwater | place...
GATAGTTCAACATTACATGTTTTAGTGTCAAGAGTAACAAGTGTCATTGTGTTTCCTTAATAATTAAACGATGGATCGGCTTGTCCTGTAACTGCTATATTTACATTAACATTAGGCATTGTAAATGGTAACGTATATAAAGCTGATGTTTCTCCAGATGCTAATGTTAAGTTTCCAGAAGTACCACTTGCAACTACAACACCATTATCTGAACGTGTTACAGTAGCAAGTATTACAAATGAATTGTTACTTACCGTTCCTGTATTTTTTAGTTTAGCACTTACTGATGTATTGATATTTACACTTATTAACGTGGGACAATAAGTTATTGTTATTTCACCTGTTAATGCAGCAAGTGTTCCTATACATGATTTTGTGTCGAGATTTTCATATGCCATTGTGTCTATTTCGTATGTCATTTATGTCACCTATTTATGTTATTTTTATGTTTTATTGAATATTTTATTGAATATTTTGTATCCAAGATATCCTGATACTAATGATGTTGATTAGCAAATCTATAACCACTTCGTGAATGTGAAAGTATATTATCTATGTTTGGATATAAGTCTGGTTTTCACTTAGTCTATAACCTTGTGAGTATAAGGAAATTAGTTTGTCGAAGGGTGTATTTAGTAGTTGTTCTAATGTTAGTATTTTAGTCATATTTTGTCATCCTGTAGAGTATAAATTGTGGAATTCACCAATAAATCTGAAATATATTTCGTACCATCCTTCAATTTCGTTTTTTCTTTCTGTATTTTTTAGTTTTAATCTTATTTCTTGTTGTGTTATATCTATGTAGTATGGATAATTAATCCAAGTTGGACATGGACATTTTTTTTCAGTAGAACATCTATTTAAATAATCTTCTTTAAATAAAAATGTATAAGATTGATAGCAAATGTTCGTGTTTGAGGGGAAATCAATCTTATCCATGTTGTTGGTTTGTACATTTATGGTCTGTTTGATTGTTTTTCTATCAGTTATTTATTTATTCTTTATATTTTATTTACGATGTTTTAGCCTTTAATGCAGATGTTCCTGCATCAAGTACAAATGCTCCTGCTACAGCTTGTTCTACAGGTAGTCCTAACATTAGTAAGGATACTGAAGCAAAGTATTTGACCATAGTTCCACCAAGTTGTTTCACTTCGAAGGCATCGATTTTGCCATCTTTCAGTGAATTTTCTAACCAACCTGCAACACTTCTAAGTAGACCAGCTGCCAATGCTGCAATTACTGCTATCGGTACATTGTTTAACATATCTGTTGTTACTTCAAACATATAGTTCACCTCGTTTGTTATTTATTGTTTGTTTACAATTGTTGCTTGTCTTTATCCATGTGGATAAATTGTATTTGTTGTTGTATAATATTACTTTAGATAAATGAAATATGAATGCTGTTTGTCTTAGTATTTTTGTTTAACATTTATTATTTTATTTCTTTCTTGTTAATACGTAGAGTCCAGCCAATCCAACTCCACCATATAATAATATTTTTCCTAAATCACTTGGAGATTCTTTTTCACCTGCAGTAGCATCTGGATCATACGTTTCGAGAGTATTATCTTTATCTTTATCTATTGCTTCTTCACGTTTAGTCTTTGTGCAATCAAGTAAAGTTTGATAATCTGTTGATGTTTTACTACTTGAGTTATATGTGTCATAACATAGTTGAATCTCTGTTAATCCATTATCTAATGCTGTGTGATCAGCATCTGGATATATATCTGTTTGATATTCTTTCCAATTTTTTAAAAGGTTATCTGTCTGATCTTTTATACATGTAGCTTTTTGGTCTTGAGTGTAAGTTGGGTTGGAGCATGCTTCTACAATTCCATCCATTGTATTTTTTGTGAACTCTTGACCTGCTGAAGTGAGGTCTTCATTTGTTAGAGCAATATTATTATCACCAAAGACATAACTTGATATTCGTCCAATAAATGATATTACAAATAGAATTGATGCTATTAATACCACAATCTGCGCTAATAGAGGCACACCCATTGTTACTGTGTTTATTTTATTCAGTTTTATTCGTATAACAACTTTATCATTTTCTGTGAATATTTCAGTGCCAACGTATGTATAATCGATAATTCCATAGTTAGCAAAGAAGTTTGTAATTGACCCGTTTATGTCTATAATTTTTTGTGTGATAGCATCTGTGGCTCCACTTGGAGTATACCATGACCATGGTTGAACTATTAAATCTAAGTTGTGAGTATATAATCCACACTCACTTGTACTTCCTTCATTTGTGCATGTGTCAGTTCCGATTCCAATTACCCTTGTGCATACTCCATCTACACATTTAAGGTGTGATTCATTAATTGTAATCGAAGAAGATACTTCACTTATATTAGTTGTAACAACTTGACCATCACTATTTGTTATACATGCCATTACATAGAATGAATAGCCTTCGTTTGTTGCTGATGTATAATTTAATCTATCTTGTTCAGTGACAGTGTATGAAATTCCTGCAGCTCCAATTGAAGATGTTTTAACTCCTGGAAATGTTTTGTAAGTTTGTGCAACTGAACAGTTTGTACCATCCATCCCTTTTACAAATGAAAATGTTATTTCTACGTTATTAAGATGGATTCCACATCCACTATTTATGTCTATAGGTAAATTAGAGCAGTTATCTGGTGGAAGTGATATTTCAACTGCATATACACGTATAAAGTTTGTTGTTCCACAAAAATCTGCAACTGAAGCGCAAATATTTATTGTATCATTAACTTTCCAGTTATTGTATGTTGACATTTAATTACCTCTTTATTTATATATTATATTACTTGTTATTCTATTTCTTTTTCATTAATAAGTATAGTACAACAACTCCAGCTGCAGCTACATAAATTAATGTATTGTCTTTTGGTGTTCCATCTGGTTGACATGTTGTTGATGCTTTACATATTGCTTCAGTATCAAATGTTCCATCAGATGCTTGGATACATGTGTTTGTTACAGCATCAGAACATTTCCATTTTAGAGTTGGAGATATGCATGCTGATATGCATGCTGCTTGTGTGTCATATGTACCATCTATTGCTTGTGTGCATGTGTAGTTTGGTGATCCAGAACATTTCCATTTTAGGGTTGGAGAAATTGGTGTGCCTGTTATTGATACATCTATTCCTTGGAAACCATCGTCACTTAAAGCAAATACGTCTAATTTATATTCTGTACCATTTTGTAAACCATGAACAACTAATCCACTTGATGTATTGTATAGAATGTATCCACTTTGTAGTAATGTAGTTCCTTTATATAATGCTATACCATAATATGTGACTGGTGCATTTGTTGGTGGAGTCCATTTAAACACAAGATTTCTATCTCCAGGAGTAGCAGAAATATTTGTTATTGTGCCTGGTACTACTCCTAATCCATAATCTACATATACATTAGTTTTTGTTGAGTATGCAGCTGAGCTATATGCTGTACATGCAACACCAGGACAATCTTCATTAAGATTACATTGATATGTTCTTACACATAATGTAGATGGCATTATAGCAGGTATAAAAGAAGCAGTTAGTATCCATTGTGTATTACTTATATATGGAGATATAGATGGTAAAATGCAGTTAAATAGTCGGAAATATGTTAGAGTGGTACATATTCCACCTGAATATTCGCTGAATAGAGTTTGTACCATTCCTTCTGTAGCTAAATTATTTCTAATAGCTACTAAACATCTGATTGTACTGCCTGATTTAGTTGCAATAACATTAGTTATTTCTGGATTTGCTACCATTATTTATTCTCCTTTATAATATTGTATGTTTGTAATGTAATATTTTTTGAAATATTTTTAAACCATTATAAATGAACAAGTTGATACTATACATGGAGCTGTAATGTTTATTGTACATGTATCTGTTAATGATGTCATTGGTGTAGAACAACTATCTTTAACAAATGATCCAAATGTGTGACTTTCTACAGATTCGTTAAATGTGTAATTAAATGTTACAGTATCACTTGTCATCTGAACATTTGTATGTTCTACTTTATTTGTTCCATCTACGACTAAAGTGTAGAAATATGGAGCAATTCCATTTCCAGCTGTTATTGTGATGGATCGTGTCGAACCTTGTACAACTGAACTTACACATGATGCAGGATTAAGAGTTTTTGTTGATGAACAATTAATACATCCGATTGCAGTTCCTTTTTCTTCTAACTGATGTAATATTTTATTTTTTTGTTCAAGAGTAAGAGGATTAGGTGATTCAATTTCATATTGTTGATCATTTAGATTTATTATATCTTTCATGTCGATAATTCTCCATTTATTTTTCATCTATTTTTAGTTTTTGGTTGTTTTTGATTATTTTTTAAACATTAAAAATCCAAGAGATGCAAGTGCTAATACTGCAGGTAATGGTGAACCACCGTTAGTAGGCAGTTCTGTTACAGTTAAAGATTTTGTACAGTCATTTATACTTGGTCCACATATATTATATACTTTATGTGTAATAATATAATCACCTGGAGTATTATATTGATGTTTTACTGGATTATCGGTTATTCCTGTTAGTACAGTTCCATCACCAAAATTCCAATCAAAGCTTATTGGAGTGTTTGTTGATGTATCTGTAAATGTTACATCTTTATTTATTTCTACCATATTTATTACCTCTTTATTTATTATTTATTTTATATTTTTTATTTTATTTTTATGTTATTGTTACAGTAATTATTTTAGTTCCGTAACTTATTTCATTTAAAGTTGCTATACCTAATTCATTTGTTATTGCAGTTACACTGTCTATTTTAACAGTTGCATTTGAAATTATTATTCCTAATGGATTTTTTACTGTTACAATTACAGTTCCTGTTAAATTCATTACTACTTCTACATTTGTTACTGGTTTATCTACTACTACTGTGAATGTTTGTTCCATATTTACCTCGTTTATTATATTTATTGTTTTAGTTACATATTCTGACCATGATCCACATGAATTTTTGACTCTTAATGATATTGTATTATCACCAAGATTTAAATCATTTGTGTTTATTGAAATTGAATTTGTATTATTTGGATTAATATTATTGTTTATAGTCCATTCATAAATGGAAACTGTTATATCGGGTTGTGGTATTACTGTTGCATCTAATTTTAATATTTTATTTTTTGGGTATGTATATATATCTGACATATTAAATTTCCTTATATTTTAATTATGTTATTGTGAAGTCGCATTGTGAGGTTGGGCATGGGTCTGGATTATATTCAACATCTGCTCTGTTTGTCCCGACTTTATAATCAGACATATATACGATTTGTGTATTCGTTGATTTGCCACGATACGGACCTGTTTGATGAACTAACTGGTCTGACCTTGCAGTTACACCATTCGTATAATGTACCTGCGTATATTTTGTTTCTCCAGGTCTTCGTAACAGAACCTCGAAAATACCATCAGTACCATATGATAATTTTACCCTGATCAGGAAATCATACCACACACCAGGAATGATTACACCCGAGGGAGAACTGCCTTCACTGACGGGTAGGGATGCCTGCCGAATCCACAACCGCATATTTCTATTATCCAGCCCAACACTCTCGCTAGCCCATCCAAACTCCCATACTTGGAACCAATCACCATTTGATGTATAGGATTCATCCAACATATAACTGAATCCGTACCATTGAGTAGTACCAACCACAGAGGGACCGTCCCAGTCTGGTACATCTTTTCCTAAATCGAAGTCCCAATGTTTAGTGCCATCCCACATTCGAGCAACCTGACATCTTTCATTTAATGATGTACCAACATTGCATCGGTCTCCTGGTCTGATTGTGAATTTTCCTACTTTTGTTCTGCCTCTATATATCGGTAATGATGTAAATCTGTCGGCTGCAAGAATACAGGAAAACGAGAAATTACTTATCCTTCCACCGCTACTTTTCCATCCTGATGTAAAACTTCCATCGAATATTATTGTCATTTTATCATTTCTCCTGTTGTTATTTTTTTAAGATGTTATTGTGATTTTGCATTGTGGGGATGGACATTGTTCATCAGAAAATGGATCAACAAATGCGGGTATTGAACCGTCAGAGTTTTGATATCGAATAGTTGTGTATTGTGTTAAAAATGTGCCGTCTATATTTGGTGTTATTTTTGTGTACCCTATAAATCTGGTACTGTCAACAGTACACCGTTCGTTAGCGTCACTGATTGTGTTTTCTGAAATGTAAAGTCTGTTGTTTATAGTGGTTTGTCGTGGGGCATGGACATGCCCCGTATATGAAATCAGAGTATTCAGCAAGTCCATTTTTCCTTTTAGGTTCTGGTTAATCGCATATTGATATGTACCCCCTGTCCATGAACCGCATGATGTATCTGATGGAATGACTATTGGTCCATGATTTAATAAAATTGTTGGGAGAGATGTACTTATTCCTGATTGATTGAAATCAAATATCCAATAATATGATACTGAAGAATCTGGACATATAGATACCCCAATTATTTGATAGGTAATACCATCTTTTATAATTGTTTTTAACCAGTCCGGTGCCCCATATACTGTTCTGTAATTACATGATCGGGGCGTTCCTACATGATTTGAACAACTATCCGTGCATGTGCTCCCGATCACATCATGATTTCCGGGTATTACGAAGTATGGGACATTCAATTTATCAAAATAATTGTTTTTTATATCACTTAATTGACCAGGGTTTGCGTCGGAGCTTGACGAACAAATGTCGCCTGAAAAGACCACCAAATCACATTTGGTTTGAGCAACCGCACTGTTGATAAATGTGATTACTTTACCTAAGCATCTAGTGTTGTTGTGTATGTCCCCAAAACTAAATAATCTTAGAGACATTATACCTCAAAGTAGCATTTTTTTATTGGAAGATCCAAACTGATCGAGCAGTTTTTGCATTCTGGATGTGTTATTTCTTCGGTTTTGAATGCACAGTTATAACATGTATGATCCTCATGATTGAGTTTCCCAAGGTGCCCGCATCCATTTTTTAAAGTTTCATTATCTGTAGTCGTCATGATATTGTGATTCTACATTCTGGGATTGGACATTTTATAGATGAGACAAATGTGAAAAAGTTTGCACTTTCCCCATAAGTTTCATCTGAATTATCTGTAACTCTTATTTTGAAGTCTGTACCAACATTTGTACTGCTTGCGGAGGTAACATATAGCCAGTATCCATCGTTCGCTGTATCTGTTGTAAGTGATGTTGATATAATACCACTTCGATAAGTGGCTATCCTTACTGTGGCAGCTGAATTTCCGCCCGTCCACGTTATCGGGTATGATCCCCCACGTGTCCACACCTCACCACCAACTGGAGATGTTACTTTGATGGTTCTGGAGCGAATCAAAACAATATAACTTCCACCTAAACCGGTTGTAGAAATGGCTGTACCTCCAAGATAAATATGCCCAGCTGGATAATTCCTGGCATAAATACTAAATACGTTTCCATCGTTCCGTATAATATTATCGCCTGTATCTACAAAAGAGGCGGTGAGCCATGATGGTCTTGGATATGCTCTATCATCATATGCCACATAGATCGTAGTGCTTGTATTTATATCAAACTGTAGGAAAGTACTTTCAGTTCGATACCTGTCATCATTTGCGGTTTCGATGTGTTTTAGTCCGAGGTATGAAGTGGGTACGCTTGCGACCGTATATGTTCTATCTATGTAAAAGAATGAACCAACGGCAAACATATCCTGCTGAACATAGGTTAAGCCACTGGCTGCTGTAATATTGCTGATTACTATTGGAGATGAAGTTTCTAAGAACATTTCATATGGATTATTGTATAGTGTTGAAATCTCAGTGTTAGTAAGAATCCTGTTAAAAACACGGACTTCGTCTATTATACCTTTAAAATATGATTTTGGGGTAATGTCTCCCCATCGTCCAATAGACCATCTATTTACATTAGTATCATAAGTTATTGATGTTGTAGATGTTAATTGTAGAATATTATTTACATAAAGGCGTCTTTGTGTTGCTGATTCATAAATTGCAACAACATGATACCAATTATTATTGTCTATACGACTGGATGATAATGAGTAAGCATCTGATGCAACTCCTTTGTTTTGAGCACGAATCATAACACGACCAAGTTCATCTATACCAACAAGCATACCATATTGAGTATGTTCAATATTCTTATCTGTTAGTCCAAATATAACATAATCTGACATTCCAATAGGATTGGCAAGAACCCATGAACTGATTGAGAATGGATAATTTAAAATTAATTGTTGATCTGCTTCAATGTAATCATCTATGCCATCCAATGCTACAGAAGGTCCAAGTCTTCCAGGTACCCAACCACTGGTTGATGATAAATCTGTATTGAATAATGTTCCTGTGTTACCATTTCCGCTTAAATCATATGCTTTGTTTCCTGATCCTTCATTAAGTAACCAGAATGCTGCTAATCCTTTGTTTATAGATTTTGTTAAATCGAGTTGTGTTCCGAAAGGGGGTTTTGTTGTATATACCATTTTAGATTCTCCTTAGTTATTATTTTTTATTATAAAGTTATTGTTATGTTCTATAATGTATCTTTAATCTTATTGTCGTTATTAAGATGTTATTGTGATTTTACATTGCGGGGTTGGACATCCGGGTGAAGGGTATTCAACGTCAGCACGAGTTGTTCCGATTTTTGCTGCCATATTATATACTATTTGAGTGTTAGTGGACGTGAGCTCCCTGTACAGTATAAGTCGGGTGTACATGGGGTCATTGGATTTCCCGAAATTCGTTATGTAATCAAACAACGTTTGATAATTATATTTACTGTAAATCATAGTATAGTTTGATTGTCCTTCTTCTCTATGGTATAACTCAAGGAATCCATTATTTGTTCGTGAAAATTTAACATGATACATCCAGTCATGCCATATTCCAACTTTATAATTATCAATGATCCTTGTCATGACTTGCATGTGCCTGACTGACAAATTTAGATTATTATAATTAACGAATACCAGAGCTAATCCGGTGTTCATTACTTGATCTGCAATTGGAGAGGTACTTGCCTCCGCAAAATTCATACTATTTAGAGTTAGTCCCCCACTATGTGTCCATGTAGCACCACTTATCACAAATGTCGGATCTAACATATGTGAAAAACCAGCCCACGTTTCCCACGTTTCGTTCGCATTTATTGTATGGATATTTGTTTTCTGTATTACATTTCGATCATTAATAGTCCAGCAATTGTCTCCTGGCTTTATAATGAATCGAGCCATAGTTTCACCTGGTCGCCTTGTAGCAGGCATAGAAACGAGTCTGTCATACTCCCAGACACAACTTTCAGGCCATGCGCCAAATGACCCACTTCCCCGTATTCCAGTTAAAACATCACCCGATTTAAACGAACCGTTAAATTCCATAGTCATTTTATTCACTTTTTTATTATTTTTATTATTATGTTATTTTGATTTTGCATTGTGGGATTGAACATTCATCAGGAAATGGATCCACAAATGAGGGTATTGAATCATCTGCATTTTGATATCGAATTGTTTGATACTGTACCGTGAATGACCCGTTATTTGGGGTTATTTTAGTGTATCCGATAAACCGGGTGCTGTCAACCCCACATCTCTCGTTGGAGTCGCTGCATGTATTCTCGGAAGTATATATTCTGTTATTGAGAGTAGTTTGTCTCGGAGCGTGAACATGACCGGTATATGAAATTAACATATTTAATGAATCCATTTTTGCTTTCAGGTTCTGGTTAATTACATATTGATATGTATTTCCTGACCATGAACCGCATGATGTATCTGATGGAATTATTATCGGTCCATGATTTAATAAAATTGTTGGAAGAGTTGTGCTTATTCCTGATTGATTAAAGTCAAATATCCAATAATATGCTACTGAAGAATCTGGACATATTGATACTCCAATTAACTGATAAGTAATTCCATCTTTTACAAATATTTTTAGCCAGTTTGGATCTCCGAATATGGTTCTATAATTACATGACACAGGGGTTCCTACATGGTTTGAACATCCAGATGTACATGTTGATCCAATTACATCATGGTTTCCAGGCACTGTATAGTATGGAACATTCAACTTATTTAAATAGTTGTTTCTTATGTCAGTTAATTCTGCTAAATCAGCATTGTAGCTTGAAGAACAGAAATCACCTGGACTGACTACTAAATCACATTTATTTTGAGATACTGCTTTATTGATAAATGCAATTACACGACCTAAAGCGGTCGTATTATAATGAGGATCACTGAAACTGAATAATCTTAGTGGCATTGTTTATATCTCAAAGTAACATCTTTTTGTGGGAAGATTTAAAGTAATCGAACAGTTTCTGCATTCCGGATGGGTTATTTCTTCATCTGCAAAGGCGCATCTGGAACATACATGATTTACATGATTTAAGTCTCCCAGATGTCCACATCCGTTTTTTAGGGTTACATTTGGATTGTTTGTAGTTGTCATAATTATTTTCCTTTTATTTATGTTGGTTTGAAATATATTATTAGTTCTGTTGTTACATCTATCAAATTTAAATTATTTGCATCGACAAATATATTTCCATTAAATTTTTATTAATTGTTAATCTTTACATCTTATTTTAACTAGAACTATTTTACTCCCTACTGCGTCAGAACATCGTACGGCGACTCTTGTGTTTGCCGCTACTTTTATTGGAATAGGGAAGATCATATCAAAGCTTCTATTTGCGCTGCTGTATATTGCTGAGTCCGTTGCTATTACTACTTCTGCCCCTGCTCCTCCTGTCGCTATATCTATTTCATAATCAACTAATGCTGTTTGTTCATTTATATATAATCCAACTATATAGAAGGTAGTTGTTATTGTTCCGGCGGGTATCACTTCAACATAATTTCCTTTTGTATATGCTCCTGCCCCTGATGTTATGGATACTGGTGCAGCATTTTGAGGATATATGTAATATGTTCCTGTGTGTACCTGTTCTAAAACAGTATCTATATCTGCTGGAATATTTGCTGCTCCCAGTTCATCAAGATATCCTGCCCGTGCTGCGGTTAATCTTGTTTCTAAGTCATCAACTAAAGTTTCTATTGTTACTATATCTAAATTCATAGCAGCAATTCGTTTTGAATCTGCTGATGATTCTGGAATTAGATATGTTCGTTCAACACCATCAGATGCATAAAAACCATAATATAAAAGTGAATCATCATAATATAAACTTCTTATTTGATTTCCTGATGTTGTTATAGTATCGATAAATTGGAAAGTGCTTAAATCTATTATTGCAATTTGACCAGGTGATGTATTTAATGCACAATATAAATTAGTGCTATCACATATTAAAGCATATATCCCAGCGGCTAAACCAATTGATCCAATCTCTGTAAATGATAATACATCAATTTTTTTTATTATATTTGTGTCAAGTCCAATATAAATATAGTTTCCATCTGTAGTTAAGGATATTGCCGAATTTTCGGCAAAACCAAGAGTTGATGTTATTGTAAATGTGTCAGTATCAATTTTAACTAACCTTGCAGGTGCTGAATTACTTGCTGCATAAAGATATGATCCTAAACATAATAATGATCTGGCGGATATACCAGCAAATTCACCTGTATCTAAAATACTTGTTTCTGTAAATGTTTCTATATTTATTCTTGTTATGTATCTTCCATGTCCTACATAAAGATATTCACTATCTGTAGCAAGACAATAACCTGCTGTTGTTGTTAATGTTAATGCTGCAATTATAGTAAAATTGCTTAATAATACTTTATAAACTAAACATGGATCATCAAATGCTACGGTATAAAGATAATTTTCACCATCCCCACCTCCTGTAATAACTATATTTGTTAATGCACTACCAAAAGGCGCAGGATCGGAAAAAGTAAGAGTAGCTTCAACAGTAAAAGTTTTTAATGATATCTTTACAATCTGTCCAGGAAGTTGATATATACATGCATATAAATATTCTCCATCTGAAGCAAAAGAATTTATTTGAGTAGCTCCAACTGATAATGTTCTATCATATCCACCTATACCAGTTAAATGCATATTATAAGGTAAACCAGTTGTTCTACTAAGTAATGTTTTTAATTTACTTATAGCAGTGCTTCTTGAATTACCAAATGGCAAATCTTCTTTTTCTCCAATTACTCCTCTAATGTGTCTAAGTTCTATTGTTTCTTCTTTTGGCATTGTTATAACCTCGGACTTATTTTGATATTAATTTGAATTTCTCCATCTATTCCAAAAATTTTTGGTGTGATTGACATATTCATAAGTGATATATATAATTTATTAGTTTCATTGTAGTCTGTGTAGAATATTCTTAAATCTTCTGAATTTAATCTATATTGGTTAGAATTGTCTATTCTGAATGTTGGTGATTGTGTCATATCAATATCGATTGATCCAATAAATTTTTCAATGTTCATATTTGAATTGTTGAAATAATTATTTCCAAATATTATTAGTTTATAATTTAGAGGTTGTTTAGATTGTATAGTTACTCCATCTATTACACATTTATTTGTTGGTAAGTTTAATATTTCATTCTCACAATTGTTTTGTAGCAATTCTTGTGTGAAATGAATGTCTTTATCTGTTTGTATTATATTTTTTACTATTGAACACATTTTTACCTCAATTGATGTTATTGGTTTATCTATTGTTATTTGGAATGTTTGTTTCATTATATGAATTGTTTATGTTAAATGTTACTTCATTCCAAATGTATTATTTGCAATATATTCTTCATTCTCTCTTCTAAGATTAGATAAAGGTTTCAAATTATTTATTGTATTGTCTTGAATATTTTGTGATGGTATGTCTGACATTGACACTACAT
>Ga0180732_1001705_pt1 | contig 12890 bp, 12 predicted proteins | sample KR11_01MetaG_FD_148674 | JGI IMG/M metagenome (GOLD analysis project Ga0180732, IMG submission 148674) | Groundwater microbial communities from the Olkiluoto Island deep subsurface site, Finland - KR11_0.1 MetaG | ecosystem: Environmental > Aquatic > Deep subsurface > Groundwater | place...
CACTGGCGATGTTCCGGCCGATGGCCCATGGGATTGGCTGCGGTATCAGTCTCGCGTATACCATGGCCTTCAACCTCCCGGTGATCGAGAACCGATTGGCGCTGATTGCCCGGGCCATGGGGGGCCGCATCGAATCCCTCACGCCACGGGAGTCCGGACAGAACGCTGTGGACGCGGTTTACAATCTGGCAAGAGATGTTGAAATACCAGTGAGCTTAAAAGAGATCGGTTTCAAACATGAAGAGGTGCCGAAAATGGCCGAAGTCTGCATCACGCGCTATCCGCGAGCCAACAATCCCCGGCCCATGTCTCAGGAAGAGTGTTTGAACATCTTCGAGTCGATGTGGGAAGGAAAGATTAGATATATCTGATGAAGGCAACTCAGGAATATCCATGGGTCAGCCTGCCAACCACCCGCCATCCACGATGATGGTCTGTCCGGTCATATAGTCGGAAGCCTTTGAGGCGAGAAAAACGGCAGCGCCGGCAAGATCTTCCGGGAGACCGCTCCGGCCCAAAGGAATTCGCGAAAGTATCCATTCCCTGCGCTTCTCATCGGCGAAGACAGGGGCTGTTTGTTTTGTTTGAAAGTAGCCTGGCGCGATGGCATTGACGTTGATGCGATACCTGGCCCACTCGATGGCCAAAGATCGGGTCATGGAGAGGATACCTCCCCGGGTGATTCCATAAACCGAAGCGTTCTGAAGGGCGATAAAGCTGCTGAGAGAGGCAATGTTAATGATCTTGCCCCCGCCCTGATCTTTCATGATCTTCCCGGTCGCCTGCGCGATGAAGTAGGCGGCCTTCAAATTCACATCCACCTGGCGTTCCCAATCATCGAGAGTGAACTCCATAGCGGGTTTACGAACGGTAAATCCGGCATTATTGACGAGGATATCGACTCTCCCTTTGGCCGAATGGATGGACTGGATGAGGTCGATCGTCTCCTCCGTTTTGAAGACGTCTCCGGGGTAGGCGTCGGCGTGGCCTCCCGCCTGCCGAATCTCTTGGACGGTGGCATTCAGTTCGTCCGCTGTGCGGCTGATCAGGACGACATCGGCGCCAGCGCCGGCCAAAGCGATCGCCATACCCTTGCCGAGGCCTCTTCCACCGCCGGTAATGATGGCGACCTGGCCCTTTAATGAAAATAGAGACTCAATGGATCCGTTCATCTTTTCCCTCCCCCGCCTTTTTGTTGTCTTCGAAGTGCAGGGTCAAGCCTGAGCAACCCTGGCATTTATGCCTGGGGGTGGATTGCTTGCCGTCAACGCCCCTGTGTCCTACAAATTACCGTATAGAATAAACGATGTGGAGAAATCAAATGAAATGAAAGAACGATAGTGACTCAGTTTGGATTTAAGAAAAGTCAATTTTTGACCTTTTTCCTGCCACCGTGAGAAAATTTTTCAACTTTAAGCGATTATTTTATCTTAAGTTTTATAGGAGGAATGCCGATTACAAAAATAACTTGACCTGAAGTCAAGATTTCTCTTGACAACAGCCAGGCAGACGATTATCTATATGTCATGGAAAGCATCACGGCTGAAGAACTTGAAGCAAGAATCCGTGAAATTCTTAATTATGGAAGCCTGATCTATCCAGACCATGTCAAGGAAAGAATGGCTGAGAGAAATTATGACATGGGTGATGTACGGCATATACTGAAAAACGGTAAAATCATAACATTTACAAAAAAGGGGAATGAAAAGTACCGTTGCGTAATTCATGGTGAGGATCTTGAGGGATACAAGGGCGCTGTCATTACGATCGTTATTAAGAACATAAGATTGGTCATCTTGACTGTGCTTGGAGGGATGTAAAATGGAAAGATGCTATAAGTGTGATAGTGTGGTGGAAACTATTAAGGACCGACCATATCATTATAAGGAAAGTGGGTTAGATCATGTTTGGCTGATTGGTATCTTGCAATATAAATGCAAAAAGTGCGGAGAAATGTCAGTTGAAATACCACGTATCAATGAGCTTCATTTACTAATTGGGAAAAATATTGTTTGTAAAAAAGAATTCTTAACCGGGCCAGAGGTTAGGTTTTTGCGAAAAGAGATCAGCTTGAAAAGCAAGGAAATGGCTGCGGCGCTTTCTTTGGTACCAGAAACATATTCACGATGGGAAAATGGCAAGCAAGAAGTAGCTTCTTGCCACGATAAAACATTGAGAATGATATACGTAATGAACGCATCTGAAAAAGCTGGAAAGGTTCTTTCATACGATTCCCAGTCTATTCTTAATGATATTGCTGTTAAAAAAGCTCCTAAGAAAAGCAAGAAAGTGCAATTTACGCCGGCAGAATGGCTCAACAGATTAGATGGGCCAATTTTCGGAAGAGAAGTTTGCACGGTTTAGATTAGCGTCGTGATTCAAAAAGCTAATCTGACAATTTCTTCCAACGTCCATACGTGACCCGCAATCCCCGCTTCCATAGCCGGTGTCACCCTTAGCGTTTTGTGTACCCTACAAAAAATAAGTATCCTCCGGCATAGCCGGAGGTATTACGATTGCTGGCCCCTCAAAGGGGCCTGATCGCAATCGGTAAAAAGCCAAAACCAAAAGCTGATCATTCCAGCATCATTGGTCTGCTTGCACTAAACAGAAACAGCGTATTCCCGGAACTGTCAAACTCTGGGAGTCCCCCGGCAGAGCCGGGGGTTTACCCAGGAGAAATTATAATACATGTAATGAAGGGCTAAATGATAAGCATGGTTCTCTACTTTTTTGCTAAAGCCATTCGTTAGCCTGGTAAAGCGCCTCATGCTCATTCGCATGGTAAGGTTTTGGCGTTCAACGTAGCTTGTAGAAATCTTTTGTTGCCAAAATTCATGTTGCCAAAATTCAATTGACACACAAGATCGTTCTTCATATACTCCCACCATGAAAAAGCAATGCCTTATCAATATGATGGTAGATACATTTCAGATGCGTCGTGACTTGGTTGTGGCCGGGCTCAATGCCAGTGCGGGGATCCACTGGCTATAACCGAAAGCGACTTTCTATAAAAAGCAATCCTCCTCTTTTGACAGAAGAGGGGTGGCGGGGGATACATTGCATCACGAGATCTATCAGGAAATTTTACGTCTGAACAACGAGGGACAGGAAGCCGCAGTGGCGACCGTTATTGTGACCTCCGGGTCCACGCCCAGGGAAGAGGGGGCGAAAATGCTGGTCAGGGACGATGGCAGTATCGTGGGCACAATCGGCGGCGGCAGTATTGAAAAACAGGTGATTCACGAGGCGCTGGCGGTTATCCGCAGCGGTAAACCAAAAAAGTTGGCTTATCGTCTTAAGGAGGGCGAGGAGTTGGGAATGATTTGCGGCGGTGATATTGAAGTCTTCGTGGAGCCGATCCTGGTTACCCCTCATTTATATATCTTCGGCGGCGGCCATATCGCGCTGCCTCTTGTAAAGATGGCACATATCGCAGGTTTCAAGATCACCATCATTGACGACCGCTCTGAGTATGCCAATCCCGAACGTTTTCCGGAGGCTGAACAGACTATTGTCTCCGATATGACTGCTGCCTTTGAACAGTTGACTGTCGACCATTCGAGCTACGTCGTTATTATCACCCACGGCCACAAAGGTGATGAGGCGGCGCTGGCGGGTGCGCTGAAGACACCGGCCAGATACATTGGGATGATCGGCAGCAAGGAAAAGAACAGGGCCGTTTTCTCTCGTCTTCTGTCTAAAGGTTATGCGCAGGAAGATCTGGACCGAGTGCATGCCCCTATAGGCCTGAAGATTATGGCGCAGACCCCTGAGGAAATCGCCGTCAGCATCCTTGCCGAGTTGGTTCAAGTCAGGCGCTCCAATCGATAGGCCGTTGTTTATTTTCTCCTGTTGAACGGATCTCCATCGGCAAGCGAGGAAGAATACGACAAAGACTTGGGAAGCAAAGCACCGATACCCCCTCTTTTCATTAGGAAAATCAAGTGACGAGGCATTCTCCAATGGAGCAGATTTCAATAAGAAAGCTGAGTATCGGGATTAAAGGGGCGGGAGAGATGGCCAGCGCGATTGCATGGCGGCTCCATATGGCCCATATCCGAAAGATCTTCATGATGGAGATTCCCTATCCCCTTGCGGTGAGGAGGGGCGTATGTTTTTGTGAAGCCATTCATGAAAAAAGTAAAACAGTAGAGGGAGTTGAAGCGATCAAGGCGGACAGCGTTGATGATGTTGAGCAGATCTGGGGTAGGGAGAAAATTGCCGTATTGGTTGATCCCGGATGGATAAGCCGGGAGAAACTCCAGCCGGATGTCATACTGGATGCCATTTTGGCCAAGAAGAATCTGGGTACGACGCGGACGGAAGCAAGGTTGGTGATCGGATTGGGGCCGGGATTCGCTGCCGGCAACGACGTTCACATGGTGATAGAGACCAACAGGGGTCACAATCTGGGACGGATCATCACTTACGGAAGCGCCGAGGCCGATACCGGCATCCCGGGTGATATAGGTGGATACACGGAGGCGCGCGTGCTGAGGGCTCCTGCCGGCGGGGTGTTCCGGGCCGGGAAAGCGATCGGGGATTCGGTCAAAAAGGGAGAGGTTGTCGGCGATGTGGCGGGAGAAGAGATTCGAACAAGGATCGACGGTGTCATTAGAGGTCTCATCCGATCCGACATCAAGGTGACTCAAGGCCTGAAGCTCGGGGACATCGATCCCCGGGGGGATAAGAGCTACTGTTTCACGATTTCCGATAAGGCGAGGGCCATTGCCGGGTCTGCATTGGAGGCCATTCTCAGGATTTTCAACATCTGATTTGTACTATCGGTTATCCATGAGGCAAGTATAAGGAGAAAAGATAATCAAGTGAAGAGTTTGTATCTGAAAACCGAAGAAGCTATAGGGAAGGTCCTCTGCCATGATATTACGAAAATTGTGAAGGACACCTTCAAGGGGGTCGCGTTCAAGAAGGGCCATGTGATCCGGAAGGAAGATGTAGATGAGCTCCTCCGCCTGGGAAAGAACCACATCGCCTTGATTGAACTGGACCCTCTGGAACTGCATGAAGAGGAGGCGGGATTGCGCCTTGCCCAAGCGCTCAAAGGCCCGGGAATTGTCCTTAAAGGACCTTCGGAAGGCCGGTTTGATCTGATTGCGGAGTTCCGCGGACTCCTGAAGATCAAAACAAAACCTCTTCTGAAGATCAACCGCATTCCCCGGGTAGTCGTTGCGACCCTTCATACGATGACGCCGGTTTTACAGGGCGAAAAGGTTGCCGGGACCAAGGTCGTTCCTCTGGCCATTGAAGAAAAAGTCATACGGAAAGTGGAAGCGATTTGTGCAGCCGATGGCCCTGTCTTGTCCGTCCTTCCCTACCGGAGACTGAAGGTTGGCGCCGTCATCACCGGGCGGGAGGTTTGCGAGGGCTATACCGAAGACGGATTCGGACCGGTCCTGAAAGAGAAGTGCGCCTTTTTTGGATTGGAACCTCCTGCGCTTCTATATTGCGTGGACGACGCACCGAAAATCAGCGCCGCCATCAATGAACACCTCAGTCAAGGCTGTAAACTGATATTGGCCACGGGAGGCATGTCGGTGGATGCGGATGACGTTACCCCTCTGGGAATCCGCAAAACCGGGGCCAAGGTCATCAAATATGGCGCACCGGTCATGCCGGGCGCCATGTTTCTCATGGCCTATAAGGGGGATTGCGCCATTATCGGCGCGCCCGGGTGCGTCATGTATGCCAGCACCACGATCCTGGATGTACTTTTACCCCGTGTTCTGGCGGGGGAACGGGTGACGGCGGATGAGATCTGCCGCTTAGGTCACGGAGGGTTGTGCCGGTCCTGTAACGTGTGCGTTTATCCCCGATGCTCTTTTGGAAAGGGTGTCGTTTCGTGACCGCACCAATGTCGATCCATGGGTTTTCCGCCTCTCTTCCCTTGAAGGGGCCGACGGTCGTTACGATCTATGGCGCCGGCGGAAAAACCTCCCTTCTGGAAACACTGGGGAGGGAACTTTCCTTGCAGGGTCGCCGGGTCATTCTGACGACGACGACAAGGATCTTTAAACCAGAGACGTATCCGTGTGTCATCGGTGAAGATTTTCTAAGCGTCACAGAGGCCCTGGCCGAGCACTTCCCTGCCCATTCCCCGGTGGTCCTGGGAGCCAAGCTTTCCGACGATCAAAAGCTCATTGGAATCGATCCCGCCTGGCCGCAATCCCTCCTTGATCAGGGCATTTGCGATGATGTGATTGTCGAAGCGGACGGGGCCGCCCGTAAGCCCATCAAGGGATACGCCTCTTATGAACCGGTCCTGCCGCCCTCGTCCACGGTGCTGATTCCTGTAATGGGGTATGACGCCCTCGGAATTCCCATTGATGCCGAGCATGTCCATCGTCCCGAGGCCTTTTGCGTCCTTACGGGTGCACGACAGGGAGACAGGATCACAATGGACCACTTCCTGACCGCGATGGCTTACATGATTCGCCTTGGCCAAGAAAAATGTCCTCATGCGGTGATTGTTCCGGTTGTGAACAAGGTCGATTTGGCTCGGGATACACAGCAGATCAGAGAGGTCTGTCAGAAATTTCCCCTTGTGGAAGCCGTTGATCGTCTCCTCTTTACCCGTCTCAAGGAAGATCCTTCCGTACAGTTTAGTTTCGGGCGTATTCATGGTGTATTGGAACCGGAGATTTCGATTGTGATACTGGCGGCCGGCGAATCGGTGCGGATGGGTCGGCCGAAACTGGCCCTGCCGCTTCATGAGAAAACACTGCTTGAGATGGCCATGGCCCCTGTCCTGGCGTCCGGGATCAGAGATATTGTGGTTGTCACTGATGAAGATTCTGCATGGATCCGGGAAAAAATCCCCTCGGATATACGGATCGTCGTCAATCCACGCAGCCGTGAGGGGATTGCCACATCCATACAGGCGGGCATCACCGCCGTGTCCTCACGATCACAGGCGATTCTCTTTTCCTTGGGGGATCAGCCCTTCGTCACCGCCGAGGTGTATCGGATGCTGATCGATCATTACCGCCGGCATATGAAGGCCCTGACCTATCCGGTTTTTGACGGTAAACGGGGGAACCCGGTGCTCTTTGACCGTCGCCTCTGGAGCGCACTGATGGCGCTCCAGGGGGATGAAGGCGGAAGACAGATATTCGCCTCTGTACCGGATCAGGAAAAGGCGGGTGTGACGGTACTATGTCCAGGCATTCTCCAGGATATCGATACACCGGAGGAGTATGCCCGGATGAGCGAGATGAACGTGGCAGAAGAAAACCCTTGACTGCAACCTTCTCAAAGAAATCGAGCACTTTCGTTATCGGGCAACTCCCTGGATCGCCCTCCAGATTGCCTCCGAGTCGATAGGCAACTCATAGAGGCGCACCCCAATGGCATTGGCAATGGCATTGTTCACGGCTGCAGGAGTAGGGATATTGGGCATCTCGCCTATGCCTTTCGCCCCGAAAGGTCCGTGGGCATTATGTTGCTCGATGATCGTCGCGCTGATTTCGGGTACATCGAGGGATGTGGGGATGAGATAATCTTTGAGACCCAGGTTCTGTATGATGCCCTTATCGAGAATGACCTTTTCCATGAGGGCATAACCAAGACCCATCCCTATTCCGCCATCGATCTGCCCTTCAAGCAGCATGGGATTGATGGCCTTGCCTATGTCGAAGGCCGCAGCAATCCTTTTCACTTGCGCCTCGCCGGTCCTCATATCGACCTCGACCTCGGCCATCTGGGTGGCGTAAGTGTAAACAAAATAAGGGTTCCCTTGTCCTGTTTGCGGATCGAGAGTCGGCTTCGGCGGGGTGTACCAGCCCTGACCCATCATCCTCCTGCCCAGGCCCATGCACCGCCGAGCGGCCTCTTTCAGCTCCAGCCTGACCTCCGGTTTCTCCCGGTCAAAAATGAATCTGTCTCTGGCAACGAGCCGTTCCGCCGGTGCCTCGAGTAGCTCTGAAGCAGACAGCATCAGAGATTCTTTGATCTGCTTCACGGCCAGGAGAATGGCATTTCCCATGAGCGTCAGGGATCTGGATCCCACCGTCGGTCCCGATTCCGGCGCGCTGTCCGTGTCGGGCGTCACGATACGCACATCCTCGATGGCTACGCCAAGGGCCTCTGCGGTAATCTGGGCAATGCCAGTGTGCATCCCCTGTCCCATTTCCACGAGTCCCTGATAGACGATGACGGAGCCGTCCTCCAGCAGGTGTACGTTAGCGCCGCAGCCGTCCGCCATTGTGCCGATGCTGGTCCGATACCAGCCGATGGCCATACCGTATCCGGTCCTCTTCTCCTCGCTTCCTGCCTTCTCCCGGTCGGGGGTTGGCTTTCTCTTTTCCCCCCATTTGAAGGCCCTTTCTGCAGCCTCGATCGTCTCCCGCAAACCCACGCTCTGATCGAGGACCTGTCCCGTAGCCGTTTGCGATCCCAGCTTGAAGCAGTTCTTCATCCTCAGTTTGTAGGGATCTATCTTGAGGAGGTCGGCCAGCTCGTCAATCAGAGACTCGTGGGCGAAGTTCGCCTGAGGCGCCCCGAATCCCCTCATGGCGCCGCCATAGGGATGGTTGGTATGGACAAGATATCCTTCGACCTTGACATTAGGAATCTCGTAGGGGCCGGCAAGCATGACCACAGCATGGGCATGGACGCCGCCTGCCGGGGGAAGCACCGGGCCGAGGGAGGCGTAGGCGCCCTGCTCGTCGTAAATCGTCCCCTCAAAGGCCACCAAGGCGCCGTCTTTCTTTGCCCCTATCTTGCACGTCAGGGTCATGGGGTGACGTTTGCATGTGGAAAGCATGATCTCCTCGCGGGAGTATTCAAGGCGCACCGGTCTTTCGGTTTTCCAGGCCAGAAGCGCCGTTCTTACGGCGGTATCGATGGTAGAATCCTCTTTACCGCCGAATCCGCCGCCGGGCTGTGTGACCACGCATCTGACCCTGTTGATGGGGATACCCAGAACCGGGGCCACGTTTCTCCGGACGGTGAAGGGCGCCTGCATGGGTCCGTACACTATGATCGAGCCGTCTGCCGAGGGGACGGCGATTGTCGCATCGGGTTCCAGGTAGGCGTGTTCAAGGAAGGGGACTTTGTAAGTCCGTTCAAGAACCACATCGGCGTCTTTGAATCCTGCTTCAGTATCCCCTTTTACAACCCGTGACGTGGTGATGAGGTTTCCGGAGTCATGAATTTTTTGAGCGCCGGCGGCCAAGGCTTCGATGGGCGAAAAAAGAGCCGGCAGAGGTTCATAATCCACTTTGATCAGCTCAAGGGCCTTGATGGCCGTTTTTTCGTCCACAGCGGCGACCAGGGCCACCCCGTCGCCGACGAATCTGACCTTGTCCCCGCAGACCACGGGTTGATCTGGCAAAATAGCGCCAAAACCATTCCGTCCGGGCACGTCCTTTGCGGTGATGACGGCCATTACCCCGGGCAATGCCTCTGCCCGGGACACATCGATCTTCTTGATGAGGGCATGAGGATGAGGACTTCTCAAGACCGCACCATGCAGTGTGTTGGCGTATTCTATGTCACCGATATATTTCAGACGTCCCACGACTTTGTCATGGGCGTCGATTCTCGATTTCGACTTGCCGATCACCGAGAACACTTCGTCTGTCTTCGCTCCCGCTCCCTTTTCCCTATCCTCATTCATACTTCACCTCGCTTCCCTGACTTCGACGCAGAATCGATGGCCTTGATGATCTTCTGATATCCTGTGCACCGGCAAAGGATACCCGATATGGCCAGTTGAATCTCTTCTCTTGTCGGTCTTGGGTTCTTATCGAGCAGTGCCTTGCCTGCCAGCACCATGGCCGGGGTGCAAAAGCCGCATTGAATGGCCCCGTTGTCAATGAAGTGCTTCTGAACCAGGTGGAGCTCTCTGTTTGCTTCCAGACCTTCTATAGTCAGTATGGTTGCCCCCTCTGCCTTTTTGATCGGTAGGATGCAAGAGGCGACCAACGTGCCATTCATGATGACGGAGCAGACGCCGCATTCCCCTTCCCGGCAGCCGGCCTTTGTTCCTGTCAGGCCCAGTCTCTCACGGAGCACGTCGACCAGCATGTCGCCAGGTTCGACTTCCAGACTGACACCTTTCCCGTTCACCGTAAATTTGACCGTCTCATTGCCCATGGTGTCCCTCCAACCGTTCGAGCGCTAACTTGATCGCCTTTTCCACCAGAATCGCTACCATTGCCTGTCGGTATTCCTTCGTTCCCCTGATCAGGCTCGTCCGTGGATTCGCTGCTGCTGCCGCCGTTGCCGCAGACTTTCTGATAATCTCTTCATTGATAGGACTGCCTGCCAACACCTTCTCCGCTTCCGTACAACGCATTGGGGTCACCGCAACGGGACCGACTGCGATCCTTGCAGAGTTGAACCTCTTCTTCTTCACATCCGCCGAAAGGGCCACGGCCACGGTCAAGATGGGCAATACAAGGGCTCTCCGTTTTGCGAGACGAAAGGAGGCACTGCTTTCGTTCCCCCTGAGGGCCGGGAAAGAGATCTCCGTCACGATCTCTCTGGTGCTGTCTATCCGGGTCTTCCCTACACCGGTAAAGAGCTCCGTGAGCGGGATCACTCTCTCCCCTCCTTTGCTCACCACCTTTACAGAGGCGTCGAGGGCCAGAAGCGGAATAGTCGTATCCGCACCCGGCTGGGCGTTGACAATATTCCCTGCAACGGTACCCATGTTTCTGATCTGGGGTGATCCCAGCCTGGATGCACTTTCGCTCAGGGCCATCGCCTTTTCGCGGATCAAAAGGGACTCTGTGACTTTGGTATGGGTGACCAGACAACCTATCCTGATCGTGTCCTTGTCCAGGGTGATGCCATCGAGCCCCGGTATCCTTGTGATATCGACAAGACCCTTGGTCTGCATACTCCCGCCCCTGTTCTGCACCACAAGATCCGTGCCCCCCGCGATGATCCTGGCTTCTCCCTTGAACTCTTCGAGCAACGACAGGGCCTCGCTCAACGTCCGGGGCATGAGATACCCTTCCCATTCCCTCTTCTTCGTATAGGCCACGTTTCCTGAGAATTGCATCGTCTTTCCTCCTTCATGCGCTTTACTTGAAACCACCTTGAAAGCGGAATACCGCCACGTTGAGAGTATGGTTGTCATTTTTCGCGGGATCTTTCCGCTGGTGACAGGCTTCCCCAAAAGGGGGGGCAAATCGGAGAGCAGAGACGTTCCCAACGCCAAGCCGGGAGCAGCCAGATGCCAGGGGGTTAATCGTTTTTCCGGCCTCGTTCCGTTGCGATCCCGGCCAGGATCTTGGCCAGTTTGACCTTCTTGTCCAGATTCCCCTCCCGGAAAATCATCACGCGTTGGGCTTGAGGGGATCCCGCGCCATGCATCGACTCGACCAGGGCCGTCCCTCCGGTCATGCTCTCGATCAGCCGGCCGATTTTGATCCGCTCCTCGGTGGGGATGCCGGCCACGCTGGAGAAGTATTTCTTCACCAAATTACCCGTCTCTTCACTGTTGAGGTCGTATTCGCTGGGCAGCGTCGCCAGAAATCCGCCGGCCAGATCGGCGGCCAGACGGGCCACTTCAAAATGAAAACGGGTGGCATTATGCTTGCCGACGTTGGCCAGCATCGTATCGACCATGTAAGCCCCGGAAGGGGTGGGGCAGCCTTCGGCCGCGCAGGCGATCGAAGAGCTGTAAAGGGTTTCGCCCAGATGGATCATCTCGGTCACTTTATCCCGCACATGGGAGGCCCCGGCGGTCCCCTGAATCTGGGCCAGATAGGTCACCGCTCCGGTCAGGACATCGATCAGACCGGTTTTGCAGCCGCCATAATTGGCCCGGTGGTGGGCGGCGAAACGATAGACCAGGGCGTTGGTAAATTCCGTCTCCCCGTTCATGAATACCCGCTCCCAGGGGACAAAGACATCTTCGAAGGCGATGAGAGCCTCGCCGCCGACCCCCCCGAAAACGGGGTTCCCGGAATCGATCCGTTCCCGGTTGTCCTTGCGGTCGTCGTTGGCCTGACGGCCGAAGATCATGGTCACCCCGGGGGCGTCGGCCGGTATCGCGCAGACCACGGCATAGTCCTTGGATTTCTGATCCATGGCCGTAGTCGGCATGATCAGGATCTCATGGGAATTGACCCCTCCGGTCATGTGCAGCTTCGCCCCGCGGATGACCAAGCCGTCGTCTCGGCGTTCGACGATGCGGAGATATTGGTCCGGATCGACCTGCTCGGCCGGCCCTTTGGAGCGGTCCCCTTTGGGATCGGTCATTGCCCCGACCACCATCAGATTCTCCTCCTGGATATAGGCCAGCCATTTCTTGAACCGCTCGAAATAATCGGTGCCGCATTTCCGGTCGATTTCATAAGTCACCGAATAGGCGGCGTTAATGCCATCCAGTCCCACACAGCGCTGGAAGCAAGAGCCGGTCTTCTGACCCAGGACGCGCAGCATCTTGACTTTTTTGATCAGGTCCTCCGTGTTCCGGTGGACATGGGTAAAACGGCTGACGGTCTTGCCGGTAAGATGGGAGGCGACCGTGGCCATCTCCTTATATTCCGGGTCGTTTGCCAGGGCGTAGGTCATGGCCGCAGCCCGGACATGCGGGGCCGTGGCCGGATGGCGGGTCACATCCTTTATTCTCTTTCCCTTGTAATAGACCTTATGGTTCAGCTTCCGCAGACTTTTCAAGTAATCCTGGGCGGTTTTTATCTTCATTCGAACACTCCTGTCATTGTTCCCATCCCCGTAATCGATAATACCCTTTTATTTACCAGACTATCGGGTTAAGTAAGGTCGAATATCTTTAATGCATTGAAATTACAGCGTTTATCATGGTTTTCTTAAGCAGATCATTGCATGGCTAAAAATCTATATTATCAAACAGATAGCCTTTATGCACCTTAGCCAACCCGATAGTCTTG
>Ga0180732_1001706_pt1 | contig 12871 bp, 21 predicted proteins | sample KR11_01MetaG_FD_148674 | JGI IMG/M metagenome (GOLD analysis project Ga0180732, IMG submission 148674) | Groundwater microbial communities from the Olkiluoto Island deep subsurface site, Finland - KR11_0.1 MetaG | ecosystem: Environmental > Aquatic > Deep subsurface > Groundwater | place...
TTTTGTTAGATCTGAAATGTTACGATGTAAATAAGAGTCCTCACCTGAAGATTTCTTTATCTTTTTAATTCTTGTTCTTATTGTCTTATTTTGAAAATTCTCTTTGGGATTATTATATGGAGTTTCAGAAATAGATTTGTTTTTAATAGTAAACCATGCTTCTCTTATTTTAGAATACTGGATCCAATTGTATCCATCAATTTCATTCATAACAGTTAATATTTCAGATGTGATTTTCTTTTTCAGATAATCATTAATAACATCTCTATTTATGAGTATACTATGCCTCTTTTTCTTTGTCTTCATTCTATCTGCCTATCAAGTAACTAACTTTAGTTAGTTAGTTTAGTATTTAAAAGGAGATTATTAGCAATTACTAATTGATAGATATGATTGAAAGAGAGATAGTTGAAGTATTTGTAAACAAAAAAGTAGGAATAGTTTATTCTGATTCTAATAGAGATGTATACATTTCTGGAATTCTTCAGAAAATTGTAGGTTTAAGCCTAATTATAGATTCACATGATCAGAAAATTGCATTGTCACTGGAATGTATCCAAAAAATAAAGGAGCTGTGATTTCTGTGATATCAAAAAAACAATATATTAAATTAAAATCTTGGGAAAAGAAATTGTTAGATTTATTAATTGATAAAGAAGATCAGCCAGAGGGTAGTTCAAAATGATTAACCCCGTTTCTGTGAATAATAATTCCAAGCAAAAATGTAAGTATACAAATTATCTTACCTGGAATGATTTCCTGGAGCATTTTTGGAATAAATTCAATACACATTTTCATTCTCAGATATCAGTAGGCAGGTATATCAGTTGGTCAGAATTATACAAATATTGGGCTTGTGTTTTGAGTATGAATAAAAAACATATACGAATGCTTATGAGAACATTTCAAACAAAATATGATTTTACTATGTGTAAATTAGGTGTAAAAATTGGAAGGTGTCAATAAATGTTAATTGAGGAAACAGCGATAATAGATAGAAAAGAAAACAAATCAGATTTAAAATTTCTACCAATTACAGATAAAACAAATGTAACCAAAAAACAATTTGCTTTTAGTATCTTCAAAGATAAAGAAAATGACAAAGATTTCATTACTTGTATTATAAACACAACAGGAAACGAAAAACATAAGATAAAAATTAAATATAAAGAAGAAATATTTATTGATACAGGAAATCTAAATTCATCAGCTTTTAGAAAAAGAATAGATAAATCAATTGAGACAGAATTTGGAATAGAGTTTCAAATATCTAAAATACTACCAAAGATAGCAAGTATAATAGAAAAAATTATTAGTGATTTTGGAGGAGATTTTTCAGAACAAGATAATACAAAAGGAATAGAAACACTAATACCAAATCTTGATGGTTTCAGTTCAGATGAAATACATCCAGCTATTGAATTTGTTAATGATAAGGTCTATATTGGTCTACATATTCCATGTGATAGTAAAGATGGACAAAAAGAAAGCCTTTGTTTTGTAACATCTAAAAAAGAAGTTTTTCATGCAAATGATTTAGAACTGAGTGAAAGAAATATAAGATTATCATATGAGCCAATGGGCCACAAACCTAGATGGAATTTAACTTCTATAAAAGATTTCAAAGAAGGTAGTAGTAACATATTAGAACCAGCTCAGTTATTTGAAAAAATTAGAAATCAATACAAATATTATATAGATTTTAATGAAGACAAAGAATATGATTTAATAAGTTTGTGGGTTATGGGAACCTACTTCTTTCCATTGTTTGAAAAATATCCTTATATTCAGCTTCTTGCATTTAGAGGATCTGGTAAAACAAAAGTAGGTAAAATTACATCTCACATGAGCTTCAATGGATTATTATCGACAAATATATCAATATCTGCAATGTTTCGAACAATTCAGAAATTAAAACCAACCTTAATTTTAGATGAATTTGAAAGACTTAGAAATAAGGAAAGGAGCATGGATATAGGCAACATACTAAATAGTGGCTTTGAAAAAGGTGGCTATGTTTATAGAACAGGAACTAAAGAACAGAATTTTATTCTTGAAAGATTTGAAACCTACAGCCCAAAAATGATATGCAGTGTTGGTGGAATTGCATCAGATACTTTGCAAGATAGAGTGATCCAGATTGTAATGTTAAAAACTCTGAAAAGGGAGATAAGTGAAAAGGAACCTAAAGAAACTGATTTGATTTGGGAAGAAATTAGAAATGATTTATATCCATTCATATTTGCTTATTGGAAGAATATTAGAGACACATACAATAGTTTAGAAAACAATACTAAATTGACAAATAGAGATTGGGATTTGTGGAAACCTATTTTGACAATAGCAAAACTAATCAACAATGAGTTGTTTAATAAAATAGTTAAAATTGCAGAAAATAAGACAAAAGATAAACAAGAGGATATAACTGAATCATCAGAAGGTATTTTATTAAATGTAATAACAGAAGCATATAAAAAATCTGGCGATGATCTGTATTCTGTAAAAGATATTAGAGACAGAATGAAAGAAATGATAGGAGATAAAGCTGATTGGATAACTTCTGGCTGGATAGGAAGAACACTAACAAAATACAAATTTGAAAGAAGACTTAATCCTTCTACTAAAACAGGAACACATTATCTAATTACAAAAGATAAATTAAACGATGTATTGAAAAGGTATCTTAATACCTCTTTAGAACCTTTAGAAACTATAGAAACCTTAGACAAATTTAAAGAAACTAAAGATTCTAAAGAAAATAATGGTATAACTGATAATTCTGGTAAATGTCAATTTTGTTTTGAATATACTGATAAGAGGTTTGAAATTGAAGCTAAAGACGAAATAATTGGCAAAGATACTATCTTTTTGGTCTGTAAAAATTGTTTTGATGAAGAAAATAATGGTGATGATAATGAATGAGGGTATAGCAAAACAAAGTATAAAAACACGTGATTCGGAAAAAGAACCTGTTTTAGACATTATGGTTATGGAAAAAATATGTTTACAGATGAGAGGGCAAGCTCTATTACAATTAAGAGAAGTTAGTAATTATTGTGGAGAACAAAGAAAATGTAAAAACCCTGCGAATAATCTTAAAGTCTCTTGGGCAAGGGCTGAAATTTCTGCGTTATCCACATTACTAAATGCTCTAAAAAACACTGAGTTAGAGATAATTAAAAGTAAATTAGAGGTGATTGAAAATGCAATTAGAAGGAAAAATCAATAAACTATATCAAAATATGTCAGTAGATGAGAAAATAAACACAATATCGGAAATAGTTAAAAAAATTGTAAAAAGACAAAAAAATAATGAACATGTTTATGACCTATACAACGAAATTGAAATAATAAAATCTACTGTATCAAAGGATCAAACCAATGAATTCAAACAGAAATCTAAAGAGTGGGAAGATAATGTATACCAATTAGCTGAAGATTTAAATAATTTACATATTCTCCATTATGAAATTTTGAATATGGAAAAGAAAACTAAACTTGTATTACATCAAATGCATGAAATACTAATGATTTTGGTTTGTAGAAATGCATTTCAAAATGACGGAGAACTTCTAAAAGTATGTAAATTAGCATTATTTTCTCCAGGACATATTGAACATGCTATAGACGATGAAACATTTAAAAAGAATCCCGATTTTACAATATATTTCATGCTTCAGAACGAAATTGAAGAAACTGAGATAGATATGCTTAATAAAAAAGATAAGAAAAAGTTTGTTATACTTCAAGAAAAAATGAATGTTCTTCCTGATACAGACGAAGGAGCTGAAAAATGGTATAAATTAAGAGATGAGCAACTTGAACTATTAATGTTTTCTAAATATTTTGAAGGTGAAAATGGTATTTGGGAAAAATTATGTGAGCAACATGATAAACTAAGAGAACGATATGAAGAAATAGCTAAAAGACACGGAGAAAAAATTGAAACTTCTTATACATTAAAAACAGAAATGATTGATAAATTAGCTGAGAAATTAAGCAATTATTGATTTTTTTAGTGGACACGGGAGAATATGACTAAATGGTAAGGCGGAATGAGAATTATTATTAATCTCCACAACCTACTAAACGATGTGGACAACTAGGAATACCTTTTTGGCAATATGTAGAAGCTGAGCAGCTTTTTGGAACATCTTGCTCGTATGTAATAACTCCTGGTAGTCCTATTCCTTCAAAATATTCACAAGGAAATGTTCCAGTCTCTCTTTCCCAATATGGTCTATCAATAGAAATATGTTTTAATTTTTTAGGTGCTTTATCTAATTGTTTTAGTGGCTTATTTAATAACATAAAAATAATAGAACAGAAAAGGATTTAAAGACTAATTTGATACCAATATTTGTTTTGACCTTTACGATAGTTTTTAGTATGCCCAGATCTTTCAAATCCAAGTGCTTCATAAAATTTAATCGCATCTCCTTTATCAGTATTTACACATAAACTAATATGTCCACCTGTTCCTATTTCTTCAAAAACTTTCTCAACAAGCTGCCTACCAATTCCTTTTCGCTTTTCAGCAACATTTATCTGAAATATGTAATGACTTATACCATCAGCAAAATCTTCCATAATAATGAATCCTTTTATTTCTGAATTATCTTCTGCAACAAAGCAATAGAACGAATCGGTCTTTTCAACTAATTCAAATTTATTCTCTCTTCGTTTAGAATATCTTCCATCCATTTTATATAAAATAAATTCTAAATCATCTGGACTGTATTCACGAATCTTCATAAATGATTATATGCGTAAAAGAATTTAAGTCTTAATTATTATAATCTTATCTCTTTCTCTAACCAGGGAATCTTTTCTCCTTGTTTCTTTCTCCAAAAAATATCTGTAAAGATATATGTAAAAGCAAGCATCTTCCATCTGCCGTATCTTTTTTCAAATTCTTTAAGAATCTTATCTTCAGAAACCAGTTTATTAAACATTATTTTAGACATAATTTTCCCTTCCCAAGGAGATATATGATTTAATGTTTCGTGATCATGAAATACTTCAAGTAACATATAGGAAGCAGATTGTTTACCAACACCATACAATTTCATCATTTGATTGAATATTTCTTCTGTTGTCGTATTTCTTAATTTTAATTCATCTATTTCTTTATCAGCAAATGCTTTTGATATTCTAATAAACATCTTATCTCTATAACCTACTTTTAGTTCTCTTAACTGTTTTTCAGAAGTTTTAGCGATTTTTTCAGGTTTCCAGAAAACATAAAGTTTTTTACCATCAAATTCTAACAAAGTTCCATATTTCTTTAAAAGATTAGTCATCATTTGAACAGTTCTTCTGACAGTAGCATTTTGCAATGTTATGTAAATCATTAATGATTCATATAATGAATGTCCACATTTGTTTCTCATACCTCTCCGTTTTTTCAATATAGGTTCAAGGAACTTATCATTCTTAAATTTATTATAAAATTCAGAAACATCTTTATTTAATTCAAATCTATAATTTAGCTCATTTACTATTTCTTTAATGAATTTGTTATCTAATTTAGTCTTTGAGTATATTGTTAGTTTTATTTTAGGATTGTTTACAGTTCCTTTGTTTTCAAATTTAATTCCTAATAATTTATTCTTAAATCTCATTGTTTGCCAAAACTTTCCTTTTTCATAAAATTCTGTAGGCGAAGGATAGTGAGATGGATTATGAACAGAACTGTCAAAATCAAATGGTTTTATTGGTTTTAAGACCAATGACTTTTTCTCTTTTAATAATAAAGTTTTCATCATGAATCGAGCATATCTACAAATTCCATTTGTTCTCGTATTATACCAACTGAACTACCATATTCCTCTGCTTGTTTTATTATCTCTGGATTATCTTTTGTAAATTCAAATTCTTTATCTTTAAAAATTATAATTGTTCTTTGTTTTTCTGTTCCTTTATCTTTTGATATATCAATATACCAGCCATATTTTATATCTTGTTTACAAATCTTTACAAATTCTTCTTTATTTTTATCTTCTATTTCAATCTCATGTAAATGAATATCTCCTTTTTCTTCCTCACCTGTTAATGGAGTTATTGTTGTCTTAGTTGTTTTAATCAAATTATATATTCTCTTGTTATCTAAACTCTCATCAATTATAGCTCCTTCCCATGTCATTTGATCACCTTCATAGCTTCTTTTCTCATTTTATCAGGCATGTGTTCAATAGCATACCTTAATGCAGTTCTTGGCATCTTATCTTTATGTTTCATTACAAAATCAAAGACTTCTTTTTGTTTAGAAACAGAAGCAGCTTTTAACATCCATCCATATCCCTTTTGAACCAAATCGTCTTTATCTTCAAGCAATGTTTTTGCTACATCAAAAACATCATTAAGATTGTGATTAACCACATAATAGGATTTATCAGTTGTTATGAAACTAACAGCAGATGCTCTTCTAACCCATCTGTTTTTAGATTTAGACCATGATTTTACTTTAGGAACAAATTCAGGGAACTTTGTAATGAAATGATGTATTGTATGTGTGCAAAAATTATCACATTTACCCCAATCTGAAACATATTTGTTTAACCATCTTTCAAAGATTTTGAAATCTGATTTTTTGTATTGTTCTCTTAATCTAAAGGACCAATCAAATGCAATTATTGATTCTTCACTATATCCTGATTTTAATAATTGTTCGCATAGTGAAAATATTTGTTTTTTATCCAAATGTTTAATCTCGTTAAAATATTTTTTAGATAGCTTTCGAACGATATGTGTTCTAACTCCCATAATTTTTACTTTTTCTTTGAAAAGTCTATAAGAACCATCTTTGTAATTAATATCAATATGCTTTTTTAATTCCTTTCTTATATCTGATAAAATATTGATTTTCATCTATTCACCTTAAAATTATTCTCAACATCTATACCCATGTCTTCTTTAAATTTCTTAACTTTACCACAAGGGAACGATGAACACTTACTACAATTAACAACACCCTTTTCTTTACAACAAATTTTTATTATACAGTTCGACATTCCGTCCTCTTTACAACCATTACATCGCATATATTTTTCAAACCAAATAAGACCTTTTTTGAAATCATTATAACTAAATTCTTCACCTGGTTCTTGTTTTTGCCATTCATCTAATCCAGATTCTTTAATTGATTTTAATATCTCTTTTACTTTTTCAGCAGATACATCTTTGAATTTTACACATTTTTCACAATCTATTCCACAACATGCTATTTCAATCATTTATTTCACCTTTTCATCATTTCCAATAACTGTTCTTTAGTCATATCTGGTTTTTTAGCATAAGCCGGATGTCTATCAAATAAGAGCTTCTTAATTGCCTCATTATCTCCGTCCTCCACATCTTCTAAATACTTTTTAATAAACCCGATAATCTTCTTTTCCATTTCTAACTCTTTATCAGAAGCGTCGCTTTCAACCCCGACAATATCAAACAAATATTGAGGACCAAGAACCTTACGGAAAACATATTTTACCCGTTCTGTATGAAAGTCTGAAGTTACAATTAATATCTTATTCCATTCATTTGGCTCCAAGTATTTTGATTTAACAAAATAAGCATTTCCAATTGTATCTTTCGATTCCTCTTCCATGAGTATTCGATCTTCTGGAGCACCGTGTATTTTAACTAAATATTCTTTCATTGCTTTTGCTTCTGTTATTGACGGTTTGTATGGAGCTAAAAATCCGTATCCTCCTGAAACTATTATCTGATGTGAACAGCTTTCATTTATTAGTTCAACTGATTTATCAAGTCTTTTTCTCAAATTATCTGATATTGATCCATCTGGTTTTAAGAGTTCTCCTAAAACTAAAATAGCATCAAAATATGATATTTTATCATTCTTAATAAGATAATTTTCCACAGCTTTTAGAACTATATGATCTCCTGAAACCATTTTCAATTCATTTGTTTTACGAATATCAAATAATTTAGCTGATTTACCCTCTCTTACTTTTAGATCTTTTTGTGGTGGTAATGGAGCTAAAAATATTTCAACAGTTATTAGCCAGTCTTTAAATGGCGGATATTCAAATTTGCCAAGAAATTCAAATTCTTTTAAATCATAATTTAACTCTTCGTTAATTTCTCTTTTTATCGCTTGCTTAGGTGTTTCTCCTTCTTCTATCTTACCGCCAAAAAATCCCCATTCTTCTCCAAGTTTGCTATGCGAACCTCTTTCCTGCAATAACACTTTTCCGTCTTTATCATAAAAAACAATTACTGAAGCATGTCTTATATTCATTTATTTCACCATTTTCTTTATATCATAAAAACTCTTTTTAGCATTGATTTGGTCAGGTAATTTTGGTCTTGAACCTTTTAGATAATCTTCTAAAGATTTACTTTGCCATCTTTGCTGTTCCTCTAATCCCAATAAGACTAAGCCGTTTCCAGCAGAAACACCTGTTGACATATCAAGGACAGCATTCCTAAATATTTTTACATCAACCAATGGTCCTGAACCCCATGATTCAATTTTATCATAAATCCACAAATCAACCATAATATCTTTGTCATCATTCCAAAGAACAATTATATTGTATTTTCCATTTTTATTCAGATTATTCTTGTCATATAATTCTTGTAAATATTTTTCTATACAGACTTTGTCTTCTTTGTTAAATACTTTCTCTATACCTGGACAAGGATAGATAATAGTAGGGGTTTCATTTATTGTTATAACAATTGGTTTGAAAAACATTTATTTCACCTAAAAATAGCTCTTTCCTGGGTTAGTTTCATTTTTAGTTATCTGAATCTGGTATTCTGGATCATATATCTGAATTATTTTATATTTACCAGAAGTTTTGTGTTCTTTCCCATCCCAAGATATTGTTTGTTCTATCATTAGGATTTTGCCCCAATAAATCCACTTACCATCTATATTGTGTACAAGGAAGTTTCTATTTGGAGCTGGATGAAATATTCTTGCATTTGATTTACCATGAAATTCAAACACCTTATCTTTAACATCATCTAATGTAATTGGAGTTTTCTGATGATTTTCTAAATTAAGAATATCTACTGGAAAACCCTGTTCAGTAGTTATTTGCAGTGTATCATTAGTTTCAATAAATCCTCCCATAATTAGTATTTATCATTAAATCTTATAAAGATTCATAGATAACACTTATTATGAAAATATTCATTACTGGTAGTTCAGGATATCTGGGTACGCAATTGATTAATCTTATTTCAAAAGAGCATGAAATAGTAAAATATGATTTGACAGAAGGTCAAGATATCTTAGATTATGATAAATTGAAATCTTCTATGATTGGTTCTGATATTGTAATTCATTTGGTTGCTATACGTGGTCCTGATGAAAATAAAACGTTTTCAGATTATTTCAAGATTAACTGTCAAGGTACAATGAATGTAGCACAAGCTGCGGTTGAAAATAATGTTAAAAGATTGATACATGCAAGTTCAACAGGATATTATGGTGTAGAAAATGGTGTACCTTTTGTAAAACCAATTAAAGAAGAAAATCCTGTTATCACACAACATATTAAAGTAGATGATTTGAACTGTAGAGATTGTGATATTGGCTATTCAACAAGTAAGGTTATTGCAGAACAGATTTTAGCTAATTATGGTTTGACTAAGAAAATAGAAGTTATAATCTTAAGATTTGGACCAATTGGTGGAAAGCCTGGTGAAGTTTGGTCATTAGATGGAATTACTTTGAAGATAGATAATGCTTTGCAAGCTTTAAAAAAAGCAATTGAAATAGATAAGAAATTCTGGTATGAAGCATTTACGATTACAGATGATGTAGAAAATGTAAATATTAGTAAAGCGAAAGAATTATTAGATTACAATCCAATTTAATTTATTAATTAAACAGTCTATACTTAATCATGGATATTATAACACTATTATTAACATTCGGAATAGGTTTAACAGCATCATTCATAGGTGGAATTGCTGGCGGTGGAGGAGGTTTAATATCAATACCAGCTTTAATTTTTCTTGGTCTACCAGCTAATGTTGCTATAGCTACAAATAGATTTGGAGCAGTTGGTTTTGCTGGAACAACTATCTATAAGTTTGCAAAAGAAAAAAAGATACCGTATCATTTAGCACCAATATTCATTATACTAAGTGTAATTGGTTCAATAATAGGAGCACGATTATTAATTGATTTTAATCCAGATATTTTAAGTAAAATTGTTGGTGTGCTAATTGTAGCTATATTACCATTCATGTTTATATTCAAAAATAAAGGATTGAAAAAAGCAAATCCTTCAAAATTAATGAAGTATTCTGGTTATATTTTTTATTTTATGGTAGCAATTTATGATGGATTTTTTGGAGCTGGTGCAGGAATATTTGTAATATATTTATTTGTTTTCATGTTAGGATTACCACTCTTAGAATCTATGGGATTAGATAAAATAACTTGGGTATTTAATGCAGTTATTTCAACAGTAATATTTGCTTACTATGGAATTATTGATTATCAGATTGGAATTGTTTTACTGATTGGAATGATGATAGGTGGTTATCTTGGTGCACATACAGCTATTAAGAAAGGAAATAAGTTTGTTAAGATAGCATTTTCTGTAATTGTTGTATTATCTGCAGTAAAATTATTGTTTTTCTAAATCTCTAACTGCGTCTTCATACCATTTTTTAGCAATCTCTTTTGCTTTCTCAGAGGTTATTCTGTTATACATCCAATCAAATTTTATCTTAACTGCTTCTTTACCAAGTATCTTAACATATTTATCTAAAAAGTGTTCAGCATTATTTTCAAAAAAGCTAATACTATCTGCATCCTTCAATAAATTCTGGTCTTCGTTTCCACCTTCTTCATGCTTAGAAACAAGCATTTTGACCCTATCTATTAATTCTTTATTAGCTCCCTGTTTTTCAAGAAATTCTCCAATTACTTCTGCACCTGTTTCTTGGTGATATTTTAAGAATTTAGGTTTAGTCAAATTTGCAGGGTCTTCTTTGAGCATTTCCCACATTTCTTCACTTCTGTTTGACCTTTCTATATCATGAGCAATAGTAGCAATTAATAATGCTTCATCAACATCTGATTTTAATTGTTTTAACCAGTAAACTGCTCTTTCAAAGTGTTTAACAGCTCTTTTCTGTTCAAAAACATTATACACGTATTCTCTAACTTTTTCGTATAATTCTGTCATTTATTAGCCTCTCTAATTTTATCAATTATCTCTGTGATATCTCCTTCAAATTTCCAAAATGTTAATGATTTTTCATTCATTTTATTAGCATGAATATGTTCAGTGTTTGCAGGTATTATTATTTTTTCACCTTCTTTCAACATAATTGTTTTTGTTTCAGTTTCTTCAAACAATGTTATTTCTGAAATACCTTTAATCTGAATTAATTCTTCATCAACAGGTCTACTATGTTTATTAAGTTCTTGATTTTCTTCTAATTCTAAAAATCCAAAACTTAAATTTTTATCTGAATGAAATATTCCAATCCTTCCTTGTGGTAATTCATATATTTCAGTTTTCATCTAATTTCACCTTTCCACAACTATACATCCCATTTGTTCAAGTTTTTTCTTTGCTTTATCAAAATCCTCTTCTTTAATTAAAACATGATCTGTTGAATAAGCAGATATTGCAAATATGCTTATTTTTTCTTCAGCTAAAACTTTTGAAACTGCTGCCATAAATCCAGTTAATTCAAATGGTAAAATCATATCAAATGTAATTATTTTCCAACCTTTCTCAATTTTAATAACATCTTCCTGGTTAACTTTAGATTCTTCTATAATTACTGTTATTTCGTTTTTATCAATTATATTTGCAAATGCATTTGGGTCTATTTTCTTTGCTTTAATAACTGAAAACTTTTCTTTCCAAATATAAACTTTTCCATTTTTGAAATAATCTTCTAATTTCATTTTCCAACCTCACCATTCAACCATTTCTCATAATCTTCATTTGCTTCTACTTTAATTTTCATAATACATGGAACATCATATGAATGTATTTTCTTAACTTCCTCTTTTACTTTTTCCCAATTCTCTTCTTTTGTTTTGACAATGGTTACAAATTCATCTGTATTCTTAATTTCCCCCTTCCACCAAAATGCACTTTTAATTGGGAATATGTTTCCACAAGCAACGATTCTTTTCTCAACTAAATGATTAACTATTTTCAATGCTTCTTTTTCATCTGAAACTGTAATATAACAAATTATGAAACTCATTTAATCACTTATCCTCCATTATAACCACTTCTTAAACCACTCAATCATTAATTTTGTAGCAATTGGTAAAGTATCATTGTCATAATAACAATGGTCTGCACCTTTAATTATTTCTAATCTATCTTCTGTTTTTAGATGTTTAATAAGTTCTTTAGCATGTTCTATTGGAACAGAAGCATCCATATCACCATGAAAAACTAATGTTGGGCATTTTATTTTTTCAGCCGATCTAAATATATCATGTTTAAAGCCGTCCTCATAAAAGGAATAATTAATTTTCATCTCACCCCAACTTTTATTACGCAGAAGATATCCTCTTTCTTTAACTTCTGGTTGTGCATATTTTTTAAGTTCGTTTGTATCGCCCCACTTGGAAACAGCAGATTGCACAACAAGTGCCTTTATTCTATCATCTGTTGGCGTGTATAATACAACTGTCATACCACCTAAACTGTGTCCTGTTAAGCCAATCTTATTTTTATCGACATATTCCAAGCTGGAAATAAAATCAATGGCTGATTTGGTTGTATCAATCTGTTGTGTAACAGACATGTTTTCAATACTTGGTTCACTAATTCCATTTGGCTTATCGTAGAAATCAAATCTTAATGCAACAAATCCTTCTTTAGCCAGTTCATTGCACATGTGGATA
>Ga0180732_1001707_pt1 | contig 12861 bp, 17 predicted proteins | sample KR11_01MetaG_FD_148674 | JGI IMG/M metagenome (GOLD analysis project Ga0180732, IMG submission 148674) | Groundwater microbial communities from the Olkiluoto Island deep subsurface site, Finland - KR11_0.1 MetaG | ecosystem: Environmental > Aquatic > Deep subsurface > Groundwater | place...
CAACGACATACTAGAAAAGGACGCAATCTTACTTTCAATAGTCGCAGCGGGGGAGATGGAAATCGACTCCGAGGGCCGGATATGGCGCATGAAGAAACGACACGGGAGGGGACCGCTGATTGGGGGAGGGGGCTACCAAATGGGCACTCGCTCCAGTCCGTGTCAGCGAGTTCGCGCGGAGTATCTAAGTCCCTCGGGGTATCTTCTGGTGACGACGATGACCCAGGGGGTGCGCACAGTGACGGGTGCCCATCGGGTGGTTTGGACTTACTTCAACGGCCCGATTCCAGAGGGAAAGACAATCAATCACAAGAACGGAGTCAAAGACGACAACAAGCCAGACAACTTGGAGCCAGCAACTTACAGCGAGCAGCGGCAACATGCCTTGGAAGTGCTTCATGTGAACAGGAATCATCCGAAGGGTTCGTTGCATCCCAAGACGCATCTTACCGAAGCCGATGTATTGGAAATACGCCGGCTGAGAGCGACAGGGGTGATGGTCAAGGACCTTGCAGTCAGATACGGGATAACCAAGAAGGGCATGTCGGCCATCTGTTGCCGGAGGACGTGGCTGCACATCTAATCTGGCCACTTCAGAATTGTTGGTTTGGCACGTCTGTCGAGTCAGCCCGCTACCTGCCACGCCTGGACGTGCTGGCCAGGGTGCCAGCAAAAGTAAGGTTTGTGTCGTGCGAGCCGTTGCTGGGGGCAGTAGACTTGACTCCTTATCTATGGTATAATCCAGTGCATGAGACCAACAGGAAAGACCGAGGAGTTTGTCTATCAAGCAGTGTTGAGCGGGGCGATGGAGATTCGTCCAGACGGTTCAGTTTGGCGTGTAATGGAGGAGCGGCGGAACCGATGGAACGACCGAGTGAAGTTCGTGAAGGTAACTCCCCACAGAATAGACAACAGCCCAGTTCCAGGGTACTACCGCTACGTCAAGGTTATGCGCCAGGGGAAACAAGTGACGGTAGTGGCGCACCGTCTTGTGTGGAGACATTTCAACGGGCCGATTCCCAACGGCCTAACCATCAACCACGAGAATGGAATCAAGGACGACAACAGGCCGGAGAATCTAGAGCCAGCGACATATTCCGGCCAGCAAGTTCACGCCACTCATATTCTGAAGACGAGTCACGCAGCGAATCAGAACGGCGAGAAGAACTACATGGCGAAACTCACAGAGGAACAGGTAATAGAGATCCGGAAGCGGAGAGCAAACGGGGAAGCCCTGTTGTCAATAGCGGCGGACTTCGGCGTGGGGTTCAAGGCAATCTCCAAGATAGCCAGACGACAACGCTGGATTTCGTGATTGTTGGTGGAGAGAGCGGCCCTGGGCACAGACCCATGCAGGTTGAGTGGGTTCGGAATATCGTGGGCCAATGCAAAGCCGCCGGAGTGCCTTGCTGGGTCAAGCAGGCCTCTGCACTCCGCCCTGGGCAGCAGGGGGACATCCCTGACGACCTGTGGGTAAAGGAGAGACCCCTTGCAAATAATTAGGGTATTCCCAAGACGGACATCTCTAACCCCCGCAGATAATTTGGCATTTGTGGGTGATCCTCCAATGTTCCAGCCGGAGGCTGACGAAGTGCACATTTCAGTCGTCTTTACTTGGGATATATCCGAAGGGCAGCGGCTAGCCCAAGCTTGGGCGCAATACTATTCCGTGGTCAAAATAGGTGGCCCAGCAATGGATAGCCCCGCCGACGGGTTCACCCCTGGCTTCTACGTCAGAGACGGCGTTACTTTTACCAGCCGTGGCTGCAACAAGCGGTGCCCCTGGTGCCTCGTTCCACTGAGAGAAGGGCGGTTGAAACTTCTCCCCATTCAGCCTGGATGGATTGTCAACGACAACAATCTGCTCCAATGCCCACGTGAGCACCAGGCAGCGGTGTACAAGATGCTCCGACAACAGCGCAAGGCGGCAAAGTTTAGTGGTGGTCTTGATGCCATCCTTCTGAATGATTGGGTGGCAGAGCAATTGAGCACCGTGCCAATTCATGAGGTGTTTTTAGCAGCGGATACAAAAGGTAGCCTGAAAGCTCTTGAGAAGGCTGTGGCGAAACTATCATCTCTACGGCGGGACCAACTACGTTGCTATGTTCTCATAGCGTTTGGGGGAGAGACGATTCCAGAGGCCCAGGAGCGATTAGAGGCGGTATGGGACATTGGCTGCCTACCTTTTGCCCAACTCTACCAGCCACCAGATCACTTCATCCGCTACTCGCAAGAATGGCGAGACCTCGCAAGGGTTTGGTCACGGCCTGCTGCGACAAAGACAATACACATGGACTATGCTCAGCAGGGGGACATCCCCGATGACCTTTGGACGGTAAAGGAGATGCCGTGCTAGAGTACGCGATGACTGAGAAGGAACTTTCCCAGTGCATCGTAGATGCCGCTAGAGACTACGGGTGGAAGACTTACCGGACCTGGCGCTCTCTCCATTCGCCTGCTGGTTATCCTGATCTGACCATGACACGGAACGGCAAGCTTTTTATTTGGGAGTGCAAAAGTGCTAAGGGCGTGGTGAAACCCGCACAGCAGGAGTGGCTTGATGCCTTGGCGCTGGTGCCAGGGGTAGATGTTCGTGTCGTGCGCCCTGCTGACCTTGAACGGGCTTACATGGCGCTGGTATCAGGGGAGTGGCAGAGTACGGACGTAGAAAGCGGATAGGAGGCGAGTCATGAATCTGATAGATAAGGCTAGGCTGACCGACGAGGAAAATGAGCGGGCTTGTTCAACTTATTACCCTTGCAGGAAGGGGGCTGATGCCCAGTTAGCGAAGGCAATATGGGCAGTGGTGGACTGGCTTCCAGAATGGATGAAAGAACACCACCCAGAGGACGAATGTGGCGGAGAATGCGTCTGTACCAGGAACCATTTTGTGCAAGGACTGCTGGATGCGTTACGGAAGGAACTCAAAGTCGCTGGCCTGCAAAGACCGAAGGAGTAAAGAAGGAGGAACCATGTCAGTTGACGTAGTTACGGAAGCCACCTGTAACAAATGCGAGAAGGTTGTGAAGGAGAAGGGGGGAGGATACTCGTTGCCTGGCGGATGGGGAACGTTGACCTTGATAGTTCCCAGTGAATCAGGTGACATCAAGCAGCGTGTCAAACTTGATCTCTGCCCCTCCTGCGTGGGCGACACGCTGAAGTTCCTGGGTGTGCCCCGCAAGCGGACACGGAAGGCAAAGATAATTGAGCCAACGACGGTAGAGATCGCACCTGGACTGCTTATGACAAGTTCTGGGACTGAGCAGCCGGAGCGCAAGCGTGGGCGGCCACGCAAAGTGCCATCAGCGTATTTCACTGAACCAGAGCCGGCCTTCGATGGTGTTACTCCTGAGCCTGTCTCCACCATCGAAGATGTGGTCGAGTGCTCTTGGGCAACAGGCCCCCATCAACACGGGATTGAGGGAGGCGACGTGGTGTGCTTGGCCCCACCGGAGCAGTTGCGGAAGCCAACCCCGCCAAATGGAGGTGACCAACATGCAAGGCTCTAGGCTCCTGTCACTGCGTGAAGTTGAACGTTGTCTCTCCCTCTCACGCTGGACTCTTTACGAAATGATCCGGTCTGGGCGACTTCAGGCGGTCAAGTTGTCGTCTGGCCAGTACCGTGTGTCCGAGACGGTGGTGGAAGCGATGATGCGCGGCTCTGGGACGGGCGGTACACAGGAGGTCGGCGCACGGGAACCCAGACGACTTCGGCTTCAACGCCCGCCGGGTGGCGAATGCCCGTGAAACGCCCAGCGCCGACGCACAAGGGCGATTTCCAGATATAGATTCGCAACAGCATGGGCCTAACGGCAATCCCAGCACGGTAACGGGCGCTGGAGTGGCCGAAACAAGGGGGCCACGGTGAAAGTAGCGCTCTATACTCGCGTCAGCACCGACCAGCAAGACGCCACGAATCAGGTCGTGGAGCTGAGGGCGTGGGCCGAGAGACATTTCGCCTTCTCTGGACTTTGCGAAGTTTTGGGGATGTTGTTCCCTTGACAGATTCTCCATACGCCCTTAGAATCTACGCAATGACTTCCCGTGATTTAGTACCCTCGAAATCAGCCCTCCCGATTATCGTTGACGCTCCTCTGCCAGAGGCACCCTCCCCTCTTAGCGTCCAGGACTACGAAGCGATCAAGCGAGTCCTGGGCAGCACTCGAAATATCCTTCTCTGCCAAGTCCTCCGTACTACCGGGTTACGCATCTCCGAGGTGTTGGCGTTGACGCCTACCCATCTCAGGGAGGAAGGGCCACGGTTCTATATCTTGGTCCGGCGTGGCAAGAAGAAGGGCGGCGACAGGCAGTATGAGCGGGTGTACCTACACCCAACGCTAGGAGCGTTCCTGAAGGACTATTGCCGAGGGAATCAGATTGAGGCCAACAGTCCTATCTTTGCCATCGGACGCCGGATGGTGGAATACATCTTTGAGAAGGCGGGGCTAGAAGCCATCGGGCGCAAGGTTCACCCCCATGAGTTTCGGCATCTGTACACCCGGACTTTGATAGATGGAGGGATTCCTGTAGAAGCGGCGGCGAAGATGCTGGGTCACGATAACCCCGCAACGACGCTGAAATGGTACTACGAGCTTACCAACGACAAAAGGGCGGCGATCCAAGAAAGGATACCGTTGTGACTTCTCCTACTGTTATTAGGCTAAGTGAATTGGACAGGTTCGCTGACTGCCTCAGGGAGGCTATCAAACCTTGGTATCTAGCAAGGATAAAAGGATGAAAGGAGCTAACTATGGAGCAACAACATTTCCTGCTCTGGGCCTCTATATGGCTAGGGTTAGGCGTTGTGCTTGGTCTCCTTGGTCTCATAGTAGGACTTTGGGTTTGCCTTAAACTTTGGGATAATTCAGTACGATAGGGCATATCTCAGAGGAAGGAGAGGGATAACTGTTATGGCCAAAACGATCACATCCACATGGCAAGAAGCTCTGAAACTGGCCTCGGACTGCAAAGTCGTGGGAGCACCACGGCTCCGGTCTCCGGGTCACCTGCTGATCCAACTTCAGGACCCCGCGGGGCAGCGGTGGCTTCTGTCCATTCAGGATAAGACCCAACCCGCACTGAACGGGTCGGCTATCGTGCTGGTTCCCGCGTTCCAGATAGACGGGTTTGCGCCTGACGAAAACGACAAACTCTGGGGGCCTGAGCCGGAAGGCGTGTAACGCTGCGAGGCCCTCAAAACTGCCCTTCTGACCGCCTGGGGGATACTAGGATACCCCTAGGCCACCAGAAGGCCAAAAGTGGCAAGATTCGAAAAGAAGGGTTCACTCACCCACGCCGCTGCTGTGGTGGGCGATACGGTGGGAGACCCCTTCAAGGATACCGCCGGGCCCTCGCTGCACGTGCTGGTGAAGCTCCTCTCCACTCACGTAGCGGGCGCATTCGATAACCATGACCGATCTCAGCACTATCGTCTCCCTTGCCAAACGGCGCGGCTTCATCTTCCAGTCCAGCGAGGTCTACGGTGGCCTGGCCTCCACCTACGACTACGGCCCCCTCGGCGTTGAGCTGAAGAACAACGTCAAGGCCCACTGGTGGCGCACCTTTGTCCACCAGCGGGACGACATGGTGGGCTTGGACGCCGCCATCCTGATGGCTCCCCAGGTCTGGGTGGCCTCGGGCCACACCTCCGCTGGTTTCGCCGACCCGCTGGTGGAGTGCAAGGCCTGTCACCACAGGTTCAGGGCTGACCAACTGGACGACCCATCTTGCTGCCCCAACTGCGGCGGAGATCTCACCGAGCCCCGTATGTTCAACCTCATGTTCAAGACCTTCCTCGGCCCCGTGGAGGACGAGGCCTCTAATGCCTACCTGCGCCCGGAGACGGCCCAGGGCATATTCGTCAACTTCCAGAACGTCCTCAACGCCACCCGGCGCAAGCTCCCCTTCGGCATCGCACAGATAGGCAAGGCCTTCCGCAACGAGATCACCGTGGGCAACTTCATCTTCCGCACCCGCGAGTTCGAGCAGATGGAGATCGAGTACTTCATCAAGCCACCCAGCGACGCCAGCCCAGATAGCGACATGGAGTGCCTTGAGCGCTGGATAGACGACTGCCTCCGCTGGTACACCGGCCTGGGCATCTCCCCCGACCACCTGCGCAAGCGCTGGCACGAGTCCCGCGAACTCTCCCACTACTCCAAGGCTACCTGCGACATCGAGTACCTCTTCCCCTGGGGATGGGGCGAGATACAGGGCATCGCCAACCGCACCGACTACGACCTCAAGGCCCACTCCAAGGCCAGCGGCGTCACCCTCAACTACTTCGACGAGGAGACCCAGGAACACACAACCCCCTACGTCATCGAGCCTTCAGCGGGCGTGGACCGCGCCCTCCTCGCCTTCCTCATCGACGCCTACCACGAGGAGGAGGCCCCCACCGCCGACGGCAAGATGGAGAAGCGCGTCGTCCTGAAGCTGCATCCTGCCTTGGCGCCCATCAAGGTCGCTGTCCTCCCCCTCTCCCGCAACCCGCGTCTGGTGCCCAAGGCCCGCGAGGTGTATTCCGCAGTGCGGAACTCGGCGGGATTCGTCTGCCAGTACGACGACGCCCAGAGCATCGGCCGCCGCTACCGCCGCCAGGACGAGGTGGGCACTCCCCTTTGCGTGACCATTGACTTCCAGACCCTCGACGACAACGCCGTCACCATCCGCGAACGCGACTCCATGCAGCAGGTACGCGTGCCCATTTCAGACCTTGTTCCGGCCCTCAAAGAGCGCCTGCCATAGGGGTGATATAATATCAGGGGGCATCTTCAGAACCATGGAAGAAACAACGATGTATCACGCGAAGGACGGACTCTACTTTAAGCGGCTACCGGATGGCAGCGTGAAGATTCTGGTCAAGCGCAAGTTGCCCGGTTGGTGGGAAGGCGGCGCGCCGGTAGACGAATCGCCCATCGAGGTAACGTTGGACTCGCTAACATGGGCTTCAGCCGTGGCGTCAGTCAGTAAGCGGGGCGACGTTACTGAGGTATTTGAGGAGGCTCTGCGCCTGCACGACTGCCCCATCCGTATACCGTACAACTGCCCCATCCGTATACCGTCTATGCGGTGGCGGTGATGCGCGCTATCCCTGCTGCTGGGTAAGCCGCCGTAGCGTCCGACGCTCGGTCTCGATGTCCCGGGCCCGCTGTACCAGGGGGCTTACGTTGAGGTTCTTGCGCTCCCTCAGATGCTTGGCCAAGAGGTCACGTAGGTTAGAGGGCATGGCCAGCCAGTTGACCATCTCCTCGCGGACATCCTCCTCCTCGGCCAGCACGTCCACCAGCTTCTTCAGGATAACGTTCAGGTGCTTCAGTATCCTGGGCTTGGCGGAGATGAGTTGCTTGGCTCCCTCTACGTCTCCTGCTTCTTTGGCGATCTCGGTCTTGACTTTGTTGACCTGCCGTTGCGTGTCCCAGGACACAAACTCCTCCAACAGGGCTTTCACACGCTGAAGGCCAGTATCGGCCAAGTCAGGAAGGGCATCAACGTCCATTGACGCCTCAAGATCCTCTATCTCCTTTTCCAGCTTTGCCTCTTCTTCCTGCGCACGCTTCTGTTTCAAGGTAGCCTCTACCGCCGCAGCTACCACCGGGTCGTGGGGCTTCTCCGCTGTCTCCGCTTGTTGTACCATGCTCTCTCTCCTGCTTCTGAACGTTTTTTGCAGATAAGGTCTGCCTACCTATTATACTCAAACAGGTTAGCCAAAGATACGCGCAAGGGTCTCAAAAAGAGCAATGAGGACACCGGCAGCACCGGCGCCGACTCCCCAGTGCGGACCATACTCGCGTATCTTCGCTCTGGGACCACTAGGCCAGCGCCCATTCAAGGCGGCGACGATCCTGTCCTCCAGCCGCCACAGGCTCACCACCATTACATCGTGGGGATCAGAGTCCCCGGCAACTCGAAGCCGATCAAGGCACTTCTGCCGAGCGGTTTCGAGGAGAATATCATCTCGCCGCTCGTTGTCAGGGTTTGAGTACATACTCCCCAGTCCTTTTACGCCGGTGGGGTCTTGCCGGTAATGCGCTCATTCAGATCATCCAAGAAGCCGTCGAGGTGCTTGGTGGAGAGCTTCAGCATCTCGGTGCCGATGGCGACTGCGCTCAGGAACGTCACTGCTAACCCTCTTGCTATCTCTCCTAGGCGGTCCGTGACCGTCCCCTGGGGGTTAGTGGCCACTGTGTCCTTCCCCAGATCGTCCACAAAGCCGTCCAAGTGCTCGGCGCCGAGCTTGGCGGCCTCCGTCCCGATGGCCAAGGTTTCCAGGCCCAAGGATACCAGGGCCTTGATGATACTTCCGATTCGTGCTACTACCGTTGTCATGTCGAACCTCCTATTACCTTGCTTTCACAACTCCGGCACCAAGGCCGCAGCCGCCGCAGCCTGGTCAAAGACTTCCCTTGCTACGTCAGTTGAGTTAATATTGCTTGCCCTAAAGTTATGATGCCGCTTTTTTGAGTAGGTGTTAATACAATATCCACCTTTGACTTTTGGGTTGCCTGCCCACAGTCAGGGCAAGAAATCTCATAATCGGCCCTACAGGTTACCTCTATGGGCTTTGCCCCATCCTTCGTCAGTTCAAGAACAATCGCCAATCTCCGTTCGCTAATTGTTTTTGCCATTTTACCTCCCTAACTTGCGAATACTGGCATAGCGTGGAATGAGCCGTCGTCGTTTATCCTGTCTACTCTAAACTCTACTTTGTCGCCAATCTCGAACCGATGCCCAGAGGAGTCAATGCGTTCCTCTTTCGGCATCGATATGCCCGCCGTGGCATCCACATAATGCCAAGCATTGTTGGCACGCCAGTAGAGTCTCCCGTTGGCCTGGCTGACATCGAGTTGAAGCCATCCGTCTCTGTCTATCTCAACGTTGGCATCCCCAGGAGCACCATCGAAGCACTTGAGGCAGACGCCATCTGCACCTATCATGGGGAAGTTGTGGAAGGTGACAAAGGTTGCGTTGGTGGTATCGCCACTGGTGTAGTTGCGGTCAAGGGTCACCTGGTCGGCAGAGGTTACAGTGGTAATCCAGTACCAGCCAACCGTGCAGTTGGTTCCTGCCGTGATTCTAACGATGTCGCCTACTACAGCGTTGGTGAAACCCCCTACGTGCTTGAGGATAGCAGTGGCAGCACCAGCGTCGGCTATGCCATTGGTGGCAGTGTGGAGTTGGTCTGCCATTTCAATCAAAGCTACTAGGGGTTGAGCCAACCCATCAAATAAACCCATGTCAAGGCTGTTAGTGAGCGTATCAGATATTACAAGAACTGGAACGTTGCTTGGATTTGCATCAGTACTGGGCAATTCAAACGTTATGCTGAGTGCATTTGCATCCCAGTCAGAATACCTAATACGGCTATCAGTACCCGAGCCTAGTACAAGGAAGATATTGTCATCTATACGGGGAGCACCATGGAAATAAGCCAAGTTATCGAAATGTGCTGCCCCATCCACTTCCAACACCCCACTTATCATCACATCATCCTCAGAAGCTAGGGCACGACTGGTAAACGCAGCATCACCGAATCTGGTATAGGCACCAGTTCCAAAGATAGTGGGAACATTGGTGAGGGTGGAGAAGGTGAAGTAGTCGTCAAGGTCACCTGAAGGTCGCAGGACAATACTTCGGTTGGAGGCTATGATTGGCACATCATCGGCACTGTAGCTCAGTGTCAGAGCCGAGTCTCTGTCTGTGTCAATCACGGATATTGAGGGGAAGGTGAAGGTGTCCAGCAGTCCAAGGTTGACGTTGATTAGGTTGGCGTCTCCAATGACCAGCGCTGGAATATCTGTCCCGTCACTGACAGGAAGTGCGAGCAGAAGGGCATTGGCGTTGGCATCGGCGGTTTCCCAACCCAAGGATGCGACGACGCCGAAGGTTCCAAAGACATCGTCAGCCAAGGACAAGGAAGTAACAGTAGCCCAAGTCAACACCCCAGTTCCATCAGTCTGTAGGTATTGGCCAATAATGCCGTCATCAATGGGCAACGTAAGGGTGTAGGTACCCGCCACCGCCGCAACTGCAAGTGTCACTACTCCAGAAGTCCCGCCTAGGAGTTTGAGGTTTACCTGATTGCCCACCGCTCCGATGGTAATGTCGGCGGTAGGATTCAGAGTCAAATCCCCTGCTGTCGTGCTGATGGTGGTGGCCTGTTGGAAAGCCAATGCACCTGTGGAGTAGTCAATCTCTTTAACTCCCGCCACATACACATCAAAACTCTGTCCCGTAGGAACTCCCAGCAGAGTATCCCCTGTGCTGGCATCAGCCATGAATGCCATGTAGGAGTTGCCACCTTTATTCACGGCTATCAGGATGTCGCCCGAGGCCGTAATGTTGCCTATGAGCAGTGAGTTGGCGGCAGGCGCTACTGGGGTGACAGGGGTGCCTACAAGGACACCAGTCAGGGCGGTGTTCGCATTTAGTGAAGTGCTACGGTGGTAGAGGACGCTATCATTATCGGTGCCCAGTGCTAGGCGGAGGTCATCGTTGATTTTTACTGCGCCACCAGTCCAGAGTGCCCAGGCATTGGTGATGGTCTGGTTAGTGTCTGCTAGGGGAGCGTTTGCTATACGGATTGTGGCCGCATCCGTGGTTGTGACGTTCGTGTTGGTAGCTCGGAGGACAGGGCGGAAAAAGACGATGAAAGCGTGGCTTGCAGTAGTACCAGAGGCAGCCGTGACGCTATCCGTAAAAATCTGACTGTAGCCAGCAGTACCACTACCGAACTGTATATGGCTGGGGTAGTTCATGCCTGGAACGCCAGATACGTTCCAATCACCGAATACGAAGGCAGCATACTCATTAGCTCCGCTGAGATTCGTTCCGATGCCAAGTTGATTTGCTGAACCATCCACCTTGAGCATAGGCATCGTAGAATCTGCGTAGACCTCAAAATCCATGGTGGCAAGATGGTTCACGTTCACAGCGACTCTGCCAGGAGTCACTCCACCCGCACTCGCCTGAAGTCGTAGGGCTTCAACCAGTGTCCCCGAGCCAGCACGAACAATCGAGAAGGCCATGGTTGAGTCCCGGCTGGCAGTGGTAATATCCGTCCAACTGACATCTATGGAGGCGGCGAACACACTTTCGAGGGTTGAGGTCTCAATGCCGAAGTCCAGCCCTACGCCAAGATTATTTGCTGGTGTGCCCGAGGTATTCTTGTTCAGGGTCAATACAGTGACAATGCCATTTGCGGTTGCGTCTTCTTGGGTGATGGTGAAGACACCCGTGTTGCTTACCTGCAACAGGTTTGACGCCGTGACCCAGTTTGCCGACGCCGCCCTGTCAATATAGAGAACATCGTCGTTCACCCGCAGGCGAGACCGCCCCGCCGGATCGGTCTGGTCGGTCTCAGTCAACCTGAGCTCGGGAGCCGTCCCGATGATTTCCCCACGCTGCGAAGTTACCCTCGAACTGAGTGCTATGTGCTGTCCTGGCATGTCCTTACACCTGCTGCTGAGCTATGTTCCGCCACCGCTGCCCGTAGGCCCACACGGTTACAAGCCCTGTTGTCGGGGGTGTACTTGGCGACAATATCGTTACTCCAAGATACGGATACCAGTCCGTCGTCAGGTCTATGCCAAAGCCCAGTCTGCCACCATCAGCGGCAATGGTTTGGGTGCCGCCGATATTTACCAGACCTCCGCTCTCTGTAGGCGTATCCTGTGTGTGTCCCACCACTTGCACTGTCAAGGTGGTCCCGCACCCGTTGTCCACTACCAGCAGGACCTTAGCCGCGAGCCGCGCATCCAGCAGATGTTCCATGTAGTAGGTGGTCGAAATCCCATAAGGCGCCACCTCAACGAGGCGAGCAGAGATGGGCTCCAGGATATAAGCTTCCTGTACTCTTGGAGGCAGAGGGCCAGAGGGCGGCAGGTATGAGATGGGCTGAATATCGGCAGGCGGCGTCTGTCCTGGGGGGCATACCACCATGAGACGGCGGCCGTCCTTGTCCAGCCAGTAGCCGACAAGGATTCCCGCAACTAGAGGAGCGATCCCGCTTACCATCTCAGTCCAATCCTTCCGACAGACTGCTGCTGGGAGACTACTATGGTTCCGAGCGAACCTGAGACGGTTGCTGCCCCGGGCAGCGTCTTGAACGCTCCGACTAACTCTCCAAAAGCAAGTTCTTTCCAGTCCGCTGTAGGCACTCCGGCTGCGTCACTTGTCTTAGCCAGCAAATGCACATGGACATCCCATATTTGATTCGGGTCGTCTGGCATCAGGAGTCCCCACTTCTCAGTTTGGCCTCCTAGCAAGCTCACCTCGCTTGTATAGATTTCTCCCGAATAGGCAGGAAACAGTTGGCCTATGTCCTTCCATCCGAGTGCCGTGTTGTGGCCTATCCTGATCCGCACTCGATAAGGCCATGCGATGCGGGTTCCACCGGCATTCGTGGTTGTTCCCAGCCAAGGAACCGAAACCATCGCCAGTTTGTTTGGCACTTTCAGTACGGGAGAGCTTGCCGTGGCGGCCATTGCTGCACCTTGGGTCACCTGAATAATGCCAAGATTCCCCTGGACTACTGCTGGTCCCAGAGTTGGTCTAGGTGTTGGCTGAGGAGCTTCGCCTTCCTTTGGTTTCCGAGCCATCATAAGTGCGAGCACTGCCAAGCCGCCAACTATGAGCAGTGGATTTACTTTAGCCATGTTGACCTCCCAACTGACGTTTTCCAAGCACGGCCATAAGGATGACCGCACCGACCACGAGTGCAAGCATCATCACTACCGGGCTGCTGACGACTTTCGCCACTCCGCCAAAGTCAATTCTGCTGACCTGCCACGCGCTCAACGCCACCAGGCCCAGCACCACAAGCACCGCTCCCAGTACAAGGAAAGGGAAGGGCGATGCCTG
>Ga0180732_1001708_pt1 | contig 12854 bp, 16 predicted proteins | sample KR11_01MetaG_FD_148674 | JGI IMG/M metagenome (GOLD analysis project Ga0180732, IMG submission 148674) | Groundwater microbial communities from the Olkiluoto Island deep subsurface site, Finland - KR11_0.1 MetaG | ecosystem: Environmental > Aquatic > Deep subsurface > Groundwater | place...
GAAATGATTTCTTTCATTTTGTCACCCCCTCTCTTTTTATCAGTATGACTTACCGTCAAAGAAAAGAAGTGATCAAATGCGACATTTCTATATTGGTCAATTACGACATTATCATATTGGTGTTACAAAAAGACTCATAGGACTTGACAAATCCATCTATTTTGTGTAAAATCCACATTTACAGAAACCAACTACTATAAGATATGTTGGTTTTTTGTTTTTTATGATAACACTTATGCCGATTTTGGCATCAGCGATTCTAATAACAACCCCTCTTAACCCCCTCACCCTCCAATCAACCACCCCTACAGCCTCTTCGTCCTTTGTCTTTACCCGGGTTTTACCCGAAGATAATTTTGTGGTTCATATCGTCGAAAAAGGGGAGACACTTAAAATAATTGCGCAAGGGCGTTACAGAGATAAAGAATATTGGACAAATATTTGGAATGATAATTCAAAAATATCTGATCCTGATGATCTCTCCCAAGGACTATTTATTAAATTAAGGGTTTCCAAACCGCAAAAAACCGAAGAACTGCAAGAAGGACTCAAGGAAAAATTATCCAAGCTTCACCCGCAACCTGTTTATTATTACGCGCCGGTGAAAAGCTTCCCTCAATCAAACTACGAAGAAGTTTATAAGGCCGCGGGAGAAAAATTCGGTGTACCCTGGGAGATATTATATGGCATTCATTATACGGAAACAGGCTTAAGAAACGGAGAAATCTATAATTACCAGGGATCAGGCGCACAGGGACCGATGCAATTTATGCCGGGTACTTTCCGAGCTTATGCCGTCAGCGCCCATGGAGACGAACCGGATATAAACGATGCCGAAGACGCAATCTATTCAGCAGCCAACTTCCTTGCCAGGCATGGCTCACTGGAAGCTGGATTACGCTCATACGGAGGCAATATTCCGGGTACTTTAGCAGCCGCGAAGTCCAAAGGCTATATTAACTAAGGTCTTATTCGTTAGGAGTTTTTCCATAAATTGTTATCAAAGTTCCTTGGATATAATTTGTAGGATAACTTACATTACCGGCGTTGGGATTGGTCCAGTAATAAAGTTTTTCGGCGTCGGTAATGCGCATATTTACGCAGCCGTGACTCATAGGATGTCCAAAATTATCATGCCAGTATGCGCCATGAAGTGCATAACCACGGGTTTTGGGTATAGCATTATTAAAAAAATACATAGTATATGGCACATTGGGCAAATTATAGTAACCGGATCCTTGCCCGCCAGCCATACGGGTATAACGAAGCCATATCCAGATACGAAATTCACCGGTTGGAGTAGGATACCATTTACCGGTTGATACAGGCACATTCATAACTATATTATTGCCTTCGAAGGCATACAAGCGCTGATTGGTGAGATCAACATATATTCGCTTAAAGTCGCCTGTCTGATCTCCCAAAACAGATGTCGCTTGTGAAGGTTTGGAATCAATATTTTCAGGAAGATCGGGCGCGTAAACAACTTTTCCCAAAAAGAGACCTTTATTCTCAGTCTCTCTTTTTCCTGAAAGATCATTAATACAGCTTCCGCTGTTTGCACAGGGAACGTGAATTTTCGGGGACAAAAGCACTATCCCTGTAATTACGAGCATAAAACAAACAACGATCCCTGCGCTTAACTTTTTACTCATTATTTATATAGAGTAGGTCACTTTACAACAAAAGTAAAGAAAATTTTTTAATTTTATGAGCATAAAAAAATTATTTACATCATTCATTGCATTTTTTATCATTTCTGTTTATTTTACGCAAGTTATACCATCGCGAACCGTATTGGTTAAAGATTCAACCATTGCCCAAAAAACAATATCTTTAAATAACCGTTATGGAAATACTTACGTTAATGATATTTTTAAAAAAAATATACTATTAACTCTTGCTTACATGGATGGTCGTGTGCGTAAAAACTCGGATATCAACTGGAAAAAACTCGGGAAACCGTCACGCTACAAACTCACACTTCAACCTGGCGAAGTTTTTGCGTTCCATGAATATGTTCTTCCTGCATATAAAAACAAGAATATCGTGACAACCAACGCGCACTTCGCTGCTTATGAAGGTTTTTTATCGGATGGATATCTGATTGGAGACGGAGTTTGCCATTTAGCCTCACTTATTAAATGGGCAGCTGTAGATACAGGCTTATCTGTTTTAGCCCCTGCAAATCACGATTTTGCACTTATTCCTGAAATTCCAAGGAAACATGGCGTCTCAATATATAACATTCCTCATCAACCCGCTTCAAGCGCACAACAAAATTTATATATCGAAAATACCTTCAATAAACCCATTATATTCGTTTTCAATTATACCAACGGCAATCTAAGCCTCACAATTTCTAAACCTGATTAATCTTGATCACGCTCCACAGTTATTGAACATTCTGTCACCAATGCCGCGATTGCGCCGACTGCCGCAAGCACAGGAGCTATAACTGCCCCTATAACACCTACCGTTAATGGAATTTCAACAAGCGTCTTACCGTCTTTACCTTTGATAATTATGCGCCGCACATTACCTTCTTTTATCAGTTTTTTTACATTCTCAAGTAGGTGATCTCCTTTTACTTTAAACGTTTCTTCAATTTTTTTCTTTCCTTTTTTCTCTGCCATATTACCTCCTTTCCATAAGATTTTGATGTGACTAGTATATCATTTCATTCTGGCTAATTGAATAGTTTGTCTTGAGGTCAAAAGAAGTTTTTGCTATACTGCTAGTTACGCGGGCGTAGTTCACCGGTAGAACGTCTCCTTGCCAAGGAGAAGGTAGTGGGTTCGATCCCCATCGCCCGCTCAAAACATTTACCTCCTCACAAAAAGTATTGCATTGGGAATATTCCTTCCAGGTCCTGCCTTATACCCTCCATACCAGAGTGCAGTTGATCCTCCGCTGTCAAGATTCAGGGCATTTTCTAATCCAAGCGCTTTTAATACATACGCAGCCTGCACGACGGTCACGTTATACACCACTCCTATATATACAGTACTCACTTTATTTCCGACAAAACTCCTGCTTCCTCTGCTTCCTTGCTTGGGGTCATCATTGCCGCCAAAAGCAATATTTCCCCCTGACAAAAGCAAGGGCTGGTTAGCGATAACTCCATCGACCCCCGTATCGCGCCCCCAGTCCAATGATCGCCCGATGAAACGGGCAAACCCTGATCCAAATACCGCAACCGGAACAGTACTATATACATTATTATCTGAATTGAAATATTTTTTATTTTTATTCATCACAAGCGTATCGAATGAATTGGTTTTTCCGACACAACTCGGATAAGAAGCAGGACAAAAATATGAGCCATTTATTCCGGCAAATGCGCCGCTTCTCCCGGCATAATCGCCAAGCGATAATACAGGACAACTATCACGACAATCCGAGTCCGAAGCAGTATCGACAATGACCCTTGTTGAATTCAGGTCGGCAGCGACAATACTGACAGTAAAATCACCAATTTCAGTTTTCACCAATTGATAACTAAAGCCGCTATTTGGAGCAACATTGCTAACCGTAGCAGATACATTCGCGACGGATGTAGTATTAGCTGCTGCCAGATCATTGTTTATTTTTTTAATTTGCTCATTTAAACTTGTAAGTTTACTTTCCGCGGAAGCGTAATTTAAATCACTTAAATCTTTTACTATACCGACATATAAATCTTCCAATTTATTTATATTTTGTTTTTGCGCCTTTAAATCCGCGATGTCTTCAAAAGAAGCTGAAAGCGAAGCATAAGAAGTATGGATATTATAAATGTCTTTTTCTAATTGTTGATTAATTACATATTGATCTTGATTTTTTAAATCCGAATATTCCTTTTGCGCAAATGATAATTTATTGTTTATTTTATTTTTCTCCGCCGCAAGTATCTGTATCTGATTTCTGGCGCTATTTATTTGAAGAACATAATGAACCGTAAAGACTGTCGCGCACAAACTATAGAGACATATTGTGAGTATAATAAATACACCCCGGCTAATTTTGACCCCGGATTTAATTTGGTAGGACATAAAAATATTATAACGCTTTTTTTCCACCCTTGACAAATTATCTGCAAGTCAGATATTCTTATATGTATGGAGAATCCTGTCCAACCACCAGCACAACAAATACCTCAAAACCCAATAACCCCCTCCGTGCCTCCTGCATCTCAAACACCACAAGTAACACCTCCTCAAACGCCATCAGTACCTGCTATACCGCCCACACCTCCAGCACCGGCAGTAATGCCTGCACCAAAAAAGCCGCTTATTCTTATCTTGGCTCTTATCGCGCTTATTGTTTTTGCAACTATTATCTATTTAATGAAAAGCTCTTCCTCACCGGATACCAAACCTTATATACACCAGGTATCTCCATCTCCTATCGTAACACAAGAAGTTCTCCCAACAGATACATTACTACCTACGGGAACGAGTGAAGCACAACTCGACCAGGATATTCAAAATATAGATACAGAACTTGGGACATTAGAATCAAATTTAGAAAATGTTGACCAGGGATTAAACGACCAGTCATTGGACTTAACAGAATAAATATATGAAAATCTCTATAATTTTAACAACCGTAGCTTTACTTTTTGCTATTAATATTAATACAGCGTCTGCTTTAACACAAATTCAGACAGGAAATAAATCCGGTTTACCAATTCGTGGCGCAAGCGAATCAGGAAAAGAAGCATCGAAAGAAATGAAAGAAAAGGTTGCTAATACAACAACAGAACGTCTTCAACAAAAGGCTGGTAATGAAATTACTCGCAGAATTACTTCCTTGACGAATATAAATAATAGAATTTCTAAAATAAAAAGACTGACAGAAAACCAAAAATCATCATTGACAAACGATATACAATCTGAAATTACAAATCTTACTGAATTAAATAAGAATATACAACCGGAGACAGATTTAGAAACACTGCGTACGTATGTAAAGTCTATAATAACTTCGCATAGAACTTATCTTTTATTTTTACCCAAAACCCAAATTATCATAACGGCAAACGCGATGCTTAACGCCGCTGATAAACTAAATGAACTTGCAACAAAATTACAATCAAGAATAAGTGAGGCGGAGAGTAGAGGAGAAGACACAAGTAATTTAGAGACAACACTGGCAGACATGCAGACAAAAATTGCAGATGCAAAAACTCAGGCAAATAATGCCATTAATGCTGTTTCTATACTAAAGCCGGCGGACTACCCTGACAACAAACCGGATTTACAAAACGCCCGAACCATGCTTCAAACAGCACACAAAGACCTGATAACCGCAAAACAAGACGCGCAAAAAATAATTACTGAATTACGAAAGCTGAATAATATTACAATAACGCCTGAAGCAAATCCCGAATCCACAACCGCACCTACAAATATTCCTGATACAGCTACGAATATGCAAACAATCTCGGACTGAAAATTTCATTTATAATGAAATTAAAGAAAACAGTAGCTAATGAGAATAACCAGTTCCGCATTTGAAAATAGAGAGCAGATCCCCGGTAAATATACTTGCAATGGAGAAAATATCAATCCCCCTCTTAAGTTTTCTGAAGTACCGGGAGAAGCGAAAAGCCTGGTATTGATTATTGATGATCCCGATGCTCCGAGTGGGACATGGATACATTGGATTGTTTACAACATCAGTCCGAATCTACGGGAAGTAGGAGAAAATAGTATCCCTGATGATGGGGAAGAGGGGACAACGACTTTTGGCAAACCCGGCTACGGCGGTCCTTGCCCCCCTTCCGGAGTCCACAGATATTTTTTCAAACTCTACGCGCTTGATAAAACCCTCTCTCTTGAAAAAAATCCTGATAAAGAAACCATCTTAAGAAACATGCAAGGCGCAATTATCGCCCAGGCAGAATTAATCGGCCTATACACCCAACAAAAATAATCCTCATTCTTTCTCTTTTCTTGCTTGCTTCATGCCAATTTGATATCATTGAACTTGCGTTTTCGTTCTGTAACGCAAAATTGCCGAGTCGTCTAATGGTAGGACAACAGACTTTGCCTGCCCGCCATCGCTGGGATTTGTGCTGGGAGATCGTCTAATGGTAGGACAACAGACTTTGGATCTGTTTATTCAGGTTCGAATCCTGGTCTCCCAGCTCAGACCCTAGCAGGCGGGGATCCGTTTATTCTGGTTCGAATCCAGGCCCGGCAGCAAAAAGTTACATATAGGATTAGAACATGATGCATGTACTTAATTAATATCATGCATTTAACCCTTGACAATTTGTACAAAGTATTGTACATTATGTTTATGAGCAATTTAATGTCAATATCAGATGCAAGAGCAAACCTGCCGGATATTGTTACTAAAGTAAGCGATACCTTGGAGAGGATAACAATTACCGTAAATGGCCAGCCTAAAGCTATTCTTGTTAGCGCTGAAGAGCTGGAGTCATTAGAGGAAACAGCGGAAATATTAGCAATTCCTGGAGCAAAGAAAAGCATAAAGCAGGGATTAAAAGAAGCAAAAAAAGGTAAAGGAACTCCTGTTTTACAACTGCGATAAAAAAACACATGCTGGTTATTGTTACTCCAAAAGCATTAAAACAGTATAACCATCTTCCCAAGACTGAGCAGGCAAAAATTAAGAAAAAATTTTTAGCATTAGAACAAAATTCACATGAAGGCAAAAAATTATCCGGAGAATATGCAGAGCTACGATCATTGAAAGCTTGGCCATATAGAGTAATTTATTATATCGATAATGTACAAAAGAAAATTTTTATCGTAACTATTGCTCATAGACAAGGGGTTTATAAATAGTTCTAATTGTAGTTTGGGATATAAAAACTTTCTTTATTTTGAAGTTCTTCAGGCGATTATGAAAATTCTAGGAATTAATTTTTGTCGGACAAATAAGCTTAATTCTAACTGTAAAAAAATTGTCTTCCAAACTTGCTTGGCGGTGGGCGCTTATTTCATGGTTGACATATCTTATATTGGTCGTCACAATTCAAACTCCGCTTTTTTTTATGGTGTATTTCTTTCTTACATCTCATTAGTAAGCATTACAGCGAATCTTACACTGGGGAAATTAACAGATAAATTACAAAAAAGAGTTCTCTTTCTATACCCTTTGACAATTATCATGGCTCTTGTTACATTTACTTTCCCTTTTGCGACCAAAAATATTACTCATTGGATAATTGTTACAGGTATTATAGGATTTTTACTTCCTTTATTTTGGAATGTATCAACTGCTCTAATTTTTAGATCTATTGAAATGTATGCTCTCCGAGGCTTTTTCTCATTGCGGCCTCTATAACTCTTTGTCCCACAACAATATCATGCTTCGTTTGTTCCGTAACTTTTAACTTCAACACCTCTTTGAATGTGAACCAACCGAATGTTTGGCCGTTTTTTGAAGAAAAATTCCGTAATTCGCCCAACTGAGAATAAACAATATATTGAAATTCATCTGAATTTTCATTTAAATATGAATATACTGGAAGTACTTCCCTAATTTCCATATCTAATAAATCGAGCACTAAATTCCGAAATAATTCTTCAGGATCCTCTTTCTCCTGATACACCCCTCCAAACAACAACCACTCAGATGACATATTGTCAATAGAAACTTTTTGCTGCAAGAGAATTTGTTGAGATGGTGGGTGATAAAGAAATCCACTTGCATAAAAATTATTATGCATTAAAGTAATTATACATTAAATGAAACAAAAATGTACGACCATTTTTAAAATAATTACCAACCGTTTTCCGGCAAAAGCTGAAGACATTGTGAATAGTATAAATTTATTTCAGTGTTTCTGACAATCCTCACTGCTGTAGTCTTTGAAGTATCTCTCCCAATTTTTTTATCTGCTCTCCGTATTTTGCCCAATCTCCTTCTCTTTGAGCGGCAAGTGCGGATTCATAAGCATCATTAGCTTGTTGAAAAAGATTTACGTTGCTCATATCAGTTGAGGTTATAGTAGTAGTTGTTTGCGAATCCTGTTGCATCTGGGTTGAAATTTGATCATCTGTAGCAGCAAATATCTTGCCAAGCCCCCTCTCAAGTGTTTTCTCCATCGCGATTTTATTTTCATAAGCGACAATGACCCTCTTCAACTCAGGAATTTTTCCCGATTCTGCTTTTAGATAGAGGGGCCGGACATAAACAAGTGATTTTTCAATCGGAATGACCAAAAGCGGTCCTTGGATTACCTGCGAGCCGCGCTGATCCCACAAAGAAATTTGTTTACTAACTTCCGGATCCTGATTGATCCTGCCGATAACCTGCTTAGGGCCATAAACTAATTTATCCTTTGGGAAATTATAAACAACCAATTTACCGTATTCCTCCCCGTCATTTCTTGCGACCATCCATGCGGAAAGATTATCTTTACCTCTTGGAGTAAAAGGAAGCATAAAAATATATTCTTCTTTCTCTTCGTCAGGAAGTTTCATTATCATATGCCGCGGCGCCATTACCAGATTTTCTCCTGTTTGTACTGCTCCTTCCTGCGGAATAGATGGAATCTCCCATAGGTCTTCTTTGTTGTAAAAAATTTGCGGATCATCCATATGATATGTAGAATAAATAGCAGTTTGCAAAGCAAATATATCCTCAGGATAACGCAAATGAGGGATCAAACTCTTTGGCATATCAGAAAGTGGACGAAAAGTATTTGGGAAAATTTTGACATACGTTTTTATTATAGGATCATCCGGATCAACCTGATAAAAAGTTACTGTTCCGTTATATGCATCTACTACCGCCTTCACAGAATTTCTTACGTAATTCACATTTTGGTTCCCAAATAATTGTTCCTGCGCGTAAGGATAACTGTCGCTAAATGTATACGCGTCAAGTATCCAATAAAGCTTCCCATCGGCAATGACCAGATATGGATCGCTGTCAAAAGTCAAAAAAGGAGCAATTTTTTCAACTCTCTCTATTACATTGCGTGCATACATGACGCGTGTTTCGCTATTTATATCACCTGATAAAAGCAACTTAAGCGAACCGAAGTAAATCGAATAAAATAGCTTCTTTATGGGTGAGTCTATCTGCACTCCACCCTTACCTCCGTAAGTCGAGTAAACATTTTCTTCTCCCTTTGGATAATCAAATTCCTTGGAGCCGGATTTTACGAACGCGTAATCATTTGTGATTTCACCGTAATAAATTTCAGGCCTGGATATCTCAAGCTCCTTGACATTTGCCTTCGGAGGAAGGTCTTTAACAAATAGAACAGGCAATCCTTCCGGAGTAACCTGATTTACCGGACCTGCCGCGACACCATAACCATGAGTAAATGTAAGATGTTGGTTGATCCAATTTTTATTAGGTAGACTCTCACTAGCTAATTCCCGCGGGGAAAGCATCACTTGACGCAGCTCATTATTGATCACATAACGGTCATTGTCAACAGATACGAATTCATAATACGTTCTTATTTCCTGAATTTGTGAAAAAGTCGAAAGCAGAGGATCACGATCCCACAAACGGACATTCTTGATGGTCAAATTATTAGCTGCAATATCACTCACTGTAAGCGGTTTATCAACAACGATTTCCCGTTTTTCTACTTTATTCAAGTTATATGCTTGACGCGTAGCTGCAATATTATATTTGATGTACGGTGTTTCTTTGACCAATTCGTTTGGCGCGACGATCAATTTTTGAATGAGAGCAGGCACGAAAATAGATACTATTCCTATAAGAATTGTCAACCCAAATGTTACTATAAGCGGAGCAATTCTACCGCTTATCCCATACACCAATGCGAAAAACGCGGCAAGCCCATAAGCAACAGCTGATATACGAAGAATTGGCGCCATTACATTTGCGTCGGTAAATGTCGCACCAAACACAGGGCCGTTCGAAGAACTAAGTAAACTAAAAATCGATAAATACGTACCTCCCGCCAAAGCCGCAAAAAATAAAAATCCCAAGATACTGATATGCAACCTTGCTCTCGGATCTGTTTCATATTCACTATTTTTTGTTCGCGCGTGCCCATTTTTTTGCAAAATATTTCCTCCTGTTAACCTGCTTACAATTTTTGTGATATTGAATTTATACCTCAAAATATAAATCACACTGCAACCGATAAAAGATATTACTACCATGGCCTTCGCGAGACTAAGAAAGAATGAATAAACCGGGAGTTCGAAGACGTAAAAACTTATATCCTTGCCAAATAACGGATCTTTTTGATTAAAGGGTGTGCTTGCTAAAAATTTGAGAATATCCTGCCAGAAAGATGAAGCAACAAGGGCAATAAAAAAAGATAAAAAGATACACAATATTACACCGATTCTTCTAATAAATCGCTGGTCAATACTAAGCGGAGTGCCGAAAACACTTGACGGAACATGCGTCATCCATGGTATTTTCGAATGTGCCGCGATAAAAAAATTTGTTAGAAGAAATACCAATGCTATGAGTCCTGCGCCAATACCGACAATAGCTTTAATACCAAAGGATTTTATAAAAATATCCGTGAATCCTACTTCCCGGAACCACCACCAATCGGTGACAAATGAAACGAGGTTAGAAAAAAATATAAAACTAACAAAAATTATGGTCAAAAACCCCCAACTTAAAAATTTTCCCCTGCTCATTATCTTACTTATACTACAAATACAAAAATATTGCAAATAAATATCAAAAAATATAGGAATATAAAAGAAGTTTTGTTACCTCTGGGATTTTCTTGGCGGAATATTTTCATTTTTCAATCTCTTTTATAAGGTTTTTTATTCGTTCCAAAATTTCGTTAAAAGGAGCTTTCAGGTCGGCAATAAATGTTCTTATCACTTGTCTGGAAAGGGGATAGGGGAGATGTTTAATTATTTTAGGAAATAACTGATTATGTCCCCCTATTAATATTCCTGCAATATTATCTTCTTGCGCGGCATATATTTTTACTTTCTCCGCGATAAGCGTCAAATGACGATGCAAATGATCTTCAATATGACGATATATTTTGTCCTGCGCGTCCCACGTATTATCTCCATGCTGTACTTTTTTCGGTACATGCCCGTCCTCAAACTCCTCTTTCCTCTCAACAGCCCCGCTGCTATGTATGGTAAATATTCGAACGCGTTTTCTGTCTATCAATAATACCAAATATTTATTATCTTTTTTCGGAGCCTTCTTATTATCTGTCGGGATTATTAAATTCATACCAAAGTAAATCCTCAGCTTTACAATTTTGACATTTGAAATTTGAAATTTGAAATTTGAAATTCATTTTCATAACCTTTCAGTATTGCTACAACCTCTTCATCCTCAACCTGATAAAACTCATCATAATACGCTCCAACCGATCCTAAAAAAGCATCATCGGAAGGAATATCAAGAGCGACTACCTCTACTACTCCTCCTGCTTCTTCTTTTAAAAGAGCGGCAATTTTTTCTGTAACTACCGGAACCGCGACTACAATTTTTTTAGGATGACGGTATTTTAGTTCCATAATGCCAACTCTCATCGTGAGTCCTGTTGCAACTCCATCATCGACGAGTACGGCTATCTTTCCCTCAACCGGTATTTCCGCCTTACCTTGCAAATACTTTTCCCGCCGGCGCTTTGCTTCCTTCCGTTGCCGTTCAATTTCCTCTCTTAACCATTTCTCATCAACGGATTTCAATTCTTTTTGTTCTCCTGCGATATAACCGTTTTCAGCAATTGCTGCGATCGCGTATTCAGGGTGATACGGATGCCCGATTTTTCTTGGAATAATAAGGTCAAACGGAGCATGAAGTTTCCTTGCTATTTCTACACCAACCACCACTCCACCTCGGGGCAAAGCATATACGACAACGTTTTTGTTCTTATATTTCTCAAGCTTTCCACCAAGCAATCTTCCTGCCTCGGTTCTATTTTTAAAATCCATAATTTATGTTTAATATAAATTTATTCCCTTTACACGCTTGCCCTGCATTGTTTATTACAGAACAAGCGTATCATACAAATCATGCAGTTTTCACTGCGATCTTTTTTGGTTTGACCGAAGCCTCCTTCACAAAAGTTACAGTCATTATTCCATTTTTGTATCTCGCCTGAGGTTCTGCTTTTTGATCAACATCACGCAAAACAACCCTATACAAAAAAGATCTATTCGCCCTTCTGTGATATGTCTTTCCTTTTTCTTCCTCTTTTTTTTCAGCTTTTACACTAAGTATGCCTTTGTTGAAAGTTACATCTATATCTTTCCCTTCAACCCCCGGAACTGCTGCTTCGATATACACATTTTTTTCATCTTCAGAAACAGCCAGTCCGTTAAACAAGTTGCTTGTAGGCATTAAATCCTCCATCTCATCCATAATTGATGAAAAAGGCATCATAGGAAAACGCCAAAAATTTGCTGGTATTAGATCATTTGTCATTTTCTTCACCCCCTCCCTTTTAATAAATTATTGTTATCATTTTTTGAATCCTATACTTCATAAAGACTATAATTTATAGATGAGAATTCTGTAAAAGTATTCTAAGAATTCTGAAAGAAAATACTTTATAATTAACCTCATTTCTGCTATAGTTGAGTCGCATGAAAACCGAAGACAATCTGCAAAATTTACGCCACTCCTGTGCGCATCTTCTCGCCGCCGCGGTTCTGGAACTCTGGCCGGATACCAAACGCGCCATTGGCCCGGCAATCGAAAATGGTTTTTATTACGATTTTGACTTTGCAAAGCCAATATCCGAAATGGATTTTCCTAAAATAGAAAAAAAAATGCGTGAAATTCTCAAAACCTGGAACAAATTTGAAAAAAATGAAATTACAAACAATTTAGCAATAGAACAATTTAACAATGAACCTTTTAAATTAGAATTAATTAAAGAATTTAGTAAGGGAGGAGAAAAA
>Ga0180732_1001709_pt1 | contig 12854 bp, 12 predicted proteins | sample KR11_01MetaG_FD_148674 | JGI IMG/M metagenome (GOLD analysis project Ga0180732, IMG submission 148674) | Groundwater microbial communities from the Olkiluoto Island deep subsurface site, Finland - KR11_0.1 MetaG | ecosystem: Environmental > Aquatic > Deep subsurface > Groundwater | place...
ATAAAACAAAGAACAGAAAAGATTTTAAAATCAAAATAACTTAACAATACATGAACAACAATAAAAGAGGGGATAAAATAAAAAGTAAAGGGGGAGTTTCTCCTGTTATTGCAACTGTTTTGTTAATAGCGATTGTAGTAGTTATGGCTTTGATTATTTTTATATGGTTTAAGACGATAGTAACAGATAAAACAATGAAATTTGACCAGAATATAGAAATTGTTTGCGATGACGTGAGCATAAGTGCGAGTTATTCTCAAGAGAGTAATAATTTAGCTATTTCCAATGACGGAACAATCCCTATTAATGGGATGAAAATACAAATTTTCACAGAAGGCGGGCATGATACTGAAGACTTGGAAGGATTTGAAGGGTTAGGGCAGGGAGAGGCAGGAGAATACACAATCACAATTGAGGGGGATATAGAAAAGATAGTTTTAATTCCAGTGCTCTTGGGGATATCAGATAATGAAGGGGAAAAGACTTTTGTTTGCAATAATAATGAATTTGAAGCAATTATAGAATAAAGAAGATTTGTAAAAAACATCAGATTAAAGAAAATAATTAATGGATAAAAAAAATTTGAAAAAAAGGCGAGGCAGAAAAGGGCTTTCAACAATTGTGGCAACATTAATTCTTATTGCGCTTACAATGGTGTCAATAACTATTATCTGGGTTGTTGTGAAAAATTTGATAGAAAGGAATTTACAGCAGGCAGGAAGCTGTATGGATATTTTTGATAAAGTCAGCATAAATAAAGCATATACCTGCTATGACAGCAACTCGAAAGAACTGCGTTTCTCCTTAAATACAGGCAATATAAGATTAAGCGGAGTTAGTGTGGCAATTTCAAATGTGGAAGGCACCAAAAGCATTAAATTAGAGGATAAAACCCCACTTATTAATTATACCTATGCAAAAAATTATGGAGATGCCGCATATGGCGGCGGGCTAAAATTTCCAGGAGAAAATTCCGGGCAGACTTATGTTATAAATTGCATCATAAATACAACAAATGTTAATTTTGGCTTCACAAAAAAACCAGATTCATTAAAGATTTACCCTATTGTTTCAGGAATTCAGTGTGAAGCAGTTGATTCACTTTCTGTTATAGGGAATTGTTAGTGGCGGATAATGCTTTAGTATATAGTAATTGGTTAAAACACGCAAAGGAAGGCAAACAATTAATTATTTAAATCAATTCTTATTTATCTTATCAAGAAGGAGCGAGAATAAAAGAGGCAATCAAAAGAGGATGAAATACACACTTGGAAAAAAAAGAAAAGCGCAGGTTTGGATAGAGACTGTTATTTACACATTAATCGCATTGGTGCTGATAGCAGGAGTTTTGGCATTTATAAAACCTAAAATACAGGAAATGCAGGACAAGGCGATAATTGAGCAATCCATTGAATTGATTGACGGTTTGGACAAAAAAGTTTTATCTGCTGTTGAAGGCGCTCCGGGAAATTCAAGATTAGCCGAATTGATAATAAAAAAAGGGGTTTTGGAGATAGATGGAGTAAATGACAAGATTGTTTTTAGATTGGATGAAAGCAAAAGTATGTATAGCCAGCCAGGAAGAAAGAATATCAGCATTGGGAATATTAACATTTACACAGAAAAAAAAGGAAGCTTGAACAGCGTAAGCTTGACCCGCGATTATAAAACAGCTTATAATATCCAATATGAAGAAATGGACAAATTGAAAACAATAACTAAAGGCCCAACATCTTATAATATACTGATAGTCAATGAGGGGGTAGATAGTGAAAGTGCAGATAAGAGAATAATAATCAATATAATACCTACTGGCTAAACGGAAATTATTGAAACCTCAAGATTTGTATTTGCGCAATCCCCCTACTTCAGTTCGTGGGTAAGCAAATCAAATCTTGATGGTGCTCAAGAACCAGAACACGCCATACAATTTATTGTATGGTTCTTGACATTGAAAGATTAGGGGTAGTATTGGCGAGCAGATATAATCAGTTTTATACCATAAGTAAAAATCAAATAAAAAATGGCAGAAAAAAACATAAATGTTCAGAATTATCCGAAAGTGGAAATTGACTTTTCACCAAAAGTCCACCCAATGCTAAAGATAAAAGATAAAACAAAAATTAATGTGAGATACAGCTTAATCTCTCCTTTTGCTTTTGCGCATATTTACTGGAAGCCGGATATTTCAGAATTGGTTTATGAAGTTGAAGAACCTTTGCTTGATGATTATGAAAAAAAGATAAAGGATGAGATAAAAATCGCTTTGAGAGAGATGATAAACTTAGAAACTGTCGTTGAAAAGGATAAGGGGGCTTTAACAGATTATATTGACAGGATGTTCAAAATTTTGTTAGTGGAATTAGGTTTGGGAATAGATTACGAGAAATATAAAAAAATCTATTATTACTTATGCAGAGATTTTATTGGCTTTAATGAAATTGAGCCTTTATTGAGAGATTATTACATTGAGGATATAGAATGTAATGGAACAGACACCCCGATTTATATAATCCACAGAGTTTACAGGAATATTAAAACAAATGTTTTAATCAAAGAAGTGGATGATCTCGCAAATTTTGTAGAAAAACTTGCCCAAAGGTCTGGAAAATATATCTCCTATGCAAATCCTATTCTTGACAGCAGTCTTCCAGATGGAAGCAGAGTTAATGCCACTTATACCCAGGATATAACAAGCAGGGGACCTACTTTCTGTTTTAAAGACGGCTATGTTCAATTGAGTGATGGAAGAGTAAAAAAAGTAAACGATTTATTTGAGGAATGTAAAAAGATTTTTGGATGCAGGCTGGAAGAAGGAAATGAGATTGTTGAAGTTTCAAACATTAATTGTTGCGGGGTGGATGAGCAAGATTTGATTCAAAAAGATTCTAATATTAAATCGATTATTAAACTAAAACCTCCTGAAAAACTCATCAAAGTATCTCTTGAAGATGGGGGCAAAATAGAAGTTACCCCGGATCATTTGTTCCATGTAGTATCAGACTCCTTAAAACTTGTAATGGCAAAAGACTTAAAAAAAGGCATGTTAGTTCCTCTCCCAGTAAAATTAGAGGTTTGTGGATATAAACAAAAAATAGATGTTTATCCCTTGATTAAAGATTTTTCATATTCCAAAAAGATATGTGTCATCAACACCCCAAAAATAAAAGAGATAATCGCTAACGAAATTGTGTCAAATCAGGGAACAAATAATTTTAGGCAGGTTTTAGCGCAAAAATATGGTGTTGGCAATTCTTATTTTTATGAAGTTATAAATAAAGGAAGCTCCATATCATTTAGCGTTTTAGATAGTATATGCAACAATCAAAATATAAATTTTTTAGATTTAGGGGAAGTTTCCATTAATGTTTATGGAGGTGGGACTAAAAATAAGACAAAATCAGTTAAAGTTCCAAGAGAAGTAGATAAAGATTTAGCTTATCTTACTGGTGTTTTAATAAGTGATGGACATTTATCCAGAGAGTATATAGATTTCTCTTGTTATGAAGAAGGGAGCAAAAATTCTGTAAAAGAGAAACTTTTAAGCAAGTTTGGAAGATTTGATTCTTATTACAATGATAATAGAATTTATTTATGCAATTTATTTGTTCCGTTCTTTTTTAATAGAATTTTTGGAATCCCAATAGGCAAAAAGTCTTATACAGTCAAAATTCCTGAATTAATATTCAAATCAGATAACCAAATTATTGCTTCTTTTATAAAAGGCCTATTTGATGGTGATGGAACTTGCAGAGCGGGGTTAAGCTATAAGACTTATTCTAAAGAACTTGCAGAAGGATTAACTTATCTTTTAGCCAGACTGGGAATATACTCCTATCTAAAAAATGCGGAAAAAGGATATAGGGTAAATATCCCTTCACCATATTACAAAGAATATCAAAATTTAATAGGGTTTGATAGTATTAAGAAAAGGAATGAATTAAAGATGATGGTTGCAAAACAGACAGAACATAAAACATTTATCAGGCATGATAGAATTCCGTGTGAACCGATTATGTCCATTATAAAAAAATTGGGTTTAGAAAAGAGAGATTTGTTAAAAGAATGTGGTTTTAGTTACAATAGGTTTTATTACCCAACCTTCTCTAAAGATTTTGCTCAAAAATTATTTAAGGAAATCTCTTGTAGCAAAGATGCCCCACTTATCAGAGAAGAATTAGCATATATCCAGTGGTTGCTAAACTCTAAACAAGAAATTGTCGGGATAAATAACGTAGAAATAGTAGATAATAAAGATCCAGTATATGATATAGAATTAGAACCATGCAAATTCTTTGTAGCGGGAAATAAACCTATGAACATATTTGATACAATCAGGAAATTTACTAAAACCCCTTGGACTCCTCCGCAATTGATAGCATTAAGAACCTTAAGCCCTGAAATGCTCGCGTATTTATGGATTTTGATACAATATAAAATGAACATTTTAATTACAGGCGGAACTGCCTCTGGAAAAACTACTTTGCTTAATGCAATTGCTTTTTTTATGCCGCCTGAAGCAAGAGTCGTTTCAATCGAAGACACTCGCGAATTAAATCTTCCAAGAGAAAACTGGCTTCCGAGTGTTGTAAGAGGAGCTACTGGAATTGGCAAAGTTGGCGAAGTTGATTTGTTTACCTTGCTGAAAAGCTCTTTCAGGCAAACTCCTGATTATGTTATAGTCGGTGAAGTAAGGGGCGCAGAAGCATATGTTTTATTTCAAGGAATGGCTTCAGGACATTCATCAATAAGCACAATACATGCAGAATCAGTAGATAGTGTTATAAAAAGGCTTGAAACCCCGCCTATAAGCCTTTCACCAACTCTGTTAAATGTGCTTGACTGTGTTTGTATAATGACTCATGCTATTGTGAATAAACAAGAAACAAGAAAACTCAAAGAGATTGTGGAGATAGTTAATGTAACACCAGATGGAATTGCAATGACTAACACCCCTTATGAATGGAATCCTGCTGATGACCAGTTTTATTTTAAAAGAAACAGCAAGATATTTGAAAAGATAGGAAAAAGATATGGCTTAAAATTGGATGAACTGGAAAATGAGTTTAGAAGAAGGGTTCAGATAGTCTACAAAATGTATGAGCAGGGTATTTTTGAGTTCAAGACAGTTCAGCAGGTGATAAATGAATACTATAAAAATCCTGAAGGGGTTTTGAAAAAGTTTGGGGTTGAATGAGGGGGATAGTTTTGTCAAGTTAAAGTGGTATCTTTCGTTTAATTTAAAACTCGCTTTTAATTTATATGCAGAATTTGCACTCCTCGCACTTGCTCGTCGTGAATTCATTAAATTTATTAATTGAACCTGCGAACGAATGTGAGCAGCAATTCAGAAACTTCTAAGTTTGAGTCATGCCTTGACAACTTGACAGTATCAATAAGGAAGATAGTTCTGTCAAATTAATCTATTGCCCAAAGAACACAAACAATAAATTTAATAACATAATCTTCTTTTTGCTTTAATGAGAAAAGAGGATGTATCGTTTCTTAATCAGCTTGCTAGATCCATGGAGGAAACAGCATTAAATCTAGAAAGATTTTATAAAAAAGAAGATGTGATGAATATGAACAAATCAAAAAGGCTTATTCTCCAGCTCCAGAGAAAAATCTCAGAGGTTTTGAGTTAAAATGCTGAGAGAAATCAATGACCCACTTTTGGAATTAAAAAAGCAGGCATGCAAAGAAAGAAAATTAGCCAAAGAAATAGCTTCTATGCTAGATAACATGAATAAAACCGGAGAAAAAGAAAGGGAAATGATTAATCATCATTTAAATTTGTTAGTTAAGGGATTAAAACAGGCAAATGATTCTATCCCCTCAATATTAGAGAATATAAAAATTGCCCAAAAACTGCCAGTAGCAAAAAAAATAGAGCCGCTCCAAAAAGTTAGAATGACAAAAGAAATCGCCGAGGAAATTGTAAAAACCCCAAACATCCAATATTCGCCTATAAAATTAGATACATATGGGAATACTTTAAAAAGACTCAAGAAAAAAGAAAAAGCAGTTGAGGAAGAAAAAATCAAGGGGCCTAGATGGTATTTAAAAACCGCGAATAATTTCTTTTCAAACAATTCTATGGCTCTCTCAAAAAAGAAGATTTTTGATGCATTAAAAAAGAACTTAATAAAAGCGAATATCTCCACTCTCCCAACAAGTTATATCTCAATAATCCTGCTGACAACTCTGCTTTCTTTTGCATCTTCAATATTTATTCTTGCCTTTTTTCTTTTTTTTGATATAGGGAGCGAGCTTCCAATTATAACGAGGGCTACCACTCCTGTTTTGGAAAGGTTTGGGAAATGTTTTTGGGTGGTGATTGGAATCCCAGTTTTAACTTTTTTGGCTTTATTTTTTTATCCTGCAATTGAGAGAAAGTCCATTGAAACTAAAATTAATCAGGAGCTCCCTTTTGTTACTATACATATGTCTGCAATCTCTGGTTCAATGGTAGAACCAAGCAGAATATTCAGCATAATTGTTAGTACAAAAGAATACCCATATATGGGGAAAGAGTTTACAAAGCTGATAAATAAAATAAATATATACGGGTATGATTTGGTGACTGCATTGAGAGACTGCTCTATAAATACTGCAAGCAAGAGTCTTGGGGAGCTGTTTAATGGGATGGCTTCAACGATTACATCAGGGGGAGACCTCCAAGGATTTTTTGAAAAAAGGGCGAACACACTGCTTTTCGAATATAGAATTGAAAGAGAGAAATACACAAGAAGTGCAGAAACATTTATGGACATTTATATAAGCGTGGTAATTGCTGCTCCGATGATATTGATGCTCTTGCTGATGATGATGAGCATAAGCGGATTGGGTTTAAAGCTCAGTCCAGGAATGATAACCTTAATTATGGTACTCGGAGTTTCAGCGATAAATGTAATATTTTTAACTTTTTTACATTTAAAAAAACAATAAAAACTAAATTCAAAATTTATGGACATCAAAAAAATACACTGGATAGGCATTGGCGCAGGGCTGATAGTTGTAATTGCAAGTTTGTTTTTTATGGAAGAAAAATGGTTTTTTCTTGTTTTTGGCATAGGGGTGGTTATTGGAGTAATCCCTTTTGTTTTTACTTTGGTTAATGAATCAAAAATTGCTTCTGAAAAAGAAGAGATGTTCCTGGAGTTTGCCAGAAATCTTGTAGAGAGTGTAAAAACAGGAACGCCAATAAGCAAAAGCATAATCAATCTAAAAGGAAAGCCCTATGGAAGCCTAAGCAGCCATATAAATAAATTAGCAAACCAGATTTCACTTGGAATTCCTTTAAGCACTGCTTTGCAGATTTTTTCCCGAGATGTGGATAATCCGACTGTTTCAAGAGCACTGACTTTGATAGGGCAGGCAGAGAAAGCCGGCGGGGAAATAGGGGAAATATTAGAAGCAGTTGCAGGGGCAGTCAGCATGACTGACAAACTGAAAAAAGAAAGAAAAGCGACTATTTCCACACTTGTTGTGCAGGGGTATATAATCTTCTTTATTTTTATGATAATTGTTTTAGTAATGCAGTTTAAAATTCTGCCGATGCTGTCAGGAATCGCAGCTCCAGGAGGGGGTATAGGAGTAGCAGGCATAGGCGGGGAAGGTGGGGGAGTGGATTCAGCGGCATTATCAAACTCTTTTTTATATCTGCTTTTAATACAGGGTTTTTTCAGCGGATTAGCAATAGGGGAACTTGCAGACGGGAATCTTAAAGCAGGAGTGAAACATTCTTTTGCTCTGATGCTGAGCGCCTTTTTGGTTTCAGCAACTGCAAATTTATTTTTATAAAGAGTTTAGAGGATTGATTATTAAAAATTGTAAAAATATATGTAAGATATAAAAACTCAGATTTGTTATCACAATTATGGATAAAAGGGGTTCTCATGTGGGGATGATGCTGTCATTTGTCGTATTTGTAACTTTTCTTGTTTTTATTTATTCTATAACACAACCTGCTTTAAAAAAAGAAGGAGACAAAGAAACTATCTTAAATTTTTTAAAAACAGAATTGGTTAAACGGGTTTCTGCAAACCTCACGAGTTATTCTATAAACATAGAGGGTGCCTCTGGGCTTCAAGGAGAAAAAAACTGTTTTATCATTGCTAATATTCTGGAGTTTAAGGATGAGAATGTTATTGTCAAAGATGAGGGTGGCAGTTTGATTGGCGTTACTTCATCAGCGGATAAATCAGAATTAAAAATTGATTGGAATGACCAAAGCAAAAAATTTTTCAAGATTTATTATTCAAAAGAAAACTTACTCAAAAAACCAGCATCTAATGATGTATGCAAGAATATAGTGGGGGAATACACCAAGAGGGGGATAAAAACTGATTTGTATGTTTTTGAGGAGAAGATGAAGAATATTTTAGATGAGGATTATGCTAAATTAAAAAACGACTTTGGAGTTCCTGAAAATACTGAATTCAGTATTGAATTTAAAAGCCAAAAAGGCGGTTTTCAAGATGAACTTCCTTCAACAAATGTTTATGCAGAGGAAATCCCAATCCAGTATGTTGATGAACAGGCAAATATAAACACAGACAAAATAATTGTGAGAGTTTGGTAAATAAAGAAATTGACTAAAATTTCGCTATGTCAAGAATCTTTTTTATTTTGTATGAGATTCTTGAGCACATTCAGAAACTAAAAGTTTCTGATGTCTCCACAGCAAGCTAAGGAGTATTTTCCACGAAATTTTTTGCTTCGCAACCATCAATTTCAGTCTTTCCAAATCTGACTATCAAAGCAAGCTAAGGAGTATTAAACCCAGATTTGAAAATCAAAGTGAAATGAATAAAAAGATTATAAAGAGGAAGAAAGTTATAATAACATGAAAATACAAAAATTAGAAATTTTTGTCCTTCCAAAACAAGAAGTTTTAGAAGAAACAGGAAGTTTATGGAAAATAAGAAATTTTCCATCTCATTCAAAACCATTGGTTTTGAAGATTTTGCCTTTTAAACTTACAGCAGAACAAAGTTCCGCTGTCCCTCAAATACTTCGTGTTCGAGGCAAAAGAGATTTAAAATGAAAAACAAAAGAGGATGGATAAGAATTGTTGAAGCATTTGTTGCACTCCTATTGATAATCGGTGTTTTGCTGATAGTCATAAATAAAGGTTATCTTGGAAAAAGTGATATCTCTGAAAAAGTTTATGAAGCAGAAAAATCAGTTTTAAGAGAGATTGAGTTAAATGATAGTCTTAGAAAGGAGATTTTAGGGGTAGACCTGCCTGCTGAAGGAGGGGTTAAATTGGATGATGATAAGATGCCTCAGGATGTCAAAAAGAAAATAATAAACTGGGTGCCTAGTTATCTTGAATGCACAGCAAAATTATGCAGGATGGATGAGTTGTGCAAAATGGATAGTTATCTTGATAAAGAAGTTTATGCAAAATCGGTGGGAATAACTGCAACTTTGCAGAATTATTCTCCAAGAAAATTAACATTATTTTGCTGGGAAAAATAGGCATCAAAAATGGAAAAATTCAAATTTCTTGAGCATACTGCTGATGTAAAGTTTCAGGCTTATGGAAAAAGCTTAGAAGAGGCTTTTGTTAATTCTAGCCTGGCTTTAAAAGAAGTTATGTTTGGGAAAATTAAAATAAAAAGCAAGATAAAGAAAAAAATTAAAATAAATGCCAAAGATAATGAAGGATTACTATACAGGTTTTTAGAGCAGTTTTTATATTTGCTAGATGCTGAAAATTTTGTTTTTAATAAAGTTAAAATCAAGATTAAAGATGATAAGTTAGAAGCGGATGTAGTGGGGGATAAAGCTAAAAATTATAAGTTTACAAATAATGTTAAAGCTGTTACTTATAACCAGATGTTTGTGAAGCAAGAGAGGAATAAATTTATAACACAAGTTGTGGTGGATGTTTAGGATGGCAGAAATTAAGAAAATCTCTGCGAATGAATGGAAAATTGAGAAAACTTCCAGATAAACATAAGGTATTTAAACAACTCTTTCTTAGATAGTTAATGAAAATTGATGAAAATCTTGCTGCAGTTCATGCTTATTTATGTGCTGATGGGTATGTTACTACAAATAATAAATGGAAGTATTATAGAGCAGGATTAAGAAATACAAATTTAATCTTATTGGAAGATTTTCAAGAAAGATTTGAAAAAGTTTTTGGTAGTAAACCGACTATCAGAAAAGACAGAAGATGCGAAAAATGTTCAAAAGAAATTTATGAAAAGTTAACTGAAAAATTTGGCAGTTTTTATTCTTGGGAATGGAGAATGCCTAAATTAAATTTAAAGTTAAGCAGAATTTGGCTTAGGGCTTATTTTGATTGCGAGGGGTGGGTTTTCTGCAAAAAGCGCCAGAATAGACATATTGGGGTTGATTGTGTTAATGAAATTGGACTAAACCAAGTGATTGACGCTCTTAATAGATTAGGGATTAAATCAGTTAAAAAATTTAATGCGAAGAGGAAAATATACAGAATACTTATCTACAGCAAGGAGAATTTGCAAAGATTTAAAGATAAAGTTGGATTCTTACATCCTGAGAAAAATAAAAAACTGAATGAAGTACTAGAAGATTTTGTTGTCTATGAATGGGATTTTCCGAAAAATGTAAAAAAATGTAAAAAATTTGTCTTTAATCTGCTTAAAGATAAAACTAGAATTAAGAAACCTCGTTATGCAAGAATAATCTCAAGGGAAGAAGTAAATCTAAAAAGGTTACAGAAGTTATTAAAAGAATTCTTTGATGTTGAAAGCAACTATCATAAATCAGTTAATGGAATCGGAACGATTTATTACGAATTAAATATAAATAGGAAGGAAGAAGTCAAAAAGTTAATAAAATTGGGGTTAATCCCAAACTTATTTAAATAGAATAAAACTAGCTGAAAAATGGGCTATAAAGAACAATTAAAGAAAGTGGGGGAATATGAGTATGAACTGCCGAAAACAGGTAAAATGCTAGTTCCTGGTAAGATATTGATTTCTCCTAAGTTATTGGAATTAGTGGAAGAAAATGCAATTCAGCAAGTTGCTAATGTTGCTCAACTCCCAGGCATTGTTAAATATTCTTTAGCAATGAGTGATATGCATTCCGGCTACGGATTCTGCATCGGCGGAGTTGCTGCATTTGATGTGGATAAAGGAGTTATTTCTCCAGGGGGGGTAGGATATGATATTAATTGCCTCGCTGGAGATTCGAGGATTTTAACAGAATTTGGAACAAGCAAAAAAATTAAAGATTTTGAGAACGAGTTCACTGAAATTGAATCTGGTGAATTGAAATTAAAACAAATAACTAGAAAACTACCCTCGCTTAATCCAAACTCTAAGGAAATTGAAAATAAAGATATTCAGTTTTTTATGAAAAAAGAAAACGAGATTTATGAAATTGAAACAGACTCGGGGTTTAGAATAAAGGCCACAGCTGACCATCCATTTTTGACAAAAGAGGGCATGAAAGAATTAAAATTTATCAAAAATAATGAAATTGCTGTTTTTCCATTTGAGGGAATAGAAGAAAATGAAAAAGTTGATGAAAAGCTAGCAATACTTTCTAAAGTTTTCGGATATATTCTAGGCGATGGATGTGTTTCAATTACCAAAAATATTTGCCGAGCAGCGGCATATGGGAAAAAAGAAGATTTAGAAAAGATAAAAGAAGATTTAGAAAAGATTGGAGTTAAATCTACACTGAATTATAGGGAAAGAAACTGTAAAGTAAATAATTATTATGCCACTAATGAATTCTTGTCCAAATGTTCTGAATTGAATATCTCCAGAGGGTTTGCAATAACTCTTAAGAGCTTAGGGATGCCAGTAGGAATAAAAACTAAACAAAAGTTTGGCATCCCGGTATGGATAAAAAAGGGCCCAAAATATGTAAAAAGATTGTTCTTGGCTGGATTCTTTGGGGCTGAATTAAGCTCTCCAAAAACGCATACTAAGACTGGATTTTACTCTCCAATCCTGGGGCAAAATAAGTCAAAAGAATTAAAAGAGAATATGAGAGAGCTTATGCTTGAGATAAGCGAGATGCTCTCAGAATTTGGAGTTAAAGTTAATAAGATAAGCGAGATAAACTATCCAGAGGTTTCAACAATTAGGTTAATTATTTCTGCAGATGAAGAAAACTTATTAAGACTATACAGAAATATTGGTTTTGAATATAATAAAAAAAGACAAAATATAGCCAATATTGCTTCGCTGTATATGCTGAAAAAAAGAAAATTAACAGAAGAAAGAATAAAAGTTTCTGAAAAGATTAAGGAATACAAAGAAAAGGGGTTTAAGATTAAAGAATTAATTAAGCTGTTTATTTCTAAAAATACAAATGAAAGATTTGTCAAAAGGCATTTTTATGAAAATGCTGGGCATAGAATTACATTGGACTTTGTTTCTTTTAATGAGTTTAAAGAAAAATGCTTGATAGATTTAGAAAAACATGGGTGTTTATTTGATAATATTAAGGAGATAAATAATATTGGAAAAGAAAAAGTATATGACTTTACAATTGCAGAAAATCATAATTTTATTGCAAATTCTTTTATTGTTTCTAACTGCGGGATTAGGCTTCTTGCCACAAACTTAAATAAAAAGCAAGTAGAAGGCAAGAAAAAAGAACTCTTAAATCAGCTTTTCAGAGATGTTCCTTCTGGAGTTGGAAAAGGCGGAGCGATTAAAATTACTAAAGAAGATATTAAAGAAATTTTGGAAACAGGAGCAGAATGGGCGGTTAAAAGAGGATTCGGGACTAAAGAGGATTTAGAAAGAATAGAAGATTATGGAAATATTAGAGGAGCAAAGGCAGAATTTGTTTCACAAAGAGCAATTTCCAGAGGATTGCCACAGCTTGGAAGT
>Ga0180732_1001710_pt1 | contig 12845 bp, 9 predicted proteins | sample KR11_01MetaG_FD_148674 | JGI IMG/M metagenome (GOLD analysis project Ga0180732, IMG submission 148674) | Groundwater microbial communities from the Olkiluoto Island deep subsurface site, Finland - KR11_0.1 MetaG | ecosystem: Environmental > Aquatic > Deep subsurface > Groundwater | place...
ACCTTTTTTAAAACAATCGCCAGTAAAGACGGGTTTTCATTTAAAGAAAAATCTTATTATGTTATTGTAACTGACGAAAAAAAGAAAGAAGACAGGAGTTATAATTGGAAAAACGCTAAGTTTGTTAGTCAAAAAAATGGCTACTTTGTCCTTTACAATATAGATTTAAAAGAAAGGGTAACTCTAAACCCTAAGAAAAGCTTTGAGGGAATAATAAACAATGTCCCTATGGTGGCTTTTTCAGAAGACCTTATCCATTTTTCCACCAGAGGAAAAATATCAGGAGTTACCGGGCCTCTTGCGATTGTACCGCTCATGAAATTCCGTAATAGGTTTGTTGGCTATTATGGCGAGAAAAATATTCAATTGGCATATTCCGGAGACTTTAAAACATGGAAGCCTGAAGAAAAGGAGCTTCTTACACCCAGAAAAGATTTTTTTGATGACACGGACTTGGAGGTTGGAAGTGTTTTCTCACAACCTACGCATAATTTATTAATTTATTATGTAAAAAAACACATAGGGAAAAATTTGCATTATTCTGTTGGCGCTGCAACTTTCAGTAAAAAAAATCCAACAGAATTACTTGCCCGCTCCGACAAGCCGATTTGGGAATTTCCAAGACATCTGCATCCGGGAAAAATCGCGCCTCTCGGCTGCGTGCAATTGAAAGACCAATTGATTTTGTATTGGCTGCTGGGAGAGAACAATATTTATGCTGTATCCTGTCCAATTCCTTTTAAGACTGATGGGCTGAAAGATAAAGTTTTTGCAACACTTAAGCGATTTAAAGATAACCCGATTATCAAGCCAAACGCTAATAATTCATGGGAATCAAGGGCTGCATTTAATACGGCTGCTGTCTATGAAGACGGAAGGGTGCATTTTGTCTATCGTGCCCTGGGAGATAAGGATTTATCTGTATTCGGTTATGCGACAAGTAAAGACGGAGTGAATATTGATGAAAGGCTGGATGAGCCGATTTATATACCCAAGGAACCGTTTGAAACCCCCGGACAGCGGGTTATGGCAAGTCTTGCTGATCATTACCTTTCAGGCGGCGGATATGGAGGAGTAGAGGATCCGCGCATCACCAAAGTTGACGACAAATTTTATATGACCTATGTTGCGTTCGATGGCGCGACGCCTCCGCGGGTTGCGATTACTTCAATAAAGGTAGATGATTTTCTCGCGAGAAAATGGGATAAATGGGAAAGGCCAAGGCTTATTTCTGCTCCCGGAATGGTAAATAAAAATGCCGTAATTTTTCCTGAAAAAGTGAATGGCAAGTATGTCGTATTTCATCGGGTTTTTCCGAATATTTTAGTTGATTTTGTTGATGACTTGGAGTTTAACGATTACCTCAAAGGCCAGTATGTCATTACGCCCCGTAAGGATCATTGGGACAGTAAGAAAATCGGAGCAGGTGCGCCTCCCATCAAAACAAAAGACGGATGGCTCCTTATTTATCAATCAGTGGGGCATCAGGATTCCAGCCGGTACAAGATCGGGGCTATGGTTTTGGACATTAATGATCCGACCAAGGTTTTATATCGTAGTAATCAGCCGCTTATCTCGCCTGATATGCCTTATGAAAATGAAGGGCATAAAGCGGGAGTTGTTTATCCTTGCGGTGCAATCGTGAAAGATGATAATCTTTTTGTTTATTATGGCGGAGCTGATACTGTCGTTTGTGCCGCTTCAGAAAATCTGGATAAATTCTTATATCAGTTGAAGCACAGTCAGACACCCAAGCTTCATCCGGTCAAAAGTCCATTATTTAATTAATACATGACTCAATTACAGCGCTTTTCCGGAAATCCCATTCTTTCGCCCGATATAAATAATTCATGGGAACACGATGCTGCTTTCAATGGTTGCGTGGTGCGTCAGGACAATGTGTTTCATATGGTTTATCGCGCGTTGTCCGCGGAGCAAAAGCATGAAGGTATTTCCATGAAGGTATCTTCAATTGGATATGCACAAAGTCAAGATGGCACGCATTTTGGACAGCATCAATTGCTTTTTTCCCCGACTGAAGATTGGGAAATTTTCGGATGTGAAGATCCGAGAATTACATATCTCAACGGAAAATATTATATTTTTTATACCGCTTTGTCTGTTTTTCCTTTTACGGCGTATGGCATAAAATTGGGAGTAGCTATTACACAAGATTTCAAGGCATTTGAAAAGCATCCCGTTACTACCTTTAATTCAAAAGCGATGGGTCTCTTTCCTGATAAGGTTCAGGGCAAAATGGCTGCATTGCTTACTGTGCATACCGATCTTCATCCTGCAAAAATTGCCTTGGCCGTTTTTGATAAGGAAGAAGATATTTGGTCGCCCTATTTTTGGGAAGAGTGGTACGACAATCTAAATTCTAATATTATTCATTTACTTCGAGACCTACGCGATCAAGTAGAATTGGGCGCGCCTCCTATTAAAACAAAAGAGGGATGGCTGGTCATTTACTCATACATTAAAAATTATCTTTCCAACAATAAAGATTTTGGTATTGAAGCAGTGCTTTTAGACGAAAAAGATCCGAGAAAAATCCTCGGAAGAACGCAATATTCCCTCCTTACTCCTCAGGAAGACTATGAATTGAAAGGGGAAGTATCAAATATAGTTTTTCCGTCCGGCGCGTGGTTAACAGATGATACGCTTTCCGTTTATTACGGAGCGGCAGATACCCGCATCTGTGTGGCCTCGTGTTCTTTAAGTGAACTTCTTAAAAGCATGATTCCGGAAAAAAAATCATTCAACATAAATTATAACGAATACGACGGCAAGCTGGTTCGCTTTGAAGGCAATCCGATTCTTACGCCTAAATTAGAATTAGATTGGCAAGCAAGCGGGGTTTTCAATCCGGCGGCAGTATACGCGGACGAGAAAGTTCACATAGTTTACAGGGCACAATCTCGTGACGGTACATCAACATTTGGATATGCCTCAAGTAAGGATGGATTTCACATCGACGAGAATCTCGATTATCCGATTTACGTACCTCGTGAAGATTTTGAAAAAAAGCCTCATCCGCTTGGCAATTCAGGCTGTGAAGACCCGCGCCTTACCAGGATCGGAAATCGATATTTTGTAACTTATACGGCATACAATGGGGTCTCTTCGCCTCGGGTCGCGCTTAGCTCCATCAGCATTGATGATTTTTTGAATAAACGCTGGAATTGGGATACGCCAAAACTTATTTCTTTGCCGGGGGTTGATGATAAAGATGCTTGCATAATTGAGGGAAAAACAAAAAATACATATATTATGTTCCACCGGATGGGGGATTCGATCTGGATAGAGATCACGGATAATTTGGATTTTGGAGAAAAAAATTATCTTGCGGGAAGCGTACTTGTTTATCCAAGAGGCGGCAAATGGGATAATGTAAAGTTAGGCATCGCGGGGCCTCCATTCGAGACGAAAGAGGGTTGGGTTCTTCTTTATCATGGAGTATCTCAACCTGGGAATGTATACAAAGTCGGTGCGCTTCTTTTGGACTTATATACACCGACCAAAGTCCTGGCCAGGACAGATTATCCCATCTTTGAGCCGGAAATGCCTTACGAATTAGAGGGACAGGTTCCCAACGTCGTTTTCCCCTGCGGCCAGGTCGTCATAAAAGATTTACTATATGTGTATTACGGTGGAGGAGACAAGGTTGTCGGAGTTGCGACTGTACCCCTTGAAAATTTACTAAAAAAACTTCTTTCCAACCCCAAAAGCTGCGACCTCAAGTAAATAGCATTTTCAGCGATATTCTAGTACAATAAAACAACGAAAACAGTCAATATTGCCGGATCATCTAATGGTAGGACGATGGACTCTGAATCCATCCATCTTGGTTCGAATCCAAGTCCGGCAGCAAGGCACAATTCTGCGCCTTGCTCCGCAGGAGTAAGAAAATAAGCAGAATTTTGCCGCAGCCAGGTACCGACTGGTACCTGAGCAAATATGAAATTTTATTACATATATGTACTTCATAATTTCCGTAAAAACTTCATCTACATTGGATTTTCGGAAAACCTAAAAACTAGATTTATCGCACACAACAACGGAGAATCCCAATCAACGAAGGCTTATCGTCCGCTTGAACTTATTCACTATGAAGCTTATCGTAACATAAAAGACGCGAAGCGAAGGGAACTGTATTTAAAATCTAATAAGGGAAGAACTACCATTTTGACAATGCTCAAAAAATATTTTGAAGAAGAAAAAGAGAAGGTGTAAACCTATTCCAAATGGAAGGTGGCAACTCGTTTGAAGAAGAAAAAGAGAAGGTGTAAACCTATTCCAAATGGAAGGTGGCAACTCGCCTGAACAGTATTCCAAATAGTCGTTACGTCTTTTATAGAGGTGTCTTCTTGTAAAACAAGTTTGAGAATAGGCATTCCAGTTAGAGGATCATAACTTTGCTCTATTACAATTCCTGCTGAAAGAGGGATGGTATTGCGTAGTAAGTAACCCCTGAGTCCATTTACCCAAAATGGCGACAACTTATATTTTTTCACTAAACCAGCTAGATCTTGTTGGAATACATTATTAGGAGCCTTCATGCCGAAATATTTAAGTTTGACTGCATAGTCAGAATCATTCTTGTACTGTTCTCTAAATTTTGGGTATTCAATCTTTTGATATTTCCAATTTTCTTGATTGAGCGAGTTTTGCCATTTATCGAATTCTTCGTCCGAACAAAGTCCTTGTGAAGGAACATTCCATTTAACTCTTAATTTAGTAATATCTTCTCTAAATTTAGGTTGAATAACGAGAAGCTCTGTTTTCTGTCTGGTTTTCCGTATAGCCACCTCTAATTGTCTGTTTTCTGCTTCTTTGGAATGGGTTGTTTTTTTACGCATATTTTAGTAAGCTAATGGTAACAAATAGTAAGTCATAAAACAATGAAAATAAACGAGAAGATACCAGAGTTACTAACCATGAAGGAAACGTGTGGCTTGTTGAAGGTTCATGCTAATACCTTGCGTCAATGGGACAAGAATGGGGTTCTCAAAGCGGTGCGGTTTGGAACGCGGAGAGACAGAAGATATAAAAAAGAAGATGTTTTATCTCTTTTAAGAGGCGCTCCCGTTGATGATTGACCAACTATGACAAAAAACATAAAAAACAAACAGAAGAATCTTGACAACCAATTTCATGGTGGTAGAGATAATGCTCTCGGAAACACATATGAAGTGAACTTCTTTATTCAAAAAATAGTTGAGATGATCGTTGCAAATCAAAAAGGTGATTACGGTTATATAAAAATTAAACGCGGAAAGAGAAATGCTCACGTAGATGATATTTATGCTCAAACGAAACAAGGTAAAAAATTTTATCACCAGTGTAAGCGATTTTTACCTGATGACAGGAAAGAGCTTTATTCTGATTTTGTAAATGAGTACTTATCGGACAATCTTTGTGAATTGTGGTTAGTTACGCAGGGTTCAGCAAAAGAACTTAGAGAATTAACCTTATTGGCCAAGAGAGAGCCATATGCAGAATATATAAAACAACTTGATGGCGGTAGGTACAAAAAAGAAAAGACTGTTTTCAAATCAATTCAAAATTGTTTTCCTCAAGAAATTTCCAATTCCGAAACACAAACTTACGAATTCTTATTAAGATTTAACGTTTTGTTTTACGATGAAATTTGGTCTAAAGAGCAGATTGTGGATAAATTGAATGCGGTTTACGAAAGGGATTCTAGTGAGAGAATTAAAGATCGACTTTATTCTAAAGCTATGAGTGTGGAATGGGCCGATCGGGAAATAACTTGGGATGAGGTTAGGGTCGAAGTTCAATCTCTTAATCCACAATCAAATTACAATCTACCTAAGGGTAACAATTCTGGAAAATCAATTACTCCAACAACCAACAAATCAAGCCCTTTATCTATTCTCGCAGATTCATCAATTACTTTTAAAGATAAGCTTGATTACCTATTTAAATTAATTGACAACCAGGTTAGTGAAGAAGAGACACGAAAAGCACTTTGCATTATAAAGGAAGATAAAACTCTTACTTGGCATTTTCTAAAAAACTTGAAAGATCCAGCTTGGTTTCCAAAAATCAAAGACAGTGTTATAAAGACGATATCCGAAGACACAACTGATTCTGCAACAAAATATCAACTACTAAGCTTTTTTGAGAAATGTTCTGATACATTTTCCGACGAAATCTTCCCCTTCATACTTGCGTTAGAGAAAAATACTCAAAGCTACCACATTCTTTCTAATTTAGTAAAAACTACTGGTTTATTAAAACCAAAATCTTCTGAAGCAATAGAACTCCTCTGGCAATTTTTTGATGATCTTGTAGAGCATCAACATCCTTGGGTAAGACGCGAAATCCCCAAAGCATTACTTTCTTTCATTAATCTTAATGAGGATAAAATTTTCGAGTTATTTAAAAGATTATTTACGTATTCACCCTCTCCACAAGATGTTACTCAAGGAAGTCCGACGTTAGCTTTGACATTCCAAGGTAATGACAATGAAAATTGGGTTTTTGAAGAGACTATTCAGGCACTCAGTGAGCTCTTATCAAATCCAAAATATGCTGAAAAAGCCCATACACTTGCCAGAGAAGTTGAAAAAACAGCTTTGGCTGAAGACGAGAAGTTACATGACTCAGAGGAGGGTATCACTCTAGACTATTCAAGTATTTGGCTATCAAACAAATCGTTCGACAGTTCAAGGCTGGAATACAATCATGATCGGAAAGAAAGAGTGATTCTGGAGATAGAAAAATCCGCTAATGCGTTGATTCCCGAGAATCAAGAATTGGTTAAAAATTTGTTGATAAAAATGCTTGAAGAAAAATATGAAGTCTTCTATCTAACAGTAATAAAAGTATTAATTAAACATTATGATAAATTCGCTGCATTGAGTAAGTCTCTGGTTTTCGATCCAAGTCTATGGAATGTACATAACATCAAAAATTATTTCCTTCAAACATTGACGACTGCCTATCTCAAAACAGTTAACGACAAAGAATTGGCTGATTTTGTAACCATAATAGATCAGCAAAAACTTGGAGACGATAGAAAAACATTCTATTTAAAACAAAGCATGCTAGTTTCGATACCAGAGGATCATCGAACAAAGGATATAAAAGATAAGTTAAATGAGGTTTCGGAGGCTCTAAAGGTAAAACCTGGAATAGCTAAGCCGTTTGCGGTTACTACTTGGTCTGGCATTAGACCTGATATTACCGTTGAGGAGTTAAAGAAGAAGAATGAAGATGAGCTAATTCAAATAATGGTAGATTCCTCTAATGGGAAAAGAGCGGCTTCATACGATACGGCTCCCGTATTCGCGCAATTAATTGATCAAAAGGTTGATTTATTGCCCAATCTATTAATGAAGATGAAAGGTAAAAAGATAGCTGCCGATTTCGCTGGAGAAATGGTTGAGTCTTATAAGAATAAAAAGCCCACCGATATTGTTGGAATTGCCAATTTAATCTCGTTATTAGATGAGGACGATTCATGGGCTCGTATAGAAGTAGCTCGATATTTCAATGAACTTTGTCGAAAGAAGGAAATTCAAGATTATACAAACGAAGTAGTCGGTAAAATTAGAGAAGCTTTACTAGCCCTAACGCATGACAAAAATCCCGAGGCCGATGACAACATTAAATCTAGCAACCCCAGACCAGACGATGCTATTACAAGAGGGATAAATTCTGTCAGAGGAATTGCCACGGAAGCGCTCGTTGCATTTTGTCATTATTTTCCCACTGATCAAACAGCCTCTAAACGATTAAAAGAGTTGGCAGATGATAATACAAACGCAGTTAAAGCTACTTTAATTTATTCTCTTCGATATCTAATCGGCAAGAATTTTAGCCTTTGCGAAGAAATTATTACCAAATTCAGAAATAGAAGAGACCCTGAAATTGATTTTGCATTGATTCACTTTTTCTCGCAACTTGATTGTGAGAAATTTCTTCAATATCAAGATTTTGTTAAATTACTTTTTAACACTTCCAACGAACAAATCAGTGAAGATATGGGTGAATTAATCGGTTACCGATATATAAATGGATGTGACGTGCAAGCTCTACTTGATGAGATAATCGGTAACCGCAAAGGTACAAAGCATACTCTGCGTTCACTAGCGTTTGTATTTGAATCTCAAATGGGAAATCTTATCGGACACCCAAGTGACGTAAAAATCGCTAGTTATCTGAAGAAATTAATGAATCCTCAAAACGAACCTGAGGTAATTGAACGAGCCGCATTTGTGTTCCAACGAGACGAAATTAAACCAGAGCAGTTTGAATTTATGGATAAAAATGGATTAACCACAGAGTTGATTCTTAATAAATTTAATTTACCCGCCCAATCACATCTTGTAGATTATCTACAAAAATGTGTAGAGATCAATATATCGGTAGAAAGATGTGTGGAGTTGTTACACACCCAGGTTACCTCGGCAGAGGCAATTTTAAGTGATCACCTAATTATTGGGAAAATTGCCAGTATAGTTGCAAAACTCTTACAAACTAAATTGTCTGATAAAACAAAGAAACTGTTAGAAGATATATTTAATGCAGGACTCGAAAGAGGATGGGATGAGATCTATGCGATTTATTATGATTTAAGAGAAAAAAATGAATAATTCAAAAACTACAAAGCCAAAATTAGAAGAAAAGAGATTTAGTCTTACGCCTAACTCAACAAACTTAATTCTCCTTACATCTGAAAAGGGACACGAAATCGGCGAGCAATTTACGATGAATTTACTTGGAATACCACAACAAGCTTTGGATATCCCAACAAAGCAAAAAGAGGAGCTATTCCTTATATCTATAGAAATTTTTAAGAAACTTAGTAAATTAGCAAATGCAGTTGATAAATATGCCGAAGAAGAAACTAAGTTGATAGAAGAGTTTAAAATGAAAGTACAAAAGGATGGAAGGCGGATAGCGCATCAGTCAGATATATTAGAGGCTGCAATTGAGGAAGTACTTAGCCAAGCAAAATCCGCGCTAGATGTACTTATGAAAATGTTTGAACCACTATTGGGGATTAAATTACATACTTATGGAGAAAATGGTGACAAATTAATCAAAGCATTGAAAAATAATACGCCAACAGAAGATAAAAACAAGATTGCCACTATGATTCAAATAGTTGAGCTCTTCAAGCCATATTCGGAGTCCATCATAGGATTACGAACAACAACTCAGCATTACAAAAATATTCAAATGACACCGTTAATAGCTGTTGCTGGTGAAAAAGACTCGATTGATATTTTGGTACCCAAAATATCCCAAAATCAAACCGCCAAGGAATTTTCCGAGATTGTATATCACAATATCTTTGTCTTCATAAGAGATCTCATGATATTCTCGTTCGCATCAAAGTTTTATAGTGGGATAGTTCCTGTGGTTATTGAAGAGAGAGGTCCTAGGATAAAGAAAATTGGTGTAACTATCTCTGAAAACGCATTGAAAAAGTAGCTTATGAATAAAGATGCTATAAAAGCAGCAATCGAAACCATTATTATCCAAATAGAGGTTGATTATCAAAGATCTCAAGGAATGATTCTGACAGAGGACGACTTAATGTCTATCATCTTTCAGATGTTATCTAACAACTATCCTGAACTAGCAAATCCTAAGCCCACAGAGGATGAGTGCATACTGGCTCCCATGTTACATACGGAGTTATCTTGGTACGACAAGCATGGAAAACTAACTATTAAACCAGATATAACCATATTAGATCCTAAATATTTAAGCATTTTGCATAAAAATGGTGAAAAAGTTGACTTGCCTAGAAAAGAATACTCTTTTAGGGGCGATGCAATTCTGATGGAGCTAAAATTTATTAGAAGTAGAAAAGGTATCACAAATGCAACAATTAATGGTTCTCTTAAAAGAGATATTGAAAAGATAAAGCGATTGTTCTTGCGACTTGAGGAACAAGGCGCGCCATACGATCTATTTTGCTATTTTGTAGTTTTCAACAAAACTGATATTAAGTGTCCAGAGTTTGATGAGTTTTTAAGGCTGACCAATAACGAAGCAGTTGGCAGATATAAAATGCTTTATGCAAGCGGAAGAGTTGAGTTCAGCTAATCGATAAGACAAATATATCAAACTATATCACCTAGATTTGAAACATACAGGCTATGCGGTGTCTCATTTGTCTCATTTAGCCTTGATGTGAGACAATCAGTTATAAGGATGAGAAGGTCCTAGACCGTACCGCTCAGCAAGGCACAATTCTGCGCCTTGCTCCGCAGGAGTAAGAAAATAAGCAGAATTTTGCCGCAGCCAGGTACCGACTGGTACCTGAGCAAATATGAAATTTTATTACATATATGTACTTCATAATTTCCGTAAAAACTTCATCTACATTGGATTTTCGGAAAACCTAAAAACTAGATTTATCGCACACAACAACGGAGAATCCCAATCAACGAAGGCTTATCGTCCGCTTGAACTTATTCACTATGAAGCTTATCGTAACATAAAAGACGCGAAGCGAAGGGAACTGTATTTAAAATCTAATAAGGGAAGAACTACCATTTTGACAATGCTCAAAAAATATTTTGAAGAAGAAAAAGAGAAGGTGTAAACCTATTCCAAATGGAAGGTGGAAATCTTATATTGGATACTCAGAAAATTTAAAAACAAGAAATTCTGCACATAATAATGGTGAAGTTACTTCCACAAAGGCATATCGCCCTTTAGATCTTATCCACTATGAAGCGTACAAAAATGAAAAAGATGCAAAAAGAATAGAAAACTATTTCAAAACAACAAAAGGAAAAATTACATTAAAAATAATGTTGAAAGAATATTTCATTAAAAATAAAGAATAGATATCAAGTCAAACTACACAAGGGTATTAGTTGCTGAGATTACCCCTTTGTCATCCCGACCGACCGAAGGGAGTGGAGGGATCTCACGCCACTGTGCTTGAATTATTACACTATGGTATGAGATTCCTCGACTTCGCTTCGCTCGGAATGACAATTTGAGGCAAAAGTGGGGGTAATGTCGGTATTAGTTGTTATTTGTAAAAATTTAGGCACAACAAATTTTATTATTTAATTTTGGAGATTAATTTTTATTTATTATTTTAATTTGTTGTACCCCTAATTTTATTTTTTATTTGTAGTTTATAGTTATTTGTATTTATTTTTCGTGGGGATTATTTTTATATATTTTTTATATTTAGTTTTCTCCGTTTTTTATATATTTTTATGTTAGTAAAGTGCTAAATATCTTACATAAGTAAGATGCATAGAGTATAATACAAACGTTGTCCAGTCCTGCCAGCCAAATTACGCACGCAAACGGCATATTATTAATTTGACTTATTAACTATAGTTGGTATAAGCTTAAATACAGATGAATATTAAAAGATTATTACTGGCATTGTCCCTTTTTTCTATTAGCCTTTTTATTCCAAAAACTGCACAAGCATTTGATTTACAAGAAGCATTAACTTCGGGAGACTCAATTGTAGTAAAAATACAGGAGGGAATTGAATATTTCTTCGCTTTTAAAGTCGAAAATAAAGTAGCAGTATTGGAAAAGCATGCTGAGAAAAGATTAACCATGGCTCAGGGTTATGCCGAGAAAGGAAATAATGAAAAAGTGCAAAACCTGATGCAAAATTATCTTCAAATAAAAGAAAGGCAAAATAATTTATTGGGAAAAACTGATAATGAAAAAGTTTTGGGAGAAGTTGAAGAAAGAACAATATACCAGCAAAAAACAATGGAAGAGATTAAGACAAAAATTGATGAGGACGGAAAACAGAATATTATTCAGGTTCAAGAACGGGTTGTTAATCAAGTTGCAGAAAGAATAGTTGAAATTAATGGAACAAAAGGGCAAACTGAATTTTTTCAAAAAGTTGAACATATATGGGCACCTGGGACAGGACCTGGAGGAGAAGCTGGAACAAATTTTGCGCCCGGAACTTCAGGTACAGGTAATGGTGGCGTAGTTATTAAAGGTGGATCAATGCAATTTGCTCCGGGGACGTCTGGTGGTGAAACTAGTGGCGTAGTTATTGAAGGTGGATCTGGACAGTTTGCGCCCGGAACTTCGGCTGGTGGAGCTAGTGGGGCAGATATCAAAACCGTAGAAGTAAAAACCGGTGGAGGTTCAGACAACGGTGGCGGAACAACTGTAGAAGGCGGAAATCCAAGCAATACTTCAGGAGGCAATACTGTAGAGGGCGGAAGTCAAAATGCGGATTCTGGCACTTCTTCTGATGGCAGTAAAACGTGGATTGACCCCTAAAAAACTTATTAATCAGCTTTAAGAGTATAATTAGCCATAAAACAGGTTCTAATAGAGTCCAATACCCGCAGCTTTTTAGAAATCATTTCCTTTTGATATAATTACCGTGTGGTCTATAAAAATAAAATATTTTCGGATGATGAAATAAAAGGACAAGAATTTATTGACTCCCAATTTGTTAACTGCAAATTCGTTAATACCGGATTACGATTTACATCTTTTAACAAATGTGAATTTAATACGTGCGATTTGTCTTCAGTGCATTTTGACCTAACGTCCTTTAAGAAATGCAATTTTCCCGAAAGTAAATTGAGTAATTTAGATTTTTCAGAAGTCAATGTGAAAGACTGCAGTTTTTCCAAGACAGTAATGAGAAACTGTGTTTTACAACAGCTCAAAGCAGGAAGTAATAACGAGAAAAAGAAATTTAATTTATCAAGTTCTATATTTACGCAAACAGAATTAGCGGGAACAATATTTTTTCTTTGTGAATTAAAAGGGGTTAATTTTCAGAAGGCAAACTTGGAAAATGTTGTCTTTGATAGATGTAATTTAAAAGAAGCAAACCT
>Ga0180732_1001711_pt1 | contig 12844 bp, 14 predicted proteins | sample KR11_01MetaG_FD_148674 | JGI IMG/M metagenome (GOLD analysis project Ga0180732, IMG submission 148674) | Groundwater microbial communities from the Olkiluoto Island deep subsurface site, Finland - KR11_0.1 MetaG | ecosystem: Environmental > Aquatic > Deep subsurface > Groundwater | place...
CACTTTTCCTAATCGGAAGTTCAACAACTACCGAAAAGGGGAACTAAGCGGCAAGGTTTCGGTCGTGGAAGATGCCGGAGCGAATTTGCTGATAGAGCGGATGAAACAGGGACCGGTTGTCGTAATTTACGTTCCAAACTCTTTGCAGGGATTTTCAATTAATGCTTCAAGAGAGCAGGTAGAGAGTTTGCCAGAAAGTTTTGCGGTTTCCGGGTTGGATACCATTATAGCAATGATAATGTATCCGGATGTAGTAGCACGAGATTGGCATACGCCGGGATTGGACTTAGCCGCTTTATCTTGGCAGTCCGCCGACTATTCACTCTGCTTCAAGGCCAACGACGACAAGCTTGATTTCGGCTGCGGGGGCAACCTTGCTTTTGCTAGCGTCTACTCTTCTGCCGGTCTCGTCTTCTTCGGGTAGTGCCGGATCTTCGGTCTTCGGGTTTTGGATTTTTGACCTGTATTTTCAGCCGCGAGGTGTAATAAAATTTGCACCTCGATTTTTTTTGGAATTTTGGTATAATAATTTTGAAAGTAGGCTAATGAATCTTAGGTTTTGCCACCCAGGCAAGATCAAGGTCGCCGAAATCGCAATCAATTCCTAAAATTTAGGCACTACTTGCTCATTCCTAGAGTCCAATTAATGAACCAAATAAAATGCAGGGGAAATATTACTTTATTAGAAGCTATTTCTCCAGTGGTATTAGATGGGAAGGGGCAAATTACTGGCAGTCTGCCGACTATTCGCTCTGTTTCAATGCTAATGACGACAAGCTTGATTTCGACAACAAGGGCAACCTTGCTAATGCTAACGACTACTATTCTGGCGGTCTCGTCTTCTTCGGGTTATGCCTAATTAACGACTTGCGATGTCGTAAATTTTAATTTGAAATTTCTTTAACTAAAAAGAGAATGTTTAGGAAAATTAAACTGAATAACGAAAAATTAAAGCGGGGATTTATTACGAAAGAATTATTTAACCAATCTCTGCAATCGTATTATGGAATATTGAAGCATTGCAGTGGATTTAAAATAAGGAAGAATATTGTGTTTTTGACCACCGAAGCGGCTATTACCGATTTGCCGGAAAAGAATCCGCCGGTTGGCGGACCAATGGGTGGCGGAATGGGAATGGGGATGTAAAGATTGTCGATTTACTCCGAATTATTTAGAAACTTAGTTTCCAATTGGAAACTAAGTTTCTTTAGTTACAAATGGTGGTTTACAAATCATGGTTTAAATGATATACTTTAAATACCAAATTACTAATAATTAACTAATCCCGAGTGTTCGGGATAAAAATTATGCCCCGTTAGAAACCTGTCTATGGCTGTATAAGCATCTTTTCCGACAAGAATTGAGTTACTTTAAAATTTTTATAAAGACTTAGCGAAAAATAATTTTAGGACATAATGGGGTTATAATCATTAAAATAAACTAGTATATCCGAAGGCGAGATTTAATCTTAAACAAATTAAAATTATTTTTCGCCGAGGGTTTCTAACGGGGTATGGACCCAATCTCTTGGATAATTTTAATCGCGATTGTCGCGATAGTTCTTTGGATAGTCGGCGTTTATAACGGCTTGGTAACTTTAAAAAACCGCGCAGACGAGGCATGGAGCGATATTGATGTGCAACTGAAGCGCAGATACGATTTAATTCCGAATCTTGTGAATACGGTTAAAGGTTATGCCAGCCACGAACGCGAACTTTTTCAGCGCGTAACCGAGGCGAGGACTCGCGCCATGGGAGCGCAGGCGCCGGCTGAAAAAGCCGAGGCGGAAAATATGTTAAGCGGAACTTTAAAAAGTTTATTCGCAGTTTCCGAAAATTACCCCGACTTAAAGGCGAATCAGAATTTTTTGGAATTGCAGCGCGAGTTGACCGATACTGAAGACAAAATTCAAGCTTCCCGACGATTCTACAACGGCAATGTCAGAGACTTTAATATTAAACTTGAAGTTTTCCCTGATATGATTGTGGCTAATATGTTGGCTTATAAAAAGAGAGAATTTTTTGAAATTGAAAATGCCGTCGAAAAAGAACCGGTAGCGGTGAAGTTTTAATCGCGGATTAACACGGATTTTTTAGCAATAAACACGGATACACCAATTCGTGATTCGCGAGAATTCGTTTTAAATTAGTGTTAATTAGTTTTTGGTTATATGGCTTTACGCAAGAAATCAAATAAAAACACCTATACTTCGTATGTTTTTGCCGTTTTTATTTTTTTGTTTTTATTTTTTCAACCACCATCTCTTGATTCATCTTTTTTTAAGTTGAATGCTTTGGGCGTTAACGTAGTAAAAGCGGAATGCGTGCCTGAGGCGCCGACGGCTCCGACCGGCGGACTTGTCCCGTGTGGGCGCATAATAGACGATCAGTCTACGCCATTAATTAATGAAAATGAACCTTGCACTCTTTGCGCCTTATTCTATATGTTGAAAAATGTCATTAATTTTGTGATGACATTGGCAATTGGCATCGGAGTGTTTATTCTGGTTATCGCCGGACTTCTCTACGCTTTTTCGGCCGGAAATCCGGGAAAAATCGAATTGGCCAAATCAGCCGTAACCAGTGCGCTTATCGGCATGGCCATTGTTTTTATCGCCTGGATGGCTGTCGCGGTGATTTTGCAAGGCATGGGATACGCCAATATTTCCACGTGGAATCAGGTGGCTTGCAATGTAAAACCGGGCGGGCCTCCTACGGTTCTTCCTTATTGCGGGGATGGAATAGTAAATAATGAAGAAGTTTGCGATTGGAGCGTTAGTCCCGATCAAAGCTGCACAACTACATTTTCCGAAGGTCTTCCGGCGCATTGCAGCGGTATATCGGTTTTGGGAACGCAAGCTTGCAATTGTAGTTGTGATGGTTGGGTTGCGTGTGTTGCTTCAGCGCCGCTTCCCGTAGAAAGTTCTTCCACGGCTTGTTCCAGCACTAGTCCGCAAATGAATGATTACGGTTGTTGCGAGCTGGTAAGTTGCACGCAAGATGGATGCGATTGCTGCGGGAGAGATGCGGGTGCCGCAATCCCCGGCGGTTATACAAATGTTCAAAGCTTAAGTCCGTGCGGATTGTCAAATAATAGCTGCAGGTTGAGTCAAAGCAATTCTAATCCTAAAAATTGGACGATAACCACAAATCATACAACTGCTGCTTTTAGATGCTGGGAATAGTTTAAATTATGTCTAATAAAACAATAAAAATTATTATTCTAGGGATTATAATATTGTTTTTATTATTTGTTGTAATTTTTATATTTAAATCTAAGGATAAAGGCATAAAAAACGATCAAGGTGGAAACGGAGAATTAGAAAATATCGTAAACAAATTGCCGGAAAGCGGAAATATCGCAAACATTTTAGATGAATTAAAAAATAATCATCCGGAATTCAGCGTTTCGCAGCTAGAATTTTATTTTGAAATAGCAAAGAGCGATAAAGAAATTAAGAAGCAATGCGAGGGAAGAGACGGAGAAAATGATTGTATCGCTTCGGTAGCTTTTATTAAAGGCGAAAGCGCTGTTTGCGGCGAAATTGAAAATTCAAAAATACGAATTGAATGCGCGAATGCAATTTTACAAAAAGTAGCTGCGGAAAAGATTGATAAATGTCGGTTGTTTGATAATGACAATGATTTTACGCACTGCTTAAGGAATGTTTTCGTAACGTATGATAAGCCGGAAGATTGTTTAAATTTAGAATCTGAAAAAACACGGCAAGCATGCGAAGGAATTTTTTATTATGAAATGGCTTTTGTCCAGCAAAATGGGGAATTTTGCAGAAAAATTATAGACGAGAAGTTAAATCGATGTTGTTTTGAAAATGTGAGCGGTAAATTTTCGGATAGCGACAACGACGGGTTGTCTGATATTGATGAAGTAAAGTTTAAGACGAATCCTAATAATCCTGATACAGATGGTGATGGTTTTAATGATAGTGATGAGGTTAAGAATGGTTTTAATCCGCTGGGGGAAGGGTAATTAGATAATTAAACAAATTATTTTTTTGTTGCATTAAACTTATGCCAACTTTATACACACAAGCAGATAAAAATATCCGAAATTCTTATCTGTTGATCACGGCGTTTTTGATATTTGCCATAGGAGTGGGTTGGGTTTTCAGTCAGGCCATGGATAGTCCCGGCATTTTGGTTTTTGCCGTGATTTTTAGCGTTATAATGAGCATCGGCAGTTATTGGTGGTCCGATAAAATCGTATTGCGTATGAGCAAAGCGAAGGAAATTGACCACGATAGCAATCGCGAGTTGTATCATATTGTGGAAAATCTTTGCATCACTGCAGGTTTGCCATTGCCGAAAATTTATATTATTGATGATACCGCGCCGAACGCTTTTGCCACGGGCCGCGACCCGGATCACGCGGTGATAGCGGTGACTACCGGTATTTTGCAAAAGCTTGAAAAATCAGAACTGGAGGGGGTGCTGGCGCATGAATTGAGCCATATTGGCAATCGCGATATTTTATTTTCCACGATTGTCGTAATTTTAGTGGGCTTTATTACTTTGCTTGCTGACTGGTTTTTTCGGGCGTCTTTTTTCGGCAGGCATCGCGGTAGAGATAGTGGAAAAATGGGCGGATATATTTTTATTATCGCGATTATTTTGACAATTTTAGCGCCGATTATCGCCACCTTAATTAAGCTTGCGATTTCTCGGAAACGGGAATTTTTAGCAGATGCGTCTGCCGCGCTTTTGACTCGCTATCCTGATGGATTGGCCATGGCGCTTGAAAAAATCTCGGCTGACAAAGAGCCGCTGGAAGTGGCCAACAAAGCCACGGCCCATATGTATATTGTTAATCCCCTGAAGGGCAATGGCAACGGCCGAAATTGGTTTTCTGGTTTGTTTTCCACCCATCCGCCGACTGCGGATCGGGTAGCAGCGTTGAGAGGGATGGGATAATAAATGACAAATGACAAATTTCAAATGTCAAATCAAGCCCAAATTCCAAATAAAAAAATCTGTTTGAAAATTATTTCATTTAAAATTTATTGTCCGCCTTCGGCTGATCCGCCGCAGGCGGAAAAATTGAAAATTAGAAATTTAAAATTTAATTTTTGACAGGAGATGATAAAAATGGAAAGACAACAAATGCCGCCGCAAGGAGCGCCAGTAGCGCCGCAAGCGCCGATGAGCGACGAGCAGGATATTCGCGATAATAAGCTCTGGGCGCTTTTGAGCTATCTGGGGGTTCTTTGTTTGATTCCGCTTTTGGCGAAAAAAGACAGCAAGTTCGCGCAATTCAACGCCAAGCAGGGACTGCTGATGTTTATTTTATGGTTTTTTGTCTGGATACCGATTTTGGGATGGCTTTTGGGTCTTGCTTTGTTTATTGTCTGGATTATCGCGGTAATAAACGTATTGCAGGGCAGGTATTGGAAGATTCCGGTTATCGGCGATAACGCGGAGAAATTGAATATATAAATGATTGGGAAAAAATACTGATTTTAATACCGCGGATTAACCCCCCGCGGTATTTTCGTTTTGAGAATCGTGGAAAATATGGTATGATTTACTTGAACAAACTGAATTTTGTTTAACCCCCGCAAAATTTTATGAAAAATAAACAAGAAAAAAAGCCGGTCATTTTTGAAGGCAAAAAAATCCGTCGGGTTTATGACGAGAAAACAGAAAAATGGTATTTTAGCGTGGTGGATATTATAGCCGCTTTAACAAATCAGGCGGATTTTCAATTGGCCAGAAATTATTGGAAAGTGCTTAAAAACAGGCTAAAAAACGAGGGAAGTGAAGTGGTTACAAAATGTAACCGGTTAAAAATGGAGGCGGAAGACGGAAAATTAAGAGAGACAGATGCCGCAGATGTTGAAACATTGTTTCGCCTTATTCAGTCTGTTCCCAGTCCAAAAGCCGAGCCGATTAAATTATGGCTGGCTAAAGTCGGATATGAGCGAATCCAGGAAGTATCCGACCCTGAAAAAGCTTTAAATAGATCAAGATTATATTGGCAAAGAATGGGCCGGAGTGAGAAATGGATCCAGCAAAGAATGATGGGACAGGAAATCAGGAACAAACTGACGGATTATTGGAAAAGTAACGAAGTAAAAGAGCGGGACGAATACGCGATTTTGACCGATATTATTCACAAAGAGTGGAGCGATTTGTCGGTGAAAGAGCATAAAGATTTTAAAAGTTTAAAAACGGAAAATTTGCGCGACCATATGTCGGACGCGGAATTGGTTTTTACGGCCTTGGCCGAACTTTCCACTCGGCAAATCGCCGAAACAATGGAAACAAAAGGCTTGGAAGAAAATAAAGCGCCGGCCAAAAAAGGCGGCCGCGTTGCCAAAAACGCGCGGCTGGAATTGGAGCGGAAAACGGGCAAAAAGATTGTGAACGGAAATAATTTTAAAGCATTGCCCGAGCAGAAGAAATTAAAAGGCGAATAAAAAGCTTATGGGTGGCGAAAGAATGTTGATACCGCGGAAAAACCTCCGCGGTATTTTGCTTGCCCCGTACCAGAAATGAATTCGGTACGGGACGGCGCCGGTTATTCTTTAAACAAGCATTAATTATTTTCCAATAAAGTATTATCTTGTTAAATTTCTTGGTTCGGGGCTTGCCTATTGCGTATTTTTAAATATAGTGTATAATTATACTGGTAGTAAGTTTTAAGCTAATACCCAGTAAGAATATGATAGAAGCTGACAAAATGGAAAAAAAGTCTAAGAAGGGCGAATATGTGGAGATTTTATTGCGATCTCCCAAAACAGTCTTTTCCACCAAAGACATCGCTTTGTTATGGGGCGAAAAAAGAGACGCGGCTTTCCGCGTCAGATTAAGCGAATATGCAAGAAAGGGAAAGTTGATCAGGGTTCATCGCGGCATTTACGCCAAGGATAAAAATTATAATCGTTTTGAATTGGCCAACCGGATATATACGCCTTCCTATATCAGTTTTGAAACAGTCTTGACCCGCGCCGGAGTGAATTTCCAGTATTACGGAAATATTTTTGCCGCGTCTTATGTTACCCGGGAAATTGAGATTGGCGGGCAGAAAATATCTTTTATAAGGATGAAAGATGATGTTTTGACCAATACAATAGGAATTGAACAGCAAAATGATATAGCTATGGCGACGAGAGAGCGGGCGTTTTTGGATCGGATATATGCCAGCAAGGATTATCATTTTGATAATTTGGATGTTTTGGACTGGGACAAGGTTTTTGAAATTTTGCCGATATACCGTAATAAAAAAATGAATAAGAAAGTTCGGGAGTATTTTAATCATTATAAAGATAACAAATAAAATCATATGCTGTTGGATTATTCAAAACATAAAAATATTTTACTCCGGATTTTAAAAGACATTTTTTCCGATCCGTCGATCGCTCCGTTTTTAGGATTCAAAGGCGGCACCGCGGCTTTGATGTTTTACGGCTTGAACCGCAATTCGGTTGATCTTGATTTTGATTTGCTGGACGAAAGCAAGGAGCAAGAAGTTTTTGAAAAAATCCAAAAAATCGCGGCCGGTTATGGAAAAATAGTCGATTCGCGGATAAAAAGGTTTAATCTTATTACTGTTATTTCATACGATCTAAAATCTCAAAACATTAAAATTGAAATAAGCCGCCGGAACTTTGGCTCTAAATATGAATTGAAAACATTGCTCGGCATTCCAATGCTGGTGATGGCCAGAGAGGATATGTTTGCCAATAAATTGATGGCGATGCATGAACGAATCGGCAAGACAAGCCGCGATGTTTATGACGTGTATTTTTTCGCGAAAAATAATTGGCCGATAAACAAGAAATTGGCGGAATATCGGGTCAAGATGCCTTTTCGAGAAATTTTAGCCAAATGCATAGAGCTTTTGGAAAAAATGGAAAATCGCCATATTCTTGACGGCCTCGGCGAATTGCTCGATGAAGCTCAAAAAGATTGGTCGCGCGCGAAATTGCGGACCGAAACGATATTTTTATTAAAAGTATGGCTGGAAAGCGAGAAATAAAAACGGCGGTATTTTATTTTGAGAATCGTGAAGAATGTGGTATGATTTATTCAACTAAACAACTAAACAGAATTCAATTTAGCAATGTAACAATTAAACAAACAGATTTTTTATTTAAAAACCCCGTCTTTAATTTGCTAAATTGCTAAGTTGTCTAATTGTTATGTTGCTAAATTGCTAAATTGATTTTATGCCAAACAAACTTTTAACTCCAGCCCACAATTTAATTTCCGACAACCGTAATTTAATCTGCGACCATGATCACAACAGCAGGGATAAATCCAAGCGCCTGATTTTGTGGTTCAATGAAGTGGGGATGGCCGATGTTGGCTTGGTCGGCGGGAAAAACGCTTCTTTGGGAGAAATGTACCAAAATCTTGCTCTGAAAGGCGTAAGCGTTCCCAATGGCTTTGCCACCACTGCCCGCGCGTACCGGTATTTTTTGGAAAAAACAGGGCTGAATGGCGAAATTAAAAAAATATTAAGCGGATTGGACACCAGAGATATGAGAAATTTGGCAAAGCGCGGCGCCGCGGCGCGAAAAGCGATTTTGGCGGCTGAATTTCCGGAAGATTTTAAAAAAGAAATTATCAATTCTTATTACCAGTTGAGCATGAGCTACGGACATCATCACGCCGATGCGGCGGTAAGAAGTTCTGCCACGGCAGAGGACTTGCCAAACGCTTCTTTTGCCGGCCAGCAGGAGTCATATCTGAATATCAGCGGCGAAAAAGCGCTTTTAAAAGCGGTGAAAGAATGCGTTGCGTCGCTGTTCACTAACCGCGCCATTTCTTACCGCGTTGACAAAGGATTTGACCATTTTTCCATCGCGCTATCGGTAGGAGTGCAAAAAATGGTGCGGAGCGATTTGGCTAGTTCCGGCGTGATGTTTTCTTGCGACCCGGATTCGGGGTTCGCCGATGTGACTGTGATCAACGCCGCTTACGGCTTGGGCGAAAATATCGTTAAAGGCAGGGTCAATCCGGACGAATATTGGGTCTATGAGCCGTTTCTGAAAAATAATCTGGCGCCGATTATCGGGAAAACTTTAGGCGATAAAAAATGGCGGCTCGTTTATTCCGGCGGCAAATCCGCCAGAGGCGCCCGCTTGCCGGATGGGCAGGGATCAACCAAAAATATTAAAGTCGCTTCCGAAGACCAGAAAAAATTTGTCTTAAAGGACGAGGAAATTATTCAACTGGCAAAATGGTCCGTGTTGATTGAAAAGCATTATAAGCGGCCCATGGATATTGAATGGGCCAAAGACGGACAAACTGAAAAACTTTTTATCGTGCAGGCGCGGCCGGAAACCGCTCACCAAAGCAAGCGAGATGTGAATGTTTTGGAAAACTATGAAATGACTACTCCGTCTAAATCGCGCGAAGTTATTGTAACAGGCGTGAGCGTCGGCGCGAAAATCGGCAAAGGTAGAGCGAATATCATTAAAGACATAAAATATATCAACAAGTTTAAGTCCGGCCAAGTTTTAGTCGCGAAGATGACTGATCCGGACTGGGAGCCGATCATGAAAATGGCTTCGGCGATTGTCACCGACGCCGGTGGCAGGACTTGCCACGCGGCGATTGTCTCGCGCGAATTGGGAATACCTGCCGTGGTAGGGACCAAAAATTCAACTTCGGCGATAAAACCCGATTCGGAAATTACGGTTGATTGTTCGCAGGGTGAAACAGGATATGTTTATAAAGGCGCTCTGCCTTACGAAGTTAAAAAAACCAACCTGAAAAATATACCGCGGCCGGAAGTAAAAATTATGATGAATTTGGCTGATCCCAACGAGGCATTTAAATTCTCATTTTTGCCCAATGACGGAATCGGCTTGGCGCGCGAAGAATTTATCATCAACAATTACATTAAAATCCACCCTTTGGCCTTAATAGAATATCAAGCCAAATACCAAATACCCCCGAAGGACAATTCTACGGGGCAGGCAAATACCAAAAACCAGAGCAAGAAATCTAATAAAAAAACTGTTTTAGACAAAGATACAATTAGGCGAATTGAAGAACTGACCGCCGGCTATCCCGATAAAATTCAGTTTTATGTTGACAAACTGGCAGAGGGAATCGGCAAGCTTGCCGCGGCGTATTATCCCAAAGATGTCATTGTCAGATTTTCCGACTTTAAAACAAACGAATACGCGAATTTAATCGGCGGAAAATATTTTGAGCCCGAAGAAGAAAATCCGATGATCGGCTGGCGCGGCGCCTCGCGCTATTACGACGAGAAATTCCGGCAAGCGTTTGAGCTTGAATGCAAGGCGATTAAAAAAGTCCGCGAGGCGTTCGGATTTAAAAACGTGATTACAATGATTCCGTTTTGCCGGACTCCGGAAGAAGGCAAAAAAGTTCTGGAAATTATGGCCGGCTCCGGACTCACGCGCGGTAAAGATGGGTTTAAGGTCTACGTGATGGCCGAAATCCCTTCAAACATTATTCTGGCTGAAGAATTTGCCAAAATTTTTGACGGATTTTCCATCGGCAGCAACGACCTGACGCAATTGGCGCTGGGACTTGACCGCGACAATGGAACTTTGGCGCATATCGGCAACGAAAAAAATGAAGCGGTAAAAATTTTAATTCGGCAACTGATAAAAGTGGCGCATAAGTATAATAAAAAAGTCGGAATCTGCGGACAGGCGCCGTCTGACTTTCCGGAATTCGCGGAATTTTTAGTCAAAGAAGGCATAGACAGCATTTCGCTTAATCCTGACACGGTGCTGAAAACCACAATGATGTTGGGGAAGAAATAAGCAAATTATAAACCTCCATACCATGGGCTCACTTTCGCGGTTTTAGACAATATTCTTCGGGATTTTACCCGCCTAAATTTTATTCACCCGCCAAAAATTTTTCTGAAATTTAGGCGGGCAAGACAAAATTTTGGCGGGTTTGTGTATAAAAAAATCCGGCAAGACAAAATACTTGTTAAAAATATTTATCAAGCCGGCACTGGATTTCCTCCCATGTTGATTTTTAATTCTCCTTTCCCAAAAGTCAGGTCTTTGCCGCATATTTGGCAGACGACATGGTGAATCGGCGGTCCGTCAAGCACCTCGGAAGCGTCCACTATTTTGAGGGTTAAGGCAGTTGGCGCGCCGTTGTGAGAATGGGAAGAAAATGGTTTAACTATTTCGTTAAACTTATCACTTGTGTACATTTTACCTCCTTTTAAAGCCGTATTTATTATACAGATAAACAAAAGATAGTCAAGACAAATCTTTGACATATTTGTTCATAAATTATACTATTTTATAGTTATGTCCGTACACTTTTTGTTATTGGTTATAGGTTATGAGTTATTGGTTATTGTATGGAGAGGTCGCATAGTGGCCGATTGCGTTCGCTTGGAAAGCGAATATACCGAAAGGTATCGAGGGTTCGACTCCCTCCCTCTCCGCCAATTGGGAAACTGGGGGAATTGGCAAAGGTTCGCCAGCCGATTTTTCCCTTAATTGAATTTCGTAGTATGATAATACATATTACCATACTATTTTAAGGAGATGGATTTTTATGAAAAATATTGATGGTCAATTGCCTACCAGCGCCAAAATGGTTTTTAAGGGAGAAATATTTGAAGTTTGGCAATGGAAGCAAAAAATGTTCGACGGAAGCATCCAAACTTTTGAGAAACTTCGCCGGACCAATACCGCGCAGGTGATTCCTGCAGTCGGCGATAAAATTCTTATCCAGATACAGGAGCAGCCCGACAGGAAAAAATCTTTTAATTCCATTCCTGGCGGCAGATGCGATTGGGGAGAAGAACCGCTGATTGCCGCCAAACGCGAATTGCTGGAAGAAACCGGATATATTTCGGATGATTGGACGCTGTGGCGCGAAGAAAATCCCATTGGTAAAATTATCTGGACTGTTTATACTTATATTGCGCGAAACTGCTACCACAAACAGCCGTCGCAATTGGATGCTGGAGAAAAAATTACCACTCAATTAATTTCCTTTGACGAATTTTTGATGTTGTCGGAAGATCCGTCGTTTTATGAAAGAAAAGATTTATACTGCGAGCTTATCCGCGCGCGGTTTGACAAAAAATTTCGGGAAGATTTTTATAAATTGCTTTTCGGGGTAAAATAATTTTATGGACAGATGCTTGCCGTTTTATTTCTCGCGAAAATTAGAAAGGAAAAAGGTAGCATTATTAACAGTCGGAAATTTTGAATAAGTATGAATGAAATTCACAGTAAAAAAGTTATTCTTCGTAAAACAACAGAAAAGGATTTGTCGGATCTTATAAATTTATGGAATGACGGAAGGGTTATGAAATGGGTTGGACTTCCCAATGGTGGGGGATATGATTTAGAAAAAGCAAGAGACTGGTTTAATAAACTGCGAAAGGAAACAAATCGGCATCATTTCGTTGTCTATAATAATGATATTGGCTTTTGCGGGGAAGTGTATTATGAAACGGATGAAAAATATAAGCGCGCAGGACTTGATATTAAGTTTCAGCCGGAAGCGCAAGGTAGGGGGCTGGCGAGCGATGCTTTGAATACTTTGATAGAATTTATTTTTAAATCTGAATCGGATATAGACGCGGTTTGGACAGAACCGGCAAAAGAAAATTTTGCCGCGCAAAATCTTTATACGCGCTGCGGCTTAAAACCCCATCTGCGGCCAAAAGATTTAAAAGGAGCGGGTTCTTATTGGGAAAGAAAAAGAAGCGAGAAATAAATAACTATAAATAATCACTACTGTTGCGTTAAAAATCAAATAAACAAGCCTGTTTTTGAACTTGATCATTTAAAATATGATCAGATTCAGAAACTAGCGTATTTATAGAGGTTTTTTCAAATTGAGAAACTGATAAAATT
>Ga0180732_1001712_pt1 | contig 12842 bp, 11 predicted proteins | sample KR11_01MetaG_FD_148674 | JGI IMG/M metagenome (GOLD analysis project Ga0180732, IMG submission 148674) | Groundwater microbial communities from the Olkiluoto Island deep subsurface site, Finland - KR11_0.1 MetaG | ecosystem: Environmental > Aquatic > Deep subsurface > Groundwater | place...
ATATATCGTGTATCTGTATGACAGAAGTATTCCCGGCATTCGTGGCATAGTTGGCAGTTGCGACATATCCCGTAACCGAGCCCACTGCGATATTATACGTCCCGAGATTAACCGCGCCCGTCGCGCCTGTGTATGGCACTTTGCCGTCCAATGCAGTCTGCAGGCCGTTCGTCTTCGCGATCGTCAGGTCAGCGTCGGCGATGCTCAGCTTGCTGTACACGATGGCCGCTGCCGCCCCTATGTCCGCGTTCACGATGTCAACACCCGCGGGGAACCGGCTGTCGTCGCCGGCCGCCAGGCTGCTCGCCGCCTGGCCCACTATCCCGTCAACCTGCGTGTACGCCAGGTCAGTCGCCAGTTTAGAGGTGTCCAGCAGACCAGCCGCCGTAGTTATCTGGTTGTTGCCCGAACCAGCAAATATCACGCCGTTCACGTCTATGTCCGCCGTTATGGCGGCTGAACCAGCTTTCACCTCGTAGTCCACCAGCAGCCCCAGCGGACCTTTTATGGTCTGCGACGAGGTCCACGTGTTCACGCCGGCTAACGCCGAGTATGAAAGTGTGTTCGTAGACCATTGGAATAGATAAGAATTGGAACTATATGCTACCCCTGTTACCTTTGAGGATGATAATGTGTCAAGCCATATCGGATTACTGTAAATATTCGTGATGTAGACGGCTGTGGTTAGTGCCACCCACATAGCCCCGGTGGATACGCCTATAGCCGCTGTGGACGTGTCTAACGCTTCAAAGCGGGTTGTGAATTCCGCGTCAGTCTGGGCTAAAGCCTCCGTAGACACCGACAGCGTTGCCGTGGTTTCACCTATTGCGAAGTCGGCTATGATTCTGTCTGATATCTCGGTGGCGATATCTTCTGTAAGCGTAGTGGTGGAGGCGTCCAGTTCATCTATTTGCACCTGTAGCGCACCCGTACTAATCTTGAGCGCGGCAATAGCCACGGCCTGGGTCCCGGTGCTGGTTTTCACCCCGCTTGTGGCTTCGTAGTAGTCTCTCTGGTTGGTGTACGGATTCTGCTTCCAATCGGCGTGAGCACAGGCCGGCAGTAAGAGCGCGAGGATTAATGCTTTCACAAAACCCCCAATTCACCTGCCACTTCAAGACCGACTATCTCAAGGTCGTCGTTTAGGGTATACAGCGGGGATTCGGTAAAGTCGAACTGGATGAACTTGCCGGCACCTTCTATGGGCACCCGGACGAAGTTGAACACAGCGTCGTTAGTGGTTATAGCGGAAATGGAGATGTCCTGCTGGTTGAAAGCGGCCACGTCCGCTACCGTGGTGTCGAAACCCACAGCCCGGACTTTCAGGGTAATCGTTGCCGCCTTAGTGGAAGCCAGCCGGAGAATCATCTCCTGGAAATACATGGCGTCGGCCTTAGTCACGGCCAGCATACCCGAGGTCCAGCGGTACTCCGGCGCTACGCCGTTGAAATTGTAGGTGGCTGTGGATGGGTCGAACTCGAACAGGTAGTCGTAGCCGCCCATGTAAACGTATCCATCCGCGGTCTGGAACATGGACAACACCTTGGATACGTCGTCGTCCGATGGAATCACCATCCGGGACCATGCGGACTGCCGGTAATTGTAAACGAAGATCGTGGTGCCTATCAGGAACATTATCAAGCCCAGGGTGGCGTAATGCGCGGAAGCGTAGACTTCATCGGTGTTCGCGTCAATGGCAGCTATAATGTCAAGGTCAATGGCCTGGGACACGTTATCAATGTTGAGCGCCCCGGCCGTCAGGACTTGCTTGAGGCTCTTTATGCCTTTGTTGGTCAGGAAATAAACGTCCGAGCCTACGGTTATTATCGTGTTAGCCGCAAGAAGGCCCATGTCCGGGATATTCTGGTAAATAACGAAATCGCCCTCAGCCGTGGGATCAGTGCCGGAATAAACCACGATATGATTCTTCATAAAGAAAATCAGGTAGTTCATCACCGAAGCAATATCCACCAGTTCGTCACCTTCTGCTACCACATAGCGGAGGTCAATATAGCCTGACCCGTCGCTTACGAAGTCGGTGGGAACATTGAGGACGCTGTAATAAATGGTTTGCTTGTCGTCACCGATAAGCCATAGCCGGCCCTTATAGGTGTAGGATTTTCCAAAGCGCACAGTCTGGTCTACAGGTATGGTCCACTGGTCGCCCAGGGTGTGCCCGTTTATCGCGCCGAACTTAAACTGGACTCCGGTGGTGATTGTCTGATAGGCCCCGGTGATAGCGACTCCTTCCGTCCAAGCGCCGGCATCAGTCCGGTATTTTACCGTGTCCTGGGCAGCGGTTATGGCCCATGAGTCCGGGGTAACGGCGAGGGTGTGCCCGGTGAAATGCGTAAATTCAATAACCATGCCTTCCTTGAGGGTTATCGCTCCCGAAGTAATTGGGACAGTCTCGGTATAGGTCTCCGCGTTCTTGCGCCACTTGAAAGTGTCCGGGGTAGTTGCGCCATCCACTTGCCAACGGATTGTATTGTCAACCGTATTACCAACATCAATAACGAAGGCTATACTGTAATTGGCATCTATCTCGTTGTAAGTCGGGTGTAACGGGCAGGTCGTTTCGGCTGACCATACTCCGCCGTTTTTGCGCCATTTAAATGTGTCTTTTGTGGATGAGAAGTTGCCAATGTTATTGTAGGTGTGAGTTTTTATAATCCCACAATAGCTTGACATTAGACTATATAGGTGTTGATTTTTGGTTGCTTGTATGAGTCCAGCATAGTTTCTCCCTGTGTTAACATTTGTTTTAAATGTCGCTAGTGCCGTGTATGCTGGATATAATGCCAGAATAGTTGTGCATATGGCGATAGCTGAATCCGCAGAGGCTATATAAGATGTGGCACTAGCGTAAATCGCGTCTTTGTTGAGTTCTGCTGAAAACGCGGTTTCTCCAAATGCATCCATAGTCGTTGCTTGTGTTACCATGTTGGCTATAGCAGCCAATAAATTTGTATGTTGCGCGGTTGTGAAATAGCTTTTAACTGTTTGGACCTCATAATAATCAGTGTCTAAATGGCCCGTTGTCACTGCCGCTTTCAATTTAAAAACTGTAAGGTCGGAACCAGCGGTAGCAGTAGTGAGTGCTACGTCCGTCACTTCGGTTCCGCCATTGAGATTGTATTTTACGGTGTCCTCAGACCCCGCAGAATCTATCTCCACGTCAAATGTGGCCGCGTCGCCCCCGGTGTAGGCGGCATCGTCAATCGTGAGGTCGTCCAGTCCGCCGGACCCGCCATAGGTAGCGGCATCAGCCGCTACGCCGTCAATGACGATATCGTAAGTGCTGGCCCCGCTTGCCGTGACATTGGGGACCATATCGTTAAGGCCCTCGCCATCAAACTCCACGGCGCGGACGCTGAACGGCATACTCAGGTTTCCCAAGGTGGTTCCGTCGTATGACACAGGCAGGTCGGAGCCATTGGAGGCCACTATAAGGTCGCCTATCTGGGAGAGGTAAATTGGCGCTGTGCTGGTGAATGTTTTTATGGATGTCAGGACCCCGCTGTTGAGCCGGTATAAGCAGCCGGAGGTCCCGGACAGGCCTCCCACTATCTTTATCGAGGTTCCGTCCGACTTGTTGAAATCTATGCCGGTGGTGAGTTGTGCGCTGGCTACCTGTGCGCTGATAGCCGAATAGCCAGGAATCTTGCAGATATGACCGGCAGCGTTTATGAAGAAGTTTTGGAGAAGCCGGCTGTACTTTGAGGGGGTGGAGAGCAGGGGTGCGGAAGTTACTTCCCCGCCGGAAACATTCTCAAGCGATATTTTCCCTTTTCTCATAGCGCATACCTATACCTCGAAATCCCCGGTATTGGCGTGGGATTCCGTTGAAGATGCGCGGTCAAGTGCGGCTTTGAATATCCCTGACTCCACCGAGGTGTCCCGGCCCATGCCGCTCTTTATCATGGCAAGGACGCCGTTCTGTACCACCAGGGGGTTGATTACATATTCCGTAATAGCCGTGAGTTCCTTGGGGGCCTTTATCGCGCTGTAGTATACCTTGTAAACGTCGTCCGGCGGGGGGGTGAACTCCACTATGGGGTAGCCGTGGTCCCGATTGGCTATGCGCCAGTATTGCGGTTTGCCAGTGGTCTCGGCGGCCTCAAATCCTAAAGCAAGGGACTTAAATTCGTCGTAACCCTTTTCCACTATCGTGTTCCCGTCTTCGTCCCGGATGCCGTCTATCCGGTCAATGGTGTCCACATTCACCGGGGCTAACCGGTATAGGGTGCGCTCGTTGTCTATGGTGAAATGACCGTCTACCCTCATGTGGTCGAATATGTTTTCCGAGGGGAAAATCACCATCAGGATAGCATTTATCTTGGAAAGTATCTTCTTCGCCATGCTGTCGGTGAGCGCCGACGAACTCGGCAGGCCAAGGTCAACTTGGACGGCGTTTATAATCTCAAGGACGGTCTTTGACTTCGGCGGATAGACCTCTTTGGTCACAGTGTTATAATCAGAGTCGGCAGTATCTATGACGAAAATATCGTACAGCCCGCCCTTGACCGGGGTGAGACCCCCACTCGCAGTATAGAAGCCCTTATAGGTGGAATCCTCGGTGAAGGATATCCGGCATGCCGCCACAACAGCGGCCACCCATGTTGAGTTTATTTCGTCCCAGAAAAGACTGGTCTCAAGGTCCTTGATTATGGCCTTGAGTGTCTTGCCCGTAGGCGCTCTATACGCGAGTGGGTATGCCATTTATTTCACTACCGTCGGCCTCCCGGCTATGATGGGTACCTCGTCCGCCGGCGCCGGCTTACTGCTGACCGCGAACCGGTCGACATCGTTGGTCGTGACTTCGGCCTGGCTGGACTTGGTGGGGTCGGCTTTGACCGTGTATTCCCGTATCTTGGCGTTGTCCAGTATCCCCATAAGCGCGGCCGGCACCTTAGTCCAGATGTCCCGCGGCACGTTCCATATCTTTCCGTTGAGGCCGATGGGGACCGCGTGTTTGTCGCGATCAGTGGAGTTTATCTTTATCATCACCATGCCGTCGCGCTTCACCATTTCAGCGGTCACGGCCTGGGCGTTGGTCGAGGTAAGGGGAATGTTCCTTATTTCCTTGTCGCTGGCCTTGGCGAGATTCACCGGCGGCGCGGAGAGTTCCGTGTCTTCTATCGGGCTGTCGTTGGTCATTTTGGCTCCTTACTGAGTAATTACCGAAATCTGTGGAAAAACCCCCCCGGCCGAAACCGGGGAGGGTTTACAATCCACTTTGCCGTTTACCGGAACGCCGTGAAGTACAGCACGTCCGCAGCCGTGTTAAGGGTCGTGTCCACCCCGATTATGAAGCCCGGGGCTTCGTCAGCGTCGCCGGCGAAGGGGCTTATCGCGTCGGCCGCTACCAGGGTTTTGTCCCCGGCGGTCACGCGCAGATTCGCGGTGCCGTCGTCCATGTTCTTGTTCCACTCGTAATCTGACACGTTGGTGACGTGGTTTATGAGAACCTTGGAAGGCACGAAGCCTATCGAGATGTTCGCCAAGGCCGCCGGGTCAGCCAGGGTTATTTTCCCCGTAACGTGGTCGTTGGCGTTATGCGTGTCGTCTATCACTATCGTTAATGCTGATGCCATTTTGTATTACCTCTCTTTTGGGATTCTGAAAGCCGGTGGCCCATATTAGAGCCACCGGCCATTACCAGGCTTGGCTATTTAGCCCCGCGCCGCGCACTCGACCCTGACCATCCAGGAATCGTTGAGTATCACGCAGCCGTTGTAACCTTTCCAGCCCTGCGAACCCCTCTGGGCCAGCGGGTCGCTGTCGGAGGGCTTCGGGTTGTTGATAAGCGTCTCCATGGCGTTCATGCCGGCCAAGGGAACAACGCCGTAAGCGTCCTTTCCGAAGACCAGGATGGGGTACACGTCAGCCGACGTGCCGGTGGTGGACAGAGTGGTGTAGCCCTGACCCGCTTTCGCGCCGCCGCCGTCGTCCCACGGTTCGCAGTTGGTGTCGCCCACGAAGCGGACTTTGCCCACGGAACCGATTTCGCCGGGGATCATGCCCATGTTGGCCGCGTATTCCGACACGTCCTTAAACCCTTCGCACCTTTCGATGTCGGGGCGCAGGTCGGTGTGGCAGGCCGCTATGAAGGCCGAGGGGATGGGGTAGGTGTTTATCTTCGCACCGCCCTGTATCATCTCCTGCAAGTTCTTCGCCTTCTGACCTTCGAGGGTCCGCACGACCGTCCGCATGATATCCCGGGTTATAACCGAGTTCACGCTGGTCCGGGCGGTCCCGTTGGTGTATATGACGTTGGTGCCGGCCTTGAGGACGCCGAAGCGCATCTTGTCCATCAGCTCGTCGGCCTGTTCGCCCAGGGCCTCGATGTTGTCGTTCAGGATGGGGTCGTCCACCGTGTCCCGCATGACGTCGTTGTACTTGATGAAGTCCCCGTACTGGTACAGGGTGCAGGTGTAGTCCGTGTACGTCCGGGTCTTCCCGGCCGGGGTCACGCCTTCCTGGATGGCTACGGGCGTGGAGTCCAGCGCGGCGTAGCGCCGGAAGGTGATGGTCAGCGATTTCTTCTTGGGCAGGACGCGGTGCTGGCCCCATCTGCCGAGTACGTTGTTCGCCACCGCTCTTTTGAGCAGTTTGAGGTCTGCGTAGGCCGTGGTTCTGGGGGTGATATCTGAGATGATCATTTTGGTGTCCTCTTATTTTTTGTCTTCTTGGGCCGCCAAGAACTCAAAGGCACCGTCCCGGTCGTTGGGGTCGAGTTCCTCGAATTTCGTGGCTTTGCCTGCGTTTTTAGACCCGGAGCCGCCGCCGCGCATGGATGAAAGGTTCTTTTTTATGCCCTCTTTCTTGGCTTCTTCCGCAAGTTTGGCTTCTTCAGCGTCGCCGCTGGCCGCGAACTTCTTGTAGGCCGTCAGGGAATCGCAAATATCCTCGGGGTCTATGGAATTCATGGCCGCGTACTGTTTGGCCGGGCTTTGCTTCTCTACCCAGGCCATGTACTCTTTACTCCAAGCCACCTTGCGGAAGTCGGGGTGGACCTTTTTTATCTCAGGTTCCACTTCGGCCTCGAAATACGCCCTCTGTTCGGCTAGTTTGGTTCCTTGTTCAGTAGCCTTTTCAAAGTTACTCACTTTGCCGGATAAATCTGAAATCGTCGTCGCAAGGAGGTCCAGCAGTTCTTTCTGCTCTGGGTAGTCTTCCGTGACTTTTGCTATCTGTGCATCAAGATTTTTCCGTAGGTCACTGACAGAATTCTGGGCTTTTTTAACCTCTGCATCACTCGCACCGCCCTTTTCTTTCTTTTTCAGGTCCGCGAGTTCCATTGAAACCCGCGTAAAGGCAGCTTTCGTGTCTTTCAGGGCTTTGGCTATGCCGGTTTTGTCGCCGCCGGGCGCCTTATCGCCATCCTGTTCCGATTCCTCGGTCTTGGGTTCGCCTTCGCCTGACGCTTTTTTTTCCGCAGCCGGGTCAGGATATTTTTTCTTTTCCTCTGGCTTGAGGTCCGCGAGTGCTTCTTCTTTGACTTCCGGCTTTGCTTCCGGTTTCGTGGGTGCCCCACCTTCTGCCAGCTTATTGAATTCTTCCTGATACTCCTTGCTGTTTTCCGAGTCGTCTTTCTCAGTCTCCATTGTGTCTCCTTGGGCCGGGGTCTCCGGTAGTCCAAAAATCATTATATTTATAGCAGACTGTTACTTGCTTGTCAAGGGATATCTGCTTTGGGCGGGTTTTCCGCCAGCTCGATTTGCTCCAAAACCTCCTTGAGTTCGCGGGCGGCTCCCTGTGCCCGCAGTAGTTTATCGTGGTCGTCCGTATCCATGCACTCCGCAAGCCGGGACTCGGCGCGCTCTGCGAGGATTTTCTTGATATCTTCGATGTCCATTTATTGCTGCCCCTCAGATCCTTGGGGTATAGGCACCGGCTGGCCCGGCGCCAGCAGGCGGCTCGGGTCTGGCTTGACTCCCGCGGCCATAAGGACCTGGCCCTGTTCGAAGGGTGTCAGTCTTTCAAACAGCTTTTCAAGGCTGATTTCCGGCTTGGCCTCGATTTGCTTCTGGTTCTGGCGCTCGGCCATCATCTTCTCAATTTGCTGGATTTCACGCTCAGTCCGCACGAATTTGGACAGTCCGAGCTTATCCGCCATCTGGATAATCAGTTCGCGCCGGCGGATTATCATGTCGTCCTGGGGATTCTGCGTGATTTGCAGGAACTTTATCATGTTCTCGACTATGAGTTCCTTGGCTATAAGCGAAATCGTGCCGGTCGCCACGGCCTTGAGGGGGATATTGAATTCCTGGGGGTACTTGTTGAGCATTGAGAACAGCGCGTCCATCCGCATTACCACCGGCTCGGTCACGTTGGCGTCTATGTTGGCTAAGAACGGCTTGAGGTTCACGTTGGCCGCGCCCATTATCATGCTGATACCCTGAGCTGTTTTGTTCAGGTACGACGCCTCGCCGGTACCCTGCGTGTATTTGGGGATTCCGGTCTCGTTGTCAGCCATTTCCAGGAAGAACTGAATCATCTCCCGGAGGCCGCTGGTGGTATCCGTGAAAGTGAGATTTTCTATAGCGTCTTTTACGGTAGCGTTGCCCTTTAGGTAGAAGGTCTTTCGGGGATATATGGTCGCGCTGCCTGTCTTTTGCCAGTTTATCTTGTCGTCGTGGATTGCCAAACAGCCATTCCCCGACAAGGCTTTATTGTCCACGAACATCCTGGCCCCGGAGTTTATCATCATCTGCGAATCGTCCATAAGTCCGGCTATGGAGTTCTTGTAAACGCAGTTGGGGATTTTCTTGGCACCGAAGACCATGAAGTTCCGGTAGCCGAAATAGTTGAAATTGGCTTTTATGATGAAGTTGTTGCCCGCCAGTACGCATGCTACGATGGCTTCCACGTCTTCCTCGTCGTCCAATCCTTCGGGTAGATTGGCACCGAATTCCTTGAGCATCTTCACCGGAACCAGACCGGAGAACTCAAGAACGGGGATGCGTCCGTCCTTAATAACCTCGTAGCCCATGAACTTATCACCCAATTTTAACTGAGTGCGGTCGTCGTCGCTGTCGGGGATAGTGCTTTTAATAGTCTCTATTTGCGCCACAGCCAGCTTCATCTGGTCTCTATCGTAGCCGGGATCGTCCGCAAGCTCACGGAATTCCTGGGGGAGCATCCGCTTATAGTGGATTTCGCCCACGGAGTCTTTGGGCGACTTAGCGTTCACGTCCACATAGTAGTCCCAGAAGGGGACGGTCTCAAAGATGTATTTCTCCACGTTTTCCAGCGTGACCATGTACGGGGACATGGACGGGTCCAGTTCTTCCGCAGGTATACCGTTTATCATGCGACGCTTCACTACGGGCTGGCGGACGTTTATTAAAATCGGGCCTTTGATTATGGCGGCGGGGAATATCGTGGCGTCCAGAATGGCGTCGTCCCGGGTGTCGGAGAACTTTATGAACCGGAGGTACTCGCTGATATACTTCTTTCTGTAATTTGCGGCGTTCTCAAGGACTTCCGGCGGGATATTGCCGTAGTCCAGGTTTTCAAGGCATTGGAAATCGAAGGGGGTGTCCGGCCCGAGCGCGTCTATGACCTTGGCGTGGGCGGTGTAGCATTTCTGCTGAGTGATTTTTATGAAGACGCGGGAGCGGTTGCCCTCGCCCTCCTTGTTGCGCCAGGTCTTACTGTCCTGATACTGGCTGAGAAAATTATTCCACCATTCCTCGGCCTTGTCTTCGTATGGCTGGCGGCCGGTTTTGAATTCCTGGAAAATGTCGGTGACGTACTGCGAGAGGTCGGCGCCTTTTTCGGAAGGCTGTTCGGAATCGGTAGGGGGTATTATTTCCTGTTCCATTGTTCAATGTATAGCAGATTTATGGTTTATAAGTCAAGGGGTCAATATCCTGCCACCGAGTCAATGGGCCGGAATTCATCTCTCGGCTGTTCTTCATCAACGTCCCGGTTGTAATCAGCTATGGGTTGGGCGAAAGTCATTATATGGGCGTCGGCTATGTCGGGGCTTCCGTTTTTCTCGTCGCCGCCGTTCTTTCTGAGGCGTTCCCGCATTTCGTCCTTGGACTCTATCTTGGTCTTTGCACCCTGTAGCCAGAACTTCGGGGTACACAGTTCGCCCACCAGGTCTCCGTCCTCATTGTCCCAGAGGTTCCCACGCCCGGATTCAAGCCAGTCGCGCATCTTCCCCCAAAGCTCGTCCCTCAGCCGCATATAGCGGTCGGGGAACTCCATGGAGAATGTCTCCGCGCTGTTGACCGGGATTACGGGGTAGCCGAGTTGCTTGAGGCGATCGAATACGCCGGCCCCCACTCCGATAACGTCCACGAATATCGTTTTAGGCTTGTCCTGGTCGGCTTCCTTGGCTACGGCAGCCACGATTTTCATGGTATCGTCGAAGCGCATAACCTTGTATGGCAGGAATTCGTCGCCCCGGCGCTTGGCTATCACGCTACGATCCCGGTTGAGCGACCGCGCCACGTCCACGCCATAGACCAGTTCGTAGTTCGGCTGGTGGAAAACCGCCCGGTGGCGGGCCGCGTCCGCCCAATGGAACGGGATATAGGTGTCTTCCTCGGAGAACGGGAACTCGCCCTGGCACCGGATACGGTACACATTGGAGTCCACGCCGTACTTCTTGGCTGTCCGGGCCACATACCGTTGGACCTGCGGCAGCAGGATAGGCAGGGTGATATTCAGGCAGGACCGGGTAAAGGTGGTATAGAACTCCCGGTCGGTGTTAAAACACCGGAAGAACTGCCCGCTGCGCTTCGTAGGGTTGCCAGCGAGGATGGTTTTGGTCTCAATGGTGCCGGTTGCGGCCTCAAGGACTTCGACCGCGGCGTCCGACACACCGGAGGCTTCCTCTATTATCCGCAGGACGTAGGGGCCATGGAACCCTTGGAGGGCGTCGGTATTTTCTTTGGTGGCTGTCCGGGCCGCCGCGAACCACTCCGGGGGGTTCATCAGATTACAAATCGTCTCTTTCTTCCATTCAAGGTTATTGGCGAACATCCGGCCAATGTCGTTGCGGCGCATCATACCAATCTGCTTGGACATCTCGGCCCAGAGGATATCTTGGAGCTGGTGCTTTGACGGCGCCGTACAGGGGATACGGCAGTTTGGCCGGGTACTGAGGTAATGCAGGGTGGCTATGGACAGGTCGGTGGTCTTGCAGGTGCTATGCCCGGCTTTCACGGCCAGGTGGTCATTGGTGTCCAAGGCCTTGAGGAACTCGACCTCCATGGGGTCCAGCCGTTCAAAGCCTACGACCTGCATGGCCCACCGCACCCGGTCGTTCCATATCTCGGAGGCGAACTCGGTGAAGCGGTCTTCGCCTATGGATATCCTCACGACACCCCCTTCAAATACTGCGCCATTAACAACGAGTCCCCGCCGCCTTTGCGTATTTTTATAGACGGGAACAGTCGCCGGCAAATGCAATCTGCCGCGGATTTAAGTTCGTCTGCTCCTTTGAGTCCAGCCGGAAGCATTTTCTTCTGCCATTCCTTGCTGTCAATAAAACTGTAGGGTACCTTGCGGCTTTCCAGGAATATCTGCGTGGCTTCCAAAGCCCGCATAGCGCTCAGGGTGGCATTGAACCGGGTGGGGTTGACCATGGGCCGTTCTATCCGGCATATGATGTCGGCGTCCAGGGGCACTTCCGCATTGAATGCTATGGTCAGGGCCGGCAGGTCCACACGGTTGATAAACTTCTTGGTCTTGGTATAGGAAAGTTCGTTCCTGACCGGAATAGAAAACCACCGGGCGCGGCCATTGTCCGAGAGGATGCCGATGCTGCCGCTGACCCCGTTGTCAATCCCGATGAAAACTCTCTCCACCAGAGGGGTCTCGATTATCACAGCGGTTCCTCCCCGACAGTCTTCGCCGCGGCCTTCGCCTTGGAGATAGCTTCCAGTGCCTTCATCATGTCCAGGCCTTCCTTGCGGGATTCCTTGGCCTTCTCTTTCACGTCGCCTATGGCTTTGTCCATGCTCATTTCTTTCCACGTCTTTGCGGCCGTGACGCGGACGTTGGTTGGCACCGGGAACTCCCGGGTCTCGAACTCGTAATGGAACTCCCCGGTCTTCTTGTCGTCCCAGACCTTGACCTTGACCACGCGCTGGTCGCGGTAGTTGTCGTCGAGCGCGACCTTCCGCAAGTATTTGGAGATCTTGGCGGCGTTCTTTATCGCGTCGTCTTGGCAGAACGATTTAATCTTTTCCTCGTCCTTGTTTTTTTCTTCGCCTTTTGACATTCTTTTTTCTCCGGCCAGATCACCCGGCTATTGAGCCAGCGCTTCGCTTCCCCGAGCAGGCGGAGCGCGATACGGTGTTCGTAGCTGGTGGGCAGGGTTACTATCAGCGCGGCGGCGAGGTTGACCAGTTTTATCTCGGGCGGTTCCGATACTGTCGTCTGAATTCTTATGATTTGCATACGCGCTCCCACGTTGCAGAGGATTACAGTTTGTTGGTGCCTTCGACCCCCCTGGCTTCTCTGTTTGACTTGCGCGCTGCAAGATGCCCTATCGCGTTCATAAGGCAGCTATACGCCTTCTGGTTCTCGTCACAAGGGAATTTCTCGTTTAGCCCTTGGATTATAATGGCCGCCGCATCAATCAACGTGTCCACCTGACAACCATTGACGCCTTTTTCTTTGATGGGTCCGTTCTGTATGGTGAACGATATTGAGTTCACGTCATGGCGGACGTACACAAAGTTTTTGGGTCGTATTTCTGCCTCAAACCACTTATAATCCATTCCACCGGAAGGATTGAACTTTTCAGGATACTTCTCCCGGAGTTCATCCATCACTACTACATCGAACCCGCCTATCGTTTTTACGTCTTTCAG
>Ga0180732_1001713_pt1 | contig 12836 bp, 16 predicted proteins | sample KR11_01MetaG_FD_148674 | JGI IMG/M metagenome (GOLD analysis project Ga0180732, IMG submission 148674) | Groundwater microbial communities from the Olkiluoto Island deep subsurface site, Finland - KR11_0.1 MetaG | ecosystem: Environmental > Aquatic > Deep subsurface > Groundwater | place...
TGATTCAATGGCATTATCTCGGAAAAAGCAAAGTAAGAGATACCTCCAACAGCCGATGCGGTCGTTGCCATAAAAATGGAGTTAATGATGCTTATGCCGTTTATGTCCCTCATTAAGCGCCTGTCCTTCTTTATAAGCAAAAACCCCAGTAAAAGACAGCTTAAAGCTGCGAGCACGGTCAGCAGCAGGTTGACAAAGTCACCCAGATCAACATAATGCTGCCACTGCAGCACCCAGTGAACGGAAAATAAAGCCCAGCCCGCACCGGCAGCGGTGAACTTGAGGTCTTTTTCCTTCGGGATGAGCGATGCTGCGATCAGCAGTCCCAGTGAAAGCCAGAGGATATTCTCTATCATTATCTATCTCTTATAGTTCATGGTAGATTATATAGTTTTTATCAGGAAAACATAATTAAAGAAATACCTATACATCAACCCGGTCAGTCATCAGATAATTTATACCTTATGAAATGAATTAAAGAAGGAACTATGAATATATTAAGACGAGGGCGGCTGTCGGCGGAGCCGGACGAGGACATCACGCAGTTCACTTCATCCATGGAAGCTGACATAAGTCTATTTGAGGCTGATATCGAAGTGGACAGGGCGCATGTTGTCATGCTCAGGGAGCAGGACATTATCAGCGCGGGCGACTGCACAGTGATACTTTCGGGGCTTGAAAAGATAAAGAAGGACGGGATATCTGCTCTGGATGCCTCGTACGAGGACGTGCACATTGCGCTTGAAGCGCAGCTTATAGAAATGGTTGGCGAGGAGACAGGCGGCAGGATGCATTCGGCGCGCTCAAGGAACGATGAAGTTGCGACGTGCATACGGCTTTCCCTCAGGGAAGAACTTATTGACCTGATGGAAGAAGTGCATGACCTGGTTGCTGCGCTGTCAGTCACTGCATCAAAACATCATGATACCATTATGCCTGGATACACCCATACCCAGCATGCCCAGCCTACAACGCTTGCCCATCATCTTCTTGCGCATGCAAGCGCGCTGCTTCGTGATATTGAACGCATTAAAGGCGCCTACGGGCGCACGAACCTGAACCCTCTCGGAGCAGCCGCATTCGCTTCCACAGGATTTCCAATAGACAGGAAGAGGACAACTGAACTCCTGGGCTTTGACGGCACGCTCGCTAATTCCATGGACGCGGTGAGCACGCGCGATTTCATGATAGAGAGCATGAGCAGCTTCTCGAACTTAATGACCTCACTTTCCCGCATGGCTGAAGAGCTGATACTCTGGAGCACATCTGAATTTGATCTTATTGAACTTGATGACAATTATTCATCCACGTCATCCATAATGCCGCAGAAGAAAAATCCTGATATAGCAGAACTCATGCGGGCAAAAACTGGGACAGCAAACGGCGCTCTCGTGTCAGTGCTGACCATATGCAAAGCTCTTCCCTACAGCTACAACCGCGACCTGCAGGAAGCTACGCCGCATCTGTGGCGCTCCGCTGATGCAGTCCGGTCTTCCGTTCGCATGGCGCGTGGAATGATAAGTACCATGAAGGTAAAAAAAGAGAATATGAAGCTATTATCTGAAAAGGGATTCATGACAGCTACAGAGCTTGCAGATACCATCGTGCGCACGACCGGTATCCCATTCAGGACAGCTCATCATATTGTGGGAGCAGTCGCGCGGTCGGGAAAAACCCCATCCCTTCCTGACCTGGATGCTATTTCCATGAAACTCATCCATGAGAAATTAAGCGCTCGGGGTCTTTCTGAAAAAGACATTACGGAGGCTCTTGACCCTGCTGCTAATATCCGCAAGCGCGCAATTACAGGAGGTCCTGCCCCGAAAGAGACGAAGCGCCAGTTAGTTGCTATCCGAAAGAAGCTTGGGAGTGTTGCGGGAGATATCAGGGGAATACGCAAAAAGGTGAATGCTGCATCCGAAAAACTTGAAAAGGCATGCAAGCAGTATGCCTGAAGGGTTTTCATTTTTCATAGGTGGATAAAGAGAAAACAACAACGCTCTGTGCTATCTGCATGCTCTGTGGTTGTTTTTCCCTTCTTTGACTCCATCAAGCGATCGCAGGCGGGTTGCAGGTGTGTTTTGTGTGGAAAGGGGCGGGAAGTTCAATTTCTATGCCATGCAATACATTAACATTATGAATGCTCCAAAAATAATATATGTGATAATAGCATTACATGTAACTTGAAATGAAATGACCGCAATAAAACACATTCAGACAAGTTTAGATATGGTCACTTATGACCACCTCAGGCATCTATCCAGAATAAAGAACAAGTCTCTTAAAGAAACAATAAAGGAAGCCATAAGGGAATATCTTGGAAAACATGAAAAAGAGATCATGAACGATTCACTTTTCAGGCTTGTGGGTTCATTCAGGACAGATGAAGGTGACTTCAGCGAACGCGACGACTGGAGATAATACATGCGTATCTTTCTTGATACAGGCTTTTTCATAGCCCTGAGTGATGCAAAAGATAAAAATCACAGGAGGGCGAAAGAATCCTTCAAAAATTATGTGACGAACGGCGCCAGGTTCATCACAGGCAGGCACATCGTGATCGAATACATCGATGGGGTCACAAAGAGGATAAGTAAGAAAAAAGCAGTTGAAGAGCTTGATAATATTATGAGCAGCAAACTGCTGGTGATCGAGCCAGCCATTGAGCAGGATTGGGAGAAATCGATCATCTATTTCAGGAAATATGGTGATCATCAGATCGACATGACAGATTGTCTGAGTTTCGCAATCATGGAAAGGCTCCAGCTGAAGATGGTTTTGACCTTTGATAATGATTTTAAGACCCATGGATTTGAAGGTCTGAAATAGGAAATATTCGACTGCCTTCGAAATAACACGAAATGAAGCGTAAAATTTAGCATCTCCTGTTCCCGGTCGTGGGCTTCTCCGCGTTGATGGGATTTTTATCTGCAGAAGGGGGATGGGGTTAATAGCTGGGGGGCGGGGTTTTAAATTATCTTCTTAACAAGTGGTATCTCATCGCAATCAGGGAACTTGGGGCATTTGATGCACATGCTCCATATCTTGTGGGGTAGCGTGCTCTTTTTTACCCTTACAAAACCGTGTTTCTCAAAGAACTCTGGAATATAGGTAAGTGTGATGAGTTTGTTCAATCCAAGAGTCATGGCTTCCTCTTCGCATGCTATCAAGATTTGCGAACCTATCCCCTTCCTTGTAAGAGCAGGCTCGACCGCCAGTGAGAGTACCTCTCCATAGTCCTCCCATGTTATATGGAGCGCGCCGCAGCCTACCATTTTATCATCTTCAATGACAACAAAAAAGTCTCTCAGGTTCTCATACAGTTCACTCAGTGACCTGGGAAGCATCATGCGCTTATCAGCATAACTGTTTATGAGCTTCCACATCTTTTCGACATCTTTGATCGTTGCTTTTCTTAACAAATATTTTTCCTCTTATTTTCGTTTTTTCAATTTTGCTGCAAGGGATTCCACCTGTTCTACCGCTGTGCCTATATATTTTTCCGGGTCCATTATCCCTGTGATCTCATCCTCGCTCAAATATTTTGATACAGTTTCATTGCCAAGCAGCGCGTCTTTCATTTGCCCACCTGTCTCGCGCGCGGTCATGGCAGACTGCCGCACGATCTCATGCGCCTCCTGCCTTCCCACGCCTTTCTTTGTGAGTTCTATCATAACGGCTTCGCCCATGTTCAGACCGTTGAGGAGCGCCAGGTTCTTCTTTATGTTCTCAGGGTAGATGCGCAGGTTCTGGATAATGGTTGTTGTAAGCCTTATCACATGGTCAGTGAGCACGCATGATTCAGGGAACACTATCCGCTCGCATGATGAGTTTGTAAGGTCACGTTCGTCCCACAGCGTGTTATTGAGCAGTTCAGGTTCCACCATCGCTCTCACGATCCTGGCAAGACCGCATACCTGCTCCGATTTTATGGGGTTGCGCTTATGCGGCATCGTAGATGAGCCCACCTGTTTCTTCCCAAAACTCTCTTCCACTTCTGCTATTTCACTTCTTGCGAGGCTTCTTATCTCAATGCATATTTTATCAAGCGTCGTGACCGTGTTCGCCATCCACATCACGAACTCTGCATGCCTGTCCCTCTGGATTATCTGGTTCGAGACATCAGCAGGCTCTATGCCCAGTGCTTCCATCGTCTTTTTCTGTATCTCGATGCCCTTTTTGCCGAACGCTGCCTGTGTCCCGACAGCGCCGCTCATCTTGCCTACCGTGGCGCGCGGCGTGAGCTGGTCAAGGCGCTCCATGTGCCTGTCGATCTCGGAAGCCCATATCGCAAAGCGCAAGCCGTACGTTGTGGGAACGCCTATCTGCCCGTGGGTGCGCCCTGCGCATACTGTATTCTTGTGCGACAGAGCTGTATCCACCAGTACTGATCGTAATTTTGCAGTTTCTTTCCTTAATATCTGGATAGCATCTTTTATCTGAAGCGCAGTGGCAGTATCCAGGATATCGTTCGATGTGGCGCCGAAATGCACCCATTTTCCCGCATCATTCGACTGTTCAGAGAGCGCAAGCACCACTGCCATTACGTCGTGGTGTATCTCATCCTCTATATCCTTTACACGTTCAAGTCTTACTTTTTCTGCGGCACAGGCTATTTTATCGTCAACTCCTTTCGGGATATAGCCTGATGAGACCTCGGCTTTAGCCAGGGCTGCTTCAACAGCTAGCATTTTAACAAGGCGGGTCTCTTCGCTCCAGACGGATTTCATTTCACTGTGTCCATAGCGGTATTCAATAGGATGGATTGCCATGTGGGTACTTATTGGCGGTCTGGTTTAAAGAAACTATCGATAAGAAAACATTCGGGACCCTTCAATGAGAAAACATTATATTCCTTCAGTATGTAGTCAGATCAGGTGAAAATAAATGGCAGTCGGTTTTGTGTTAATAAATGTAGCTCCAGGGATGGAAAAAAAGGTCTTTGATAACATGATAAAATGGGATGAGATCCAGGAGTTATACCCTCTCTTCGGGGATTATGACCTGATCGCGAAGATCCAGGCGCCTGATTATGAGAGCTTAAGTGATATTGTCGTCAAGAAGGTGCGGGCTATCAAGGGAGTGACAGAGACAAAAACCCTGACGGGCGCTAAATTTTAGTTCCGGGCGCAAGCTCATCTCTATTTTTTGAACTCTTTGTGCTTTTTTATGATATCCCGCAATTCGTCCGGATGCCCCATAACAGTTATATGAGGCATTTTCCTCAGTTTATCCACGGCATCGATATCCACATCCCTCATCGTTAGCGTGAGTTTCTTTCCGTTTGGCAGGTCAGTTATGATATCCCCCCGTTTCTGGTCTGCCGGGAATATGTAGACGGGAATTTTCGCTTTCATAGCCTGAGCCGCAGCATTTGAGAGGATGGTATCTGATATTCCTGCTGCTATCTTTCCTACCGTGTTGGACGTGGAAGGCATTATGAGGAGGAAATCGTATTTACCAAGCTGCAGGTCTCCAACCAGGAAAGGGATGTTTGGGGATTTTTCACTGTATGTCCTGGGGAAACTCGTTTTTAGCTCCTTAAAAAGTTTGTACCATTTTACCACCATCTCCCCTGCCTGCGAGAGATAGACCTTTACATCAAGATCATGTTCTTTCGTGAGTTCTTTCATAATCTCAAGGCTTTCCTTGAGGTAGTCGCCGCAGCCTGTGATTCCCCACGCGATCTTTAGAGTCATGTTAGATCGGATCATTCTTTTTAAGCAGTATAGTCGTTTTCATCAATCTATCCACCGTCTTGCGCAGGCTTTTCAACCCTTCCTCATCGTCTTTTGCGCCATCGGCTCCCATGTCCTTTGACCAGAACGCGCCGCCAAGGTTCGCCCCGAACGAGCCGCCACCTACTGGAATGGCTTCGTTTATTATGTAAAAGTTAAGTATCGCCTGAATGGACGGCTCCTGCCCTCCGATGCGGTCGCCTCCTACTGCGAGGGCTGCGCCGGGTTTGTTCCTGATAAAGTGCGGATACTGCACTGCGATAGCCCTGCAGCGGTCCATTATCGCTTTTGTCTGGGCGCTCAGCGTGCCCTGATACACAGGCGTACCGATAATAATGGCATCCGCCCATTTGAGTTTTTCATAGACGAACTGCATATCGTCTTTGTGAATGCATCCATTTTTGTTCTTTATGCAGTAGTCACAGTGGATGCAGAAGTTAATCTTTTTCCCCATTGCAGAGAAGTATTCGATTTGTGCGGAATACATCTCTCCAGCATGGCGGAGCGCCTCCTGAACTATGTAATCTGTTGAGGCTTTTCTGGGGCTGCCGGAGATACCAAATAGCTTTAAGTTTTCTTCACCCATTTTTTCACATGATCAAGAACGACCTGTTTTCTCAAATAGCTTTTGTGCATATGCCGAAACCTCTGGCTTCATAGTTCCATCCTACCATGACACTACCCTGTCGCACTCAAAGATCATCTTAACTATCCTGTCATACCCCACACATTCATGCGTCGTAACCCCTCTCGCCCCTGCATCATCCCTGCACGCATAAGTCTTCATTCCAGGATCCATATACACCGCATCATGCATCAGGAGGATAGTTACATCATGCTCCCTCCCCTGCGCTTTCGCGATCTCGATGGGCGTTGTATCATTCGGGTTTCGGATAATATGCAGTATCTTCATAATTAAAATGGTATCACGATATCAGATTCAGTAATCATTCTCACTATCTCATCCCGCTCTGCGATCTTCACGTTCGGAACAGGGTTCTTGATCGCCCTTTTTTCAAGCGACGGTTTATCAGCGAGCAGTGTGCATTTCAGCATCGCAAAAACCTCAAAATCCTTTTTTGTCGATGAGGGGCCTATCAGTTCAGGCTTCGCTGGAGCCGTTGAATACACGCCGTCGTCCATAAAGACCACGGTGACCTTATCCCCGCACAGCGTCAGTCCCACGCTCATTCGAAGCGCCTCAGCGTTCCTGCGCGTGTTCATCGGAAGGTTCCGCACAATCACGGTTATCTTTTTCATAGCTCACCCGAAAGAAATGAACCTGTCCACATCGCCTGCGATGCAGGCATGGTCGTACTGGCTGCCGAACAGTATCCCTTCCACCTTCCCGACTTTTCGCTGCTCAGCGTTCATCGCGCACAGTGCGATGCTCACACCTTTATCAGCGAGCGCCGCGAACTCTTTATTATGAACGTTATACACACCGTCGTACATCAAAAAAACAGACACTTCATGACCCTGCTCGCGCGCAGCACTGCATAATGAAATAACCGTATTCGTATTCTCATTCTCAGGGCTTGAGGTCAAAAGTATCCCGAGCTTCATGCTTTGCGTATCCTCACTTTCCAGAGATGGTCGCCCTTCTGCTCAATTCCCATTATCTTATGCCCCTCATTCTTCAGGCTTCGCGGCACGTTCTCCACAGCCGGGGCATGGTCGAAGGTCACAATAAGTTCCTCGCCGCTTTCGATCTCTTCGAGTTTGAGTTTCGTCTTCACGAAAGTGTAAGGGCATACCTCGCCCCTCAGATCAAGTTCGGTTGTCATGTTCACCAGATCCTGCATGATTCTGCGTATATCTCTTCCTGTATAGATGTTATCTTTGGCTTTTCACCGCATACAGGGCATTCTTTGTTCCATCGCATCTTGATCTCTTCAAAGCTCATGTTGAGCGCATCATAATAAATAAGCCTGCCCACCAGGAGCTCGCCTATCCCGAGCAGATATTTCACTACCTCGGTCGCCTGGATGACGCCGATTATGCCTGGCAGCACGCCAAGAACCCCTGCTTCCTGGCAGCTTGGCATCATACCCGGCGGGGGCGCATGTTCGAACAGGCAGCGGTAGCACGGCCCCTTGTGTGGTATTATCGTGGTGACCTGTCCCTCGAACCTGTAGATGCTGCCGTGAGAAAGCGGTTTGTTAAGGAGCACGCATGCATCATTAATGAGATATCTTGTGGCAAAGTTATCAGAGCAGTCCACAACAATATCATATTCTCCGAAAATATCCTCTACATTATTAGCATTCAACCGCTCAATGTATGTATTTACATGTACATCAGGATTTAGGCTGTTCACGAATTGCTTTGCCGATTCCACCTTATGCTTTCCAACATTGCCGCCGTGAATTACCTGCCGCTGAAGGTTGCTCAGGTCAACGGTATCATCGTCCATGATGCCCAGCGTCCCCACGCCTGCCGCAGCGAGGTATTCTATCATTGGAGAGCCGAGACCTCCCGCGCCTATGCATAATACCTTTGATGAAAGGAGTTTTTTCTGTCCTTTTCCGCCTACCTCGGGCAATATGATATGACGCGAGTATCGCTTTATCTGTTCTTCGCTGAATCCGCCTAACATTTTTTCACCTGATTATTACTGGGAGTATTATTTATGCCACTAAAGTATTACTGCCATATATAATTTGTGGTTATTATCTTGAGACTTTTCAATTTCTTCTGGATAATGATAAGGGTATGGATCATAAACCACGGGGCATCAGATAGCACAGAGGGTTGCCGCTTTTAGTTGTGTCCTGGTATTAAAGAGGAAGGAACAAACAACGAACTCGTACTAACTCGATACGAACTCACGCTACCGGAGGTCGTTTCAGTTCGTATAGGTTCGATATTATTCATAATATTTATTAATTTTTTCAGGTTCATTTACGAACATCGAATTTATCACAGGTTCAACTCAATCCTCACCCTTCTCGCGTGGGGTTCCGCACACGCTGCATTCATCCTTGACCTCGGAATCCATCGCCCTTGTTCCTTCCGCCAGCACCGCGGCATTGGACAGCGTGCCGGCGATTAGTATGGCATCAAATATCTCATCTTTACTCACACCGAGCCTCTGCGCAACGCGAATATGCATCTTGAGGCAGTGTGGGCATTTTAGAGCAGCGGACACCCCGATGGAGATAAGCTCTATGGTCTTTGCGTCAAGGCGCTTGAATTCGCGGATTATGGAATTATCATAAAGGATCTTCGTGACGAGCAGTTCGGGCTTATTCCTCATGAAATTAAGGATGTATGGAACCTCTCCGTATGCCTTTTCAACCTCTTTCAGGAGCTCTTCCGCTGCATCCTCGGGCTCTTTTTGCAGTATCTTCTCAATCTTTTTTAATTCCATGGCTCTTAAAACAATTTAAATGCGATAGTTAATAAAGATTTGTATTTTGCGAGGAACCATAATTTATTTCATGCCAGCGATGCATCCATGACTATGTACCGCATCAAAGCTCCCGAATTCAACCCTGACCTTACTCTCTCATGCGGACAGGTATTTCGATGGGAAAAAAAGGAGCAATGGACCGGGATCGTAAACGGCGCAGTCGTACGGGTAGAACAGGAAGGCGGCGAACTTATTATCGAATCTGCACTTGACAGAGAATTTATCAAGGATTATTTCAGGTTCGACGATGACCTTGAAAGGATATACTCAGAAATAGGCAGGGATGACCTGATGAACTCATTGATACGGAAATACTGCGGTCTGCGGCTCATCCGTCAGGATCCCTGGGAATGTCTTGTATCGTATATCTGCTCCAGCAACAATACCATCAGTAACATAAAGAACTCAATAAAGCTGTTGTGCGTTTGTTTTGGAAATGAGATCGAAAAAGGGTATTATTCTTTTCCTGCTCCCGAGGCGCTCTCAGAGATCAAGCTCTGCGACATTTCCCGGTGCAGGATGGGTTTTCGAGCCCCCAATGTCCTTAACATCGCATCCATGATAGCAAAGGGGGAATTTGACCTGTATGGGATAAAAGACCTGTCTTATGAAGAAGGACGGGAGGAACTTGTTAAAATAAAGGGTGTCGGTAATAAGATCGCCGACTGCGTGCTGCTTTTCGCGTTCGGGAAGCTTGAGTCGTTCCCTGTCGATACGCATATCGAACAGATAATGGAGAGGTTTTACGGGGAAAATTTCAGGGATGCAAAAAACAGCAAAAAACGGGATGTAATAGCCTATTTTGCACGGGGGTATTTCGGGAAATACTGCGGGTATGCGCAGGAGTATATGTTTATGGAAGATCTGGGAAATTTATGACAACAGTGAATCAGGGATCAATATTACAAAATATCGCACTCCAGATATAAGAGATCTTCCCCATTCCCTACCCATATTTCTTTCAGACCTTATTAGATCATTTGGCATTTACGCCCCGAAAGCACGGGTATTCCTGGTTTATCTTTCAATCTCTTATATCTCTCTGAGCAGAGAAATCCAGACGAATCAACTTCCTTAACCTTTATCGGTTATGAGGTATTTCCCTCATGGAAGCCTGGTTTTTATTCCATGGTTCTTCTTTCTATCTCTTTTTTGCTCATTCCAGAGTGCACCTATTACTTTTATTGAAGTAACAGGCAATTACAACATTAATTTATCATGATTAATAGTTTTCGTTATCGAATCTGATAACAAAGTGGGTAATATGATTTGATCATGGCATCTTGAATCCACTGCTGTCTTCATTTTGTCAAAAGGTTTATGAGCACTTCCATCACCGCTCTCGCATCCGCGCCACCCTTCGTCTTCTTCATGACCGCGCCCACAAGCGAGTTGAGCGCCTTCTCCTTCCCTGCTCTGAAATCAGCAACAGCCACCGGGTTCTCCTTGATCGCTTCAAGCGCCGCAGTTTCAACGATGTCGCCCGCTACTATTACAAGCCCCTTATCCTTGATTATCTCCTCAGGCGAGCCCCCTTTATCAAGCAACGTCCTGATAATATCCACGGCGCCGTCCTCTGTTATCTTCTTGCCAGTAAGAAGCTCAAGCACAGAAAGCATGTGCTCTTTCTTGAAAGCATCAATCGTGAGGTCACGGTAGTTCAATTCACCCTTCAACACATCGCATATCCATACTGCTGAGGTCTTCGGGTCTGCTCTATTTGCAACATCTTCATAGAATATCGCAAGCTTCAATTCCGAAGTCAGCGCCTTTGCATGGTCGTCTATGATCCCATACTGCTCCACAAAGCGCATCCTCCTCGCATCCGGCAATTCAGGCAGCGTCTCCTTTATCGCAGGCGCCCATCCCGATATCTTCAGGGGCACAAGGTCAGGCTCAGGGAAATAGCGATAATCATGAGCCTCTTCCTTCGTCCTCATGGAGAGTGTGATCTCGCGCGCCTCGTCAAAATGCCGCGTCTCCTGCACCACAACACCCCCGCGGCGCAACACGTTCTTCTGCCGCACGATCTCAAAGAGCAGCGCGCGCTCAGCCCCTTTAAATGATGAAATGTTCTTTATCTCGGCGCGCTGTCCTCCCATAATAGAAATGTTGGCATCCACACGCATCGCCCCTTCAAGGTTCCCATCAAACACATCAAGGTACTCAACAATGTTGCGAAGCTTATCCAGATACCGCCGCGCTTCTTTGGGGCTCCTCATGTCAGGATCGCTCACTATCTCGATAAGCGCCATGCCGGAACGGTTGTAGTCGATAAGCGTGTATTTCGATTTATCTATGGTGCCTTCATGCACAAGCCTGCCCGGGTCTTCTTCCATGTGCGCCCGCGTTATCCCCACCCTGAGCTCCCCTTCCTCGCCTTCTATCATAACGTAGCCTCCGCTTGAAATAGGGAAGTCGTACTGCGTTATCTGGAAGCCTTTCGGGAGGTCAGGATAATAGTAGTTCTTTCGATAGAACTGTGTGTGCTCTTCCACTTTACAGTTGAGCGCAAGTCCTATCTTTATAGCCGATTCCACGGCTTTTTTATTAATTACCGGCATCGAGCCGGGCAATCCCAGGCATACAGGACACACATGGGAGTTGGGGGGGTCGTTATGATAATCCGTAGCGCAGCCGCAGAACACCTTTGTTTTTAGCTTGTTCAACTGCACATGGACTTCAAGCCCTATCATCACGCCGTCAGGGTTTTCGTACATCACATCCCCTCTGGTCGCTTTGCATGGAAATCGGTATTCTCTTCAAATGTGTAAGCCGCGCGCAGGATAGTCGATTCATCAAAATGCTTACCTATTATCTGCATCCCGATAGGCAGTCCGCCAGAGAAACCGCACGGCACCGAGATGGACGGAACGCCTGCAAGGTTTATGGGGACAGTATCAACGTCGGCAAGATACAGAGAGATCGGGTCGTCTATCTTTTCCCCCAGCTTGAACGCAGGATACGGCATGGTCGGCGTAATTAGAACATCAACGTCCTTAAATGCCCGCTCGAAGTCCTGCTTAATAAGTGTTCTGACCTTCAGGGCTTTCAGGTAGTATTTGTCATGATACCCTGCCGAAAGCGCATAAGTGCCCAAAAGAATTCTCCGCTTTACCTCATCCCCGAAACCGGCAGCCCTCACATGCGAAAAAGTTGTATGCCAGTCTGAGTCCTCTGTGCGCAGCCCATATCTCATCCCGTCAAACCGCGCAAGGTTTGAAGAGGCTTCGCTCATTGCGATTATGTAATAAGCTGCAAGCGCATACTTCGTGTGGGGCATCTTAACTGTCGTGGTTTTCGCGCCCAGTTCTTCGAGAGCATTTATGGAATCCCTGACAGCTTTATCCACTTTTTCATCTGTACCTTCCCCGAAATATTCTTCAGGCACCCCGACCCGCAATCCTTTCACATTATTTTCAAGGGATGAGGAATAATTTACTTCCTTATCAACAGATGTTGAATCGCGCGGGTCGTAACCAGCCACAACATCAAAAAGAGCCGTCACATCGCGAACGCTTGTTGCGAACGGTCCTATCTGCTCAAGTGAGTTCGCATAAGCGATAAGTCCGTACCTTGAAATGACGCCATAAGTGGGTTTTAGCCCGACAACGCCGCAAAACGATGCAGGACAGCGAACAGAGCCGCCGGTATCAGAACCAAGCGCAAGCGGAACTTCACCA
>Ga0180732_1001714_pt1 | contig 12834 bp, 6 predicted proteins | sample KR11_01MetaG_FD_148674 | JGI IMG/M metagenome (GOLD analysis project Ga0180732, IMG submission 148674) | Groundwater microbial communities from the Olkiluoto Island deep subsurface site, Finland - KR11_0.1 MetaG | ecosystem: Environmental > Aquatic > Deep subsurface > Groundwater | place...
GGGTGAATCGTATTGGTAATTAAAATCTGCTTTTAGTTCTGCTCCGATACTTGATTTAAAATCCTGCCAGATAGAATTAATTTCATTTTCTTCATTGGTTTTATTTATATTTACGCTGGAACTGGAACTGGAACTGGAGCTGGAGCTTTCCCAGGCATTTCCTATATCGACAAAGAAGGCACCCGAAAGTCTTTCCAAAAAGATGTAGAAGGGATCAAGTTTAAGGCTGTGCTCGATGTTGGCCAGAGGAAAGCGGTATTCTAAGCTGGTTAATAGAAGATTATTTCCTTCGAGAGTGGCAGGCTTATATCCCCGTAGAGAGAAGGTATTCACATCAGTATTACTAAGATTATCCGCAGAATAGTGACCTCCCAATTTAAATTTTTCTCCATCTAAACCTGATTCTAATATACTTGAAGAGCTGGTGCCGGCTACCAGGCGAAGAGCCAGGACCTGATGAAGGGGAGGCAGGGGAATAAATTTTCTACCATCAAAGATTAATTTATCAAAAGTATAATCACCGCCCAGGGCTTTATCGGCATGTTCGTAGGCTAAGGAGAAGGATTGACCTTGTTCTGGACTGATAGAGAATCCATATTTTTCCGTATCAGAATAGGAGTAGCCTAATTTTAGACTGGTGATTTTTTGCGGGTCGGTATTTAAGAGAGATGACGCATTGGAAGTGGCAGAAGAGAATTTTTCATATTGATATCCGAGAGAAAAGATCTGCCTGTAAGGGCGCGAATTTGTGGTGGAGGCAGTCTGTCCTTTAAATGGGAAATAAATATTTATGCCGGTTTCCCTTTCTTCCCACCAGGAGGTCGGGGAGTTTAAAATAGCATTTCCAGATAGATAAAGATTAACAATAGGAAGGTGGCTATAATTATAATAATTGAAGTTATAAGATAGGCTATTATTGAATATCCCATAAGTAACGCTTAAGGGTAGAGAATAAAATCCCAGTACATCTTCCAATTCAGTTGAAAAACCAATTCCCAAATCATTTTCAGTACGCCGGGCAGCGGTGGGGATCCAGTAGGTGGGCGGCCAGAAGGAGGTTAAAGGATGGTAAGGGTGGATCTGGTAATTATTTTTAGAAATAGAAGAGGTATTTAGGTCTTTATTGAATTGTTGTTCTGCCACGGCCATAATTGGGGGCTCAACATATTCTATTTTTATTTCTGTCCACTGGTTGGGGTTCGAGTTCGGGTTCGGGTCCACTTTCATAAGGTGAAGTTCGTATCCGGTGGCGTGATAGGAAATAAAGGCTAGCTGGGTGCCATCGGGAGAGATGGCGGGCTGAAATGCCCCACCCAGGACATTGGTTACCTGATGGAGTTTTTTATCGGGGAGCGAAAAGGCAAAAATATTATAAATCCCGGTGCGGTCAGAGGTGAAGAAGAGATATTGGCCATCGGGAGACCAACAAGGGCTAAGGTCAATAGATTTATCTTGAAAGATAGGCTGAAGAGTAAAATTACCGATATTACTGGGGTTAAGATTGTTAGTGCTAAGATTGTCGGGATTATGATTTAAAATATATATATCCTGATAACCCTGGCGCCAGGCAGAAAAGGCTATCCTGTCCCCTTTGGGAGACCAGGAGGGTTGATATAATTGGGTACCATCTCGAAAGTCTGTTAGATAAACCATGTCTTCTTTGGTAATTAGTGTATAGGTGGGCTGGTTTTCATTAATCGATGAGTTTGGGGAAGGTAAATTAATTAGAGCTAAATTATTTGTTCCTGATTGATTAATTACTGCCACGATTTGAGGATTTTTCGGGTCAGGTGACCAGCTGGGATCACGAGCCCGCAGCCCTTCAGAAAGGCGGGTCTCTTTTTCTGTTTTTAAGTCGAATAAATAAAGGTCATAAAATTTATAAAATTGCTCATAGTCGTCTAATTTAGCATAAATTATTTTAGAACCGTCCGCAGAGAGGCTAAAAGAAGAATCTCGGCCATAAGTTCTTCTAATTAAAGGTTCGTTTTTAATAGAACGAGGTGTCAAGGGAAGAGAAGGGCTTAAAGAGTCGATAATTTGAATAAACGGATAGGAATGGGGAGTATAAACTCTGACTGCTATTTTATCTCCTTCGGGGGTGGAAAGCCAGCGAGGATAATCGACCCAATAATGGTATTTAGTTAATTGCTGAGAAGGAGTAAGATTTTTTTGAGAGAGAATTTTTTGCACCTGGAGTTGATATTTTTCTTTTAAGCTATCTTTCCAGCTTTGATACAGTTCCTCCAGGTTCAGGCCTGTCGTCTTTTTTACGGCATAGTTAAATCCTAAATAGGGATATTCACAGAAAATTTCACTCATGGCAATTACTTTATCTTCCCCGTATTTTTGAGCTATAAAGTGAATAAGGGATTGGCCATAGATATAGGGTGCAGTGCCGCCAGGCCAGGAAGTAAGATAATAACCGCTTATCTGATCCAAAGTGTTAAATTGGTCTTCCAGGGCGGCCATGCGAAGATACATATCGTAACAAGAATCAATACCTCGGCCTCCGGTGGTAAATTTTGTTTCATTGTAAACTGCTAATCCTTCGATTGACCAGATGGGCTGGAGGGCATTAGGAACGAGTATCTGACCAAATAGGGCGCGCAGGGCAGTGGTGGGCCCGGCAGTCATCTCAAAATGAGCCAGGTGAGTGTATTCGTGAGTGATTACCATTTTGAGCCAGCTTTTAAATTTCATATCAAAGGATTTGGCGGTGGGGGCGGTCAGGGAAAGGCGAATCACTCGATGAGGAAAAGAAGAGGCAAAACCTAAGGCGTAATCAGAAAAATCTTCTATAATTATAGCTATCTTTTGCAGGTGGTGATGCTTGTTGGGCGAGCCGAGCTGGGCATTAACCTGGCGGTAGGTTTCCTCGGCGATATCAGCTATCTGTTGGGCTATTTCCTTAATATTACTACTGTTGCTGTTATTGTTGATAATATTCGAATTACTATTACTATTATGATCAGATATTTTAATCTCGTTTAGATAAAAATAAACTGAAAAATGAGCACTCTCCAAAACCTGCCAATTTAAGCCGGGGTCATAGCGAACAGCTTCCACACTCATAACTAATGGCGAATATATTACTAAAATTATTATAATAATGATATAAATAAAAAAATTTATTTCTTTTTGCATATTCTCATGCTTTTTCCCAAAAAGTTTCCCAAAGGTGCCAGGCACCTTTGGGAAACTTTTCTATAAAAATAGGTTTATTTTAATATAATTTAGCCAGAGTTGGTATATACGATCAGAGATTAAATTTCTATCCACCTTTTTGCATATTTTTAGTACGCTTGGACTGGTCATATGTAGGGAATTTGCTACATCTTTTACTCTGTAACCCTCTTTTATTAGTAAATATACAAGTAAATGTTTTAATCGTTTATTGGTTTCTATGTCTCCAATTTGTTCTTTTGTTTTCCTTAATATATTTTCTATATTTCTGGGTGATTTATTTTGTATTTGATTTGAGGTTATTTTAGTGACATTTTGGAGGATTTTTTCTGGGTCATCTTTCTGAATATTTTCTTTTACGAAATTTATAAAATTTTCTGGACTGGTTTGACAAAGTGTTAATAATTCCCGAATGTTCAGCCAAGGGGGAACATTTTTGTTTTGATTTTGAGTAGAGAGAAAATATTGAAAACTACTCCAGGGGTATTCTTCAGGGGAATCCACTAATCCGGCCTCTACCGGATTTAGGCTAATATAAGAAGCCACACCATATAGATAAAGAGAATTTAGGACAAGATGGCTTTTGTATCGGTCCTGAAAGAGGTGACCTTTTCTAATGTGTCTTATGTTGAACCAGTGGGCATAAGAGGAATTTAAAAACTGCATGGACTGAGAAAGATTTGCTTCTTCTGTTTTTAAAAGAAGGTGAAAGTGAGTATCCATTAGTGCATAGGAAAATAGGTGAACTTTGTGAAAGTTAACCATTTTTTGTAGAAGTTGTAGAAATTTATTTCTATCTACATCATCAGTAAATATGTCAGTTCCTTCCACACCCTTACCAATTATATGATAAATAGCATTTTTATCTTCTATCTCTGTTCTATTTCTTCTTGCCATAATATGAGTATTATATCTTTTATAAATAAATAGTTCAAGGGATCTTGGCATAAAAGCTGCTCAAAAGTTAACCAAAGGTGCCAGGCACTTTTGGGAAACTTTTTAAAAAATTTTATTGGAGTTTTAAAAAGAAATAGTGTATAATTAATTTTGTTTGTTTAAAAAAATAAAAACCAAAGAAACTGTGAAAAAAAGAAAAGTGTAATTTGTTATTCTAGGTCACAAAGCTGATTTCTTTTGAGAATGAGAATTAAAAATATTTGAAGAAAGATATATACTAAATAATGAAGAAGCTTTTTATAATATTGTTTGGATTAATTGTAGTAACAGCAATGGTAGGCTGCTTAAATTTAACAGCCATTCCCCCCTTTTTAAATGGAGCACCGATTATAATTTCTGAACCTATTATCACTGCTACAGAAAATAATCAATATTTTTATCAGTTAGAAGTAAACGATCCCGAAGGAGATAGCTTAACCTATCTTCTTGTCCTCAGTCCAGAGGGGATGAGCATTAACAGTGAAAATGGTTTAATAACCTGGGCACCGACCAATAACCAGGTAGGAATTCACCAGGTAGTGGTTGAAATTTCTGATGGTAAACACAGCGTAACTCAGAGTTTTAAAATTGAAGTTTCCAATATGAATAATCTTCCACAAATTTTTTCTTATTTCCCTGGCAGCTTAAATGTTGGAGTAAATGAAGGGGACTCAATAAAATTTGAAGTTCAAGCCCACGATATTGACTTAAAGTCCACTTTAAGTTTCCAATGGTTTTTAGATGGGAAATTAGTATTAGATTCTACCGTTTCAGGAGATGGTTCAAAAAGCAGCTGGATTTATTCTGCTGGCTATGGAGATTATGGTCAGAAAAGAGTAAAAGTATTAGTGAGCGACGGAGAATTACAAGATTATGTACAGTGGAATATAACAATAAATGACATTACCCCTCCTGCCCAACCTACCTTAAATACTGTAACTTCACCAACTAACATCTCCTCTCAAACTTTATCTGGCACCAAAGAGGCTAATTCTTCGATTTTAATTAACGATGCAGAAGTTGTCTCTATTAATTCATCTACAGATTGGTCCTATTCCTTCGCGCTTATTGAAGGCGAGAACAATATTTTAATCACTTCATGTGATGCTGTTGGTAATGAAAGTACAGCAGTTAACAATAGTATTACTTTAGATACGATTCCTCCCGCAACTCCTACTTTGCACAATATTATTTCACCCACTAATATTTGCACGCAGTTATTAAGTGGCAATAAAGAGATTAATTCTTCTATCTGGGTTAACGGAGCAGAAGTAATATCTGTAAATTCTGAAACCACCTGGTCTTATGATTTTGAACTTACTGAAGGAGAAAATAGTATTTTAATTATTTCAAAAGATACCGCAGGAAACGAGAGTAACGAAATAAATGCTAATATTATTTTAGATGTTTCTGCACCAGCAATTCCCAGCTTAGACACTGTAACTTCACCAACTAACATCTCCTCTCAAACTTTATCTGGCACCAAAGAGGCTAATACTTCGATTTTAATTAACGATACAGAAGTTGTCTCTATTAATTCATCTACAGATTGGTCATATTCTTATAATCTTTCTGAAGGAACCAACAATATTTCGATTACTTCTCGCGATGCTGTTGGTAACGAAAGTTCTGCGGTAACTGCAATTATTGTATTAGATACAATTAATCCAGTAGCACCAACTTTAGATGCTGTAGTTTCTCCGACGAACATTTCACCTCAGACCCTTTCTGGTACCAAAGAAACTAATACTTCTATTTGGATTAATAATATAGAAGTAATTCCTGTAAATTCTAGCACTACCTGGACTTACGATTTTAACCTCTCTGAAGGCGAGAATAATATTTCCATTACTTCTCAAGATTCAACAGGGAATGAAAGTGGCGAAGCTACTGTAAAAATTATATTAGATACTATTTCTCAAACAGTTCCTACTTTAAATGAGGTTATTGCTCTTACTAATGTCTCGATTCAGGTATTATTCGGAACCAAAGAAACTAATACTTCTATTTGGTTAAATGGGGTAGAAGTAGTTTCTCTTAATTCATCAACCGACTGGTCTTATTCTTATAATCTTTCCGAGGGTAATAACAATATCTCGGTTACTTCCCGCGATGCCGCCGGTAATGAAAGCTCCGCAATACTCACGATAATAGAATATAACCCCAATATTTATGTAGATATAGGGAACACCAGCGGAATAGAAGATGGAACCCAAACTCATCCATTTAATTCTATAACCGAAGGAATAGAGGCAGTTGCCTCTGGAAAATCGGTTGTGGTGGCCGCAGGGACTTATAATGAACAGCTGATAATAAATAAAGGAATTGATCTCCGGGGGGCTGGAAAGGAATCTACTTTTATAATCGGACTCGGATATACGGGGAATTTAATTACCGTTTCGGCTGACGATGTCACCATATCTGGATTTACTATTGATGGCAAATCAGATACAGATATTGGAATCTATAGTGATTCATCTTCTTCAATTGAAATATCAGAAAATTTAATCCAAAATCACCAGGATAGTGGAATTTTCTATCAAAGAATAAGCGATGATTATCCCTCAGGAATATATGTTTATAATAATGAGATATGTAAAAATTCTCTGAACGGAATAAAAGTTACAGGAGCAGGTTCGGGCATTATTGAGGGTAATATCATTAGGAATAGCAATTGTGGAATCAAGGCTTCTAACGATGTATCTCTTGAGGTAAAAAAGAATAATATATATAATAATTACGATTCTGGTATTTTTTGTCGGAATAACTCTTCATTATTAATTTGGGAAAATGAGATCAGAACTAATAGTTATGGGATAAGGGTTGGTGAAAAATATAGCGATACTACTAATCCGGATATAGGAGGAGGAGCTAAAGGTGGAATCGGAAAGAATAATATCACAGGTAACACTTCCAACGGGATTATCAATATGACCAATCACAATATTTTCGCCAAATATAACTGGTGGGGAGATGACGATGGACCTAAATATCCTGGAAATCCTAATAATGCCAATCTTTCAAGCGATTGGGCTTATTGGGATAATGTTAATAATAAAACTGGTGCTATTATATTTGAAGATTATTTAATTGAACCCCAAACCTTTTAGATGAACATTTCCAGTGGATCCTGGCACCAATTTTACCAAAAGTTTCCCAAAGGTGCCTGGCACCTTTGGGAAACTTTTCTGGTACAAAATTTGTCATTTTTGTGCTTGCTTGAAAAAAGGTTGTGTGGTATGTTATAAAATATAGAAAGATAGGCTAAAATATGGGGAGGAATGAGCTATGGGAGAAACAAGAAAAAACAAAAACGATAATATAGATATATTAGATAGAGATTTTTCTAAGCTGGATAAGGATAACATGATAGAGCTGTTAGAGGAATTTCCGCAGAAGATGAGAGATGCTTTGCGTTTAGGAGAAGAATTTTCTATTCCTACAAACTTTTCACCTACTTCTGCCTCTAGTTCTTTTTCTGCCCCTGACTCTACCACCCGGAATTTTAAAAATATCGTGGTATTGGGAATGGGTGGTTCAGCCATTGGCGGGGATCTATTATCTAATTATTTAGCCGATGAATTATCAATTCCTATAGTAGTCATTCGCGGCTATGATATTCCCGGATTTGTAGATGAAAATTCCCTGGTCTTTGCCGTCAGTTATTCGGGAAATACCGAAGAGACTATCTCTGCCTTGAAGAAATGCTTGGAAGCCAAAGCCAGAATCATTGCTTTAACTTCAGGGGGTAAATTAGCGGTCCTTTCCCAAGAGAATAACTTTCCTGTGATTAAAGTTCCAGCAGGAATTCAGCCTCGAGCCGCCATTTCTTATCTGTTCTTTCCGATATTAAAAGCTTTAGAAAGGCTGGGCTTGATAAAGGAAAGAAGCAGCGAGATAGAAGAGACAATCAGCATTTTACAAGACCTTTCTAGGGAATATTGTGCTAAATCTCCCAGCGAAAACAATTTAGCCAAGAAGGTGGCCCTGAGCCTGTATCAGCATCTGCCCCTGGTTTACGGTTCTGAAGGATTATTAGGGGCAGTGGCGATGCGCTGGAAGACCCAGATAAACGAAAATAGTAAATGGCCCTGTTTTTGGAATGTATTTCCCGAACTTGACCATAACGAAATAGTGGGCTATGAAATAGAAAATAAAATAAACCGACAGGTCAAAATTATTTATCTTCAAGACAAAGAAGGGCTTTTAAGGGTAGAACAGAGACGGAAAATTACCCGCAAGATTATCGAAGACAAAGTAGCCGAGTTTATAGTTTGCCCTACCAAAGGTAAAGGGAAAATGTCCCGCATGTTTTCACTAATTTTCTTAGGCGATCTGGCGAGCTATTATTTAGCAATATTAAATCAGGTTGACCCTTCACCAGTAGCCTGCATAGAAGATTTAAAGAAAGAATTAGCCAAATAAATTAATAATTTGCGAATCAATGAATTGATTAAATTGATTAGTTGGCCAATTGGAGAATAGATCGATTGGCAAATTGATAAATTAGTAAAGATAAATTAATAAAGATGAATTAATAAACAGGAGAATGTCTATTTGAAATATCTAGAAGTTGGTACTATTGCCTTTATAGTTTCTTATATTTTAACTCCCTATATGGCGCGTGTAGGGAAAAAACAAAATATGATGGATATGCCCGGTCATCGTAAAATACACGAGGAAGCTATCCCCAATTTGGGAGGGATAGTTATTTTTTTTGGATTTTTACTGAGTCTGCTCTTTATGGTGCAGATAGAAGGACAGATTAAAGCCCTCTTGATAGGCGGGGTAATCATATTGTTATTAGGGGTGGTAGATGACATAGTAGACCTTTCTCCCAAGCATAAATTCATCATTCAAATGGTTCCTGCCTTAATAGTAATTATATATAACAGTGATTTAATAAATAGTTTTATAGTTAATCAATTAAAAATTTTTGATCTGTTAGGTTATCTTCTTTATCCCGTCTTAATTTTTTGGATAGTCGGAGTTACCAATTCAATCAACATAATAGATGGATTAGATGGTCTAGCCTGCGGAGTTTCGATAATTAGCTTAATAACTTTTTTTATTTTAGGATTAAGACAGAATTTTGAAATTCTTAATCTTATGTCAATTGCCCTAGCAGGGAGCATGTTGGCTTTTTTAAGATTTAATTTTTACCCGGCTAAAATCTTTCTGGGAGATTCCGGAAGTACCTTTGCCGGTTTCATGTTAGCCTCTATGGGGGCTTTGTGGGTATTAAACAGTGGGAATGCCTTTTTTATTTTAATTCCTATTATTATTCTGGCTCTACCTATTGTTGATACCCTGTTTGCTATCTGGAGGAGATACCGGGGCCATTATCCTATATTCCAGGCTGATAAAGGGCATCTCCACCATCGACTTTTAACCAGGGGGATAGCACATAAGAATGTGGTGTTTATCTTATGGGGAATAAGCGCCATCTGCAGCGTAATCGCCCTTATTTTAGCAGTCTAGTGTAAAAAGTTTCCCAAAAGTGCCTGGCACTTTTGGGAAACTTTTTGTGGCAGAAAGGAAAAGAAACATGAAGTTAAAAAAGAGGAAAGAACAAGTAAGTGAAAATGAAAAGGCCACCGTTTTAGTTACCGGCGGGGCGGGCTTTATCGGTTCACACATTGTGGATTTATTCATCGAGAATAATTATAAAGTTGTGATAGTTGATGATTTATCTTCCGGCAGAGAGGAGAATATCAACAAAAAGGCACGGTTTTATAAATTAAATATCATCGACCGAAAAGGATTAGCTGAAGTGTTTAAGAAGGAAAAACCTGATTATGTATGCCATGAAGCTGCCCAGATCAGTGTTTCTTTTTCTGTAAGAGACCCTTTATTTGATGCTCAAACCAATATCCTTGGTTCCTTGAATTTATTGCAATGCTGCGTTAATCACCAGGTTAAGGGAATAGTTTTTGCCTCCAGTGGAGGGACTATTTATGGAGAACCAGAGCATTTTCCCATTAGTGAGGATTACCCTTTCAGGCCACAATCACCTTATGGAATTAGTAAAGTTGCTATCGAGTATTATCTTGATTTTTATCAGAAAAATTATAATCTTGATTGCGTATCTTTAAGGTATGGAAATGTCTATGGACCCCGTCAGGATCCTTATGGTGAAGCCGGGGTTATCGCTATATTTATAGAAAAGATGCTAAAAGGCGAGATTCCTACTATAAATGGTGACGGAGAATATATCAGAGACTATATTTATGTAGAAGATGTAGCCCAAGCCAATTTACTCGCCCTTCAAAATATGGTAAAATTATTTAGAGTTGTTCAGAAAGAAGGAAAGGAAAAAACCAAAGAAGAAGAAAAAAAAGAATCTGATGCCAAACCTAAAGCTGGAATTAAACTTAATGGCTTCAATCTGGGGACCGAAAGAGGAGTTTCGGTAAATGAAATCTTTTATCTTTTAAAGAAGATTATAAAATTTCCTCATCCAGCGCATTATGGGCCTCCCAGGGCAGGGGATTTAAGGAAGAATATTCTGGATTGCCACTTAATTAAAGATGTTTTAGGATGGCAGCCACAGTTTGACTTTTCAGCGGGTTTAGAAAAGACAGTTCGCTGGTTTAAAGAGAATATTCACTAATTAGTTTTATTTTTAAAAATCTATCCTAAAAAGAAGGAATTTAGGATGCTTTTGTCGTATTAAGATAATTGGATTACGCAGAAAAAAGGTTAAAAACAGAAAGAACAGAAAGATAAGACAAAATAAGGATAAAAAAGAAATAAAAAGAAATAAAAAGAAATAATGAAGGATAATATATTTATATGTTAGAAACTGGAATGGTGTTTAAAATTGCAGGTATCGTTATATGTAGTGTGCTGATGGTCATCTTGGGGAGGGTAGACAGAAAGAGAAAGCTTCCCACAGGGGTTAAATTAATATTTCAAGTTTTAATTTCTTTAATTATAATTTATTCTGGAGTTAAAATAGAATTTTTGCGAGCTTCTTCCTCCTCATCGGGAGGGTATCTTTATCTTAGCTATTTATCTATCCCCATAACCATAATTTGGCTGATAAGCATTACTAATTCTATCGGCCAGGCAGATGAACTGGGAGACATCACTCCCTATATTGTCTTTATCGCTTCCCTCACTTTTTTAGTGGTCTCTATTGTCCAGAGACAGGGATTAATTTTAGCAGAAGCGCTATCTTTGATTATGGCGGCGATTTCATTTATTTTTATTAAATATGTCCCTCGAGGGAAATTTTCTTCCTATTATATGTCTTTTGGATTTATATTAGCAGTGATTGCTATTGTGGGTGTATCCAAGAGTACAGCAGCTTTAACTTTATTGATTCCTCTTTTAATTTTAGGCGTACCGATTATAGACAGCTCTTATTCTATTGTGGCTAATTATGCCCGTCAGGAAAACTCAATCCCGGGTATAGGAAAATTTCCATTATTTTCAGAGAGCGGGAGCAGGAGCAGGTTACGCCAGAAACTGCAATCTTATGGATTTTCGGCTCAAGGAGCGAATTTAACTATTATCGGGGTCTCTCTCTACTTAAGTTTATCAGCTTTTATTATTTCTATATACCAGAATTTCTATCTACTGTTAACCCTGACTGCTTTTGGCTGGGTGGTTTTTGAATTACTGAAGAATAAGGTTCGGTCAGAGGAATTGATTATCGGAAGAGATATTTTAACTAGCCGCATAAAACTCTTTCAGGTGGGAATTGACCAGGGAGATAATCAAGAAACTATTCAAAAAATAGAGGAATTTATTGTATCTAAAAAACCTCATCAGATTGTTACTCCGGATACTTTGGCTGTATTGCGAGCAAGGAAAGACCCTGGGTATCACTCCATATTAAAATCTGCAGATTTGGTTACCCCTGATGGAGCAGGTATTTTATGGGCTGCCACAACTCTAAATTATCCTTTACCTGAAAGGGTAACCGGTATAGACATAATACATAACATATGCCGATTGGCTGCCAAGAAGTGGTATTCCTTATATTTATTAGGCTCTTATCCTGGTGTAGCCAGTGAGGCTGCCTTAAATTTAACCAAGAAATATCCGGGAATAAAAATAGCTGGAACTCATCATGGTTATTTTAGTTGTGAAGATTCTCAAAATTGTGAAGATGTTAAAAATGGTAATAGCGTTAGGAATAAAGAGGAAGAAGAGATTATTACCGAGATCAAAGAAAAGAGACCGGATATATTGCTGGTGGGTATGGGTGTGCCCAAACAAGAAAAGTGGATTAATAAAAATTTAGAGAAATTAGATGTACCAGTATGTATAGGGGTAGGTGGAAGTTTCGATGTCCTTTCTGGCAGGATACCGCGGGCACCATTATGGATGCAAAGACACGGAATGGAATGGATTTATAGATCGATTAAGCAGCCAAATAGGGCTTTCCGAGTTTTAGCCCTTTTTTACTTTATCTGGTTGGTAATTGTAGGGAAAATAGTTTATTCTCTAAAAGAAGTAGAATAATAATCGATAATAGATAATGCTTAATAAGTAAATGATAATTAATTGAAATAGCCCAAAAATAATAGAAGTATAAAATAGTAATTAATTTAGTATTTTAGTATTAATGCATTATCTTAATGGCTATAGATAATAGAATTATAATATTACCGATCGTTCTATTTGCTTATTTCTAAAGTCCTAAATGTTAAAATAATTAAATTCTCCTCAATATATCTTAGACAAGCATCACCCTTTATT
>Ga0180732_1001715_pt1 | contig 12823 bp, 20 predicted proteins | sample KR11_01MetaG_FD_148674 | JGI IMG/M metagenome (GOLD analysis project Ga0180732, IMG submission 148674) | Groundwater microbial communities from the Olkiluoto Island deep subsurface site, Finland - KR11_0.1 MetaG | ecosystem: Environmental > Aquatic > Deep subsurface > Groundwater | place...
TTTTTGAATATCTCTCAAATCAGGAAAACCCTTGATCTCCATTAATTCCTTCACCACATCTTCATCTTTCATGTTTATCACTAAATTTCTTTATTTAACGTATAGGAAAGTATAAACGTAGTTATTCTGATATACAATATTATTTAATAGATAAAAACATTTGCTAATACAAGGATTGAAAGAAAGTAGTCTTTATTGGTATTAGCATTAGTCATTCTAATATTGCCCTTTCTAATCGTTCAGACAATCTAACAAAATCATCCAGATCTTTTATCAATCCTTCACCCTTCTTTGTTAATTTATACTTGATTCTGTTTTCCTCATTCACACGGACTATAATGGGTTCAATTAAGTTATAACGGGTCAATTCTTTTATGCGTCTATTTAAAGTACTCGGATTGATATTAATATCCCTCATAATGTCATTGAAGGATTTTGGTTGATTTTGAAGAGTCAGAACTACCGCGCAAAAATAGCTGTTATCCAATATTTTCATTGGCATAACATCATAGAAAGCTTTATATCTTTTTGAATATATGATATCATAACGATAGTTAAGTTTCATGGCGATAGTACATAATGAGGGATACATATGGTGTCGGAAAGAAAAAATACAAAGAAAGTGAGTTTAATTTTAATATTGCTTTTATCAGTTGCTTTACTGATTTCAGGATGTGTGAATCAGTCATCAGAGAATGCACCGAATCAAAACCAAAACAATGTTTTGACATCTAATGAGCAAGAGAGTACCACGAACATTGCACAACATCCTAATGACTATAACGGTAAAACAGTTACTGTTAATGGGCAGGTAATACTTTCCTCTAACCCAGGAAATTATATAGTAGATGGCACTACAGGAATTAGGCTCGAAGGAAATCCACCAGGACTTAATGAGGGATTCTATAAACTGACTGGCATCTATGATGCAGAGAAAAATACACTTACTATCCAGAATTCACAAAAGCTGGAAGGCAGTCCTGCATCGGTTGATGATGCTCTCAAATTACCAAATCCCTTTGTAGCAGTTAAGGTTCAGGGTCTTGCAGCATCACCACCCGCTTTTGTTGAAAATAAGCTCAATTCATACCTTGCTATTCCAGGGTCTCCTATCGAAGAGATTCATACTTATGTAATTTACAATAATGAGGGTCTATACCTGATTGTGAATCCGCATAAAAGCCCGCAACTTAACTTTTCAGAAGCCACAGTTACCGGAACACTGATTAAAACGCCCACTGACAAGCTTGAACTTGGTAAAGATTTTGTACCGACTGACTTCAAAGGGATTATTATCGCTAATGATATAACCCAGGTAAATCCGATTCCTGCTACGGTCAAAGAAATCAATCAGAAGCCAGAGAATTATGCCTTTAAACGTGTCGTGATTGATGGAATCTATGCCACTGGTTCAAGTAAATTGGGTTACGGAAAAGAAACAGCTAAAGAAGATCTTAGAATACATTTAGGAGCAGGATTGATGGGTGATGAATTCTTGCCTGATGATACAACAAAACTAATCATGTCAATAGATCCAGTTCATACCGATTGGCAGATTAGAAAGGGAAAGGTAACCGGAACTGTAATTTATCCAACAAAAGAAATAATGCAATACTTTGCTCAGAAAGGTGTGAGTGAGGTAAAAGAGGTTAGACCAGTGCTGATGGTCGAAAGTATTTCGGAGGATTTAGTATCTGTTAAGATTGAGGATTTAATAACCGATATGCTCCAAAATAATGGTCAGAAATATAACGGAAAAGTAGTAAACATAACGGGATATTCACTTGGCGCTAATGTTCCTGTAAAGGAAGTCGCAGAGAAAGTGTCTCGTGCTGTTAATCCAGGGCTTGGGGAAGTGGTCAAAATGATACCTGCTGATGTGAATGTACAGGGGACTGCAATTGCCGACAGTCCAACTCCAATAATAGGTCAATTGCCACTTGCAGGATTAAACAGTGAATTGATAGAAAAAACTCAATTAATAGCTGGCAAGTACAATTTCAAAGTAGTAGTTACAGTTATAGACAACAAGCCAATGCTGTTTTTGGTACATAAAGAAAAGCTAACTTTCACAATGCCAACAACAATTCCTACTGTAATTCCTACATCTGTACCAACACTGCCTACTTCAACACCGACAATACCGCTACCTACACCAACCTTACCTCAATCCACTCCGACACCTGTAATTCCTACGCCAACCCTTCCTCCTTTCCCGTAACCATATGATTCAATTCGCTTATGCCTGTAAAAATAGTTAGATAGGTACACAATAGAGAAAGCAAAAATAACAGGACATCTGATATATTTTATTTTTAGTGACCCACACCCGCACTCCGCTTCGCTCCCTTCAGGTTATCGAAAAGCATAAGGATCAACAATAAGCATAAAGAAAAATCCTGGACATCTTGGAGGTTCTCAGGCTTTCGAGGTAAGGTTACACTGTACCTTTTGCGGTGTCAAATTTTATGACTATTTCAGGTTGATTCTGGTTTGGGCGGTATTTTCTGTTAAGCATGATTCATGGCTGCCAGTTGTTCGAGTGCCTGCACTTTCCCGCTGTTCAGGTTCGGATTCAGTATCTTGATCGCAGTAAGAAAATCCCGTACCTCAACGTTGCGCCTGTGCAGTTTCGCTATTGTAAATGCCACCCTTAAGATGCTCTCTTTGCGCCTTGGACTGCCCCTTATTCCTTCATCAAGGTCTATGTACATGCACAGGAGAAGTTTTACCTTATCACGTACTTCCCTTGGTATTGAAGGCTCAAAATCGCTGATCCAGTTCAGGTAGTTCTTCAGGTCAAAGCCATCATATCCCTCTTTATCCTCAAACCAGTGATCCACAATGGAGCAGGTTATCTTTTTCTCGGTTTCCCCGACTGGCGCCTTTAGCTCGAATTTGAAATCAAACCTGTCCAGGAGCTCAGGGCTGAAATGGGTTAAGCGGTTGGCTGCTGCTATTGCCCGAACCTCAGCATCCAGGAGTGCTGAATGTTTGCCGACATCTATCTGTACCTTTCCTTCCTCCATAGCCTCAAGGAGTCCCTGTCTGTCCTTATCTGTGAACTTATCAAGCTCGTCTATGCAGATGATCCCTTTATGAGCCTTCGGCAGTGCGCCCAGGGTAATCTCATCACCGCTCGCATCTGCTGTAAGACCCACCTTTGAAGTGCGCTGGCTGCAAAACTTAGCTCCAATCTGATACACTATCCAGTTCATCAGTTGTGACTTTGCACTTCCGGGATCACCGTGCATGAGTACGTGAATCCTTCCCCTATCCCCGAACTTATCCCCATGACTTGCCATGCTGAGAAGCAGTGCTTTCTTTACTGGCGCCATTCCCTCAATTTTCGGGTTTATCCATTTGTTCCAGTAATCAAGCATGTCAGTACCGTCAGATAAGAGCTTTTCAAACTGTTCAATAAGTTCAGGGTCAAGCATCTGTACCTGTATCGATGTATCATGTTCTTCAACCTCAATGCGTTCACGTTCGATCTCATCTATGATCTGTTCAAGCTGCTCCCTGTCCACTTCAAGCCTGTAATGCGTGGCTGAATTGCTCTTATACCCATACTTGACTATTCTTTGTTGCATCAGGATATTTACGTGCCCGCCGCACCATTGAATATCTTTGAACTGCCATCCAAATTGATTACCTTCATAGATTTCATCCACCAATATGATGTTTCGCAGCATGGTTATGTAGTTCTTATCCCTGCTGCACAGCGTCCTTACCCTGTCTGCAAGTTCCGCTCCCTGACCATACTTTGATAGTCCATTTGGCATTACGAACCCTTCTTATCAGCTACTCCACAATCTTTCATGCTGATGATCTTGTTTCCTATACCCTTGCCGAACCTTCCCTCTGCCTGCTCTAATACGTCCTCAGGGTGCATATCTTCGGGGAAATATGCAAACAGCATGAACCTGTATTTCTGCATTTTTGTCATTCTACCACTTCCGCTTCGGTCATCAGTATCTCGTCATTCCCATGCTGTTCATCTACAAGCTCGCCGTAAGCCTTGATGATACGGCTCTCGTAATCTTCTTTGGCTTTGTCCTCTCTCCTGTGAACTGCTACTTCCTCTAAAATCCCCTGGAAGAGATGGATCACAACATGCACATTCTCTTTACATACTGTGTTCTTTACGTCCTGCGCTTCACCTATCAGGCTATCTATTTCACAGCACACTCGTGCCCTGAAATCATCAACGTCTGAAGCTATCTCAAGGGCATCGTTCACATCACATTCTATGGTATTTGAGCCGTGTTTAAGGGCTTCAACCATTTCTCTTAATTCTCCGGGTAAATCCTCTCTTTTCATATTCTATTCCTCCAGATACACCCCTTGACGATTACCGCACATCAGACAGATGCTTTTTTCAGATTCCATATTTATCAAGTCCTCCCTTTTTCTTCTCTGGATAATGTCTTGGCTTAACCTTTTTTGAATCTGTAACCTTGAACTCTGTCTGCCCTTCGGTCTTACCCGTAAGGTCTTGCTGTATCATGACGTACCCGTCCCCGTTCTCCCTGATGTACTTGATGCGCTCCTCATTTTGTTTATCCATAAAGTATTCCTCTTGCCGTTTCTCTTAGCTTGAAAAACTGCTCCTCAACCGTACCGTTCTCTGTCGCTTCCCACAGTTCCCGATAAGCTGCCTTGATTTGTTCAATGGTGTGCTTTTTCATCTGCTATCTTCCTTCCCTGCCTTATTGCATCCTGAATTATCTCGTCCCTGTTATCCAGTGCCCACGGTATTGCTTTTCTGATAGACGATATAACGTCCTCAATGTCTATGCCTTCAAGTGAAAGTTGTTTATGCTCTGCTACTGCTTCGATATCCCCCAATATTAGCGTGTAACACTCCCACTGCTTCTCGGATTTATCCAGTAACCTGAGATATACCAAATACATCTCTTCCATTAGTGCTTCTTCTGATTCAAACCAGAAGTTCCAGGGCTTCTTATGGTCTTTCAAAAGTAGCTTATCTTCAAGAACCATCAGGGTTGTTGTATCATCCTCATAAGAAGGGCTAATCCATATCTCTATGTATGGTTCGATTTCATCACGTATCGCCCCAAAGAAATAGTAATACTTGTTCTCTATTTCTTTAAGTAAATCTTCCCCGATAAAATGGTCTGGCATACATGCGCCGTTTGGGTCTATGAGATACAGCTTTTCTAATGTTTCCTGTGGGTTATCATCACCCCATCGGTTATGGGCTTCTGCTTTCAGGTTTCTAACCATTCGCTCCTTGATTATTTCACCTGCCATCTATTTCAACCCCCACGCTTCCAGTGTTTCATCTTCGATTTCTGCCAGGCATACGTGACAGGTGTATATCAGTGGCTCTTTTTGTTCTTCGGGTGGCTTCCATTGAATAGGGTATATTTGAATGAACCCAGGGTCAGATAGTTGCCGTGTTCCTTCTATCTGCTTGCTCACTTCCAGATACTCTATTTTCTCTTTACAATGTGGACATTCTTTGCTCATTTTATTCCTCCAGATATTATGTTTTAATCGTTACTGATTCGTTTTTCATGTACTGTTGAACTATCTTATCAATCTCTGAATTGCGGTTATTGAGTGCCGCCGCTTTTTGAAGTTCATTGACTGCCGCCCTCATATCCCCATCAACTTTCCTGGCAATGTTCCGTAAAACATCATCCCCGATAGTGAGTTTCTCCTTAACTGCTATTCGCTTCAATCCCTCTACGATATCAGCTTCCGTTATTCGCTTAAACTCGAATATCGCACATCTTGACTTTATGGGCTTGGTGATCTTGGTAATGTCATTACATGCGATTATAAACAGTGTGGTCTTAGCCTTCTCTATCGGGCTTTTTAAAACGTCCTGGGCGTCTGGGGTTAAGCCGTCAGCTTCATCAAGGAAGATTATCTTTAAAGATGTGCCTATCGGCATGTGCTTTATCGCCCTGATAACGATTTTACGCATATCCCCTATCCCCCTTTCGTTACTGGCATTTATCTCTATGAAGTTCCCGTTATCACCTAACAGTTTATTTGCTATAATGTACGCTGCCGTGGTCTTACCCGTTCCTGCTTCGCCGTGAAAAAGTAAATGTGGGATATCCCCTGATAATATAAATCCCTCAATGGCTGTCAGGTTCTCCTGGAGTCCAACAAGGTCAGTAAAGGTCTTTGGTCTGTATTTTTCTATCCAGTTCATGACCTTTTACACTTTCTTATTAGGCTTCCTTAACCCGATTACTTCAACTGGTACAAGACAAGTCCCTACCCCTTCCACATAGGTTAAGATGCGCCTCTCCCCGTCTATTATGGATTTATAGTCCTTTGGCTTCTTTCTCCATTCTTCTGCTGTTATCTGTTTCATAACCCCTCTGAATTGCGTAATGTTGTATTCTTCCTGGCTATGTATTCCTTAACCGCTTCAGCTACCTGTTTTGTAATGGGTATCTTGTCTTTTTTCTTGATCTGATACAGTAAACACATATCATCATCAGTGATTTGATTACCGACCCAGTTATATTTTTTAAACCCCATTTTAATCCTCATCCCCTATTATGCCCTCAAGTATCTCCTCATCGGGTTCAAAGTTCCTCACTACCGTTATTAGTTCCCTGTCTGGCGTTATTATGTGTATAACGTCCTCCCCTGACGAACTTTGACCGCCCTGTACAATCATCCCCAACATTTCCGCATCTGCTGTTATGTTTTTCATCAGTTGCCCGCCAACATCTAAGAGTTTTAATACGGTCTGCATTTCTTCAAAACTGTAAAACTCATGCGGGTTATCGGTGTTCCTGTACTGCTTTAGCCTGTCGTCCCTGTAAAACGATTTATGGGCGATTCTAACAATGGGTAATTGCCTGGGTGTGCCGGTCATATTACCCCTCACATACTGCCTTTTCTTGTTCCAATTTAAAGCCCTGATCTATGAGATTCTTTAACCACATCTCAAGGAAAGTGTTAAGCTCTTTTTTCGCTTTAGGGTTCACAAAATTAGGCTTTGGATAGACTTCTTGAAAAGTCCCCATGTTATCCTGCTGAAAGGTTAAGGCTTCGATTGAGTGCATTACAGGGATAATCCGTATCTGCATGTCTGGGTCTGCCATAACATCGCCGTGTTGTACATAATTATGCGCCATTGCTATAACGTGCCCCTGTTTATCTTCTTCCAGATAGTCTAAATTCAAGTCCATAAGCCCGCCCTTCTTAATCTTGACCGCCTCTTTAAATTGAAGTTCTCCCTTTGCGTTTATGATGCCTAATTTAACTAACCTGTTAAAATTCCGTTGGTAAATGTCCATAATCTCACCTTAAAAAAGATAGGGGTTAATCCTTTTTCTTTGTGATATTGTAGGATACCCCGATATCGCCTTTATACTGAAAGCCGCCGCTTGACGCCAATATAATTGATTTTCCACTTTTGCTTACTTCTTTACTGTTCGGGTCAAAGGTTATGATCACCTGATTACCCTTTATTTCGTGTGTTCCTTTTGTCATTATTTTTACCTCCTGATTTTTGATAGGTATCATGGGGGTTGTGGTAACTTTTACCTCTGGATCGTCTTTTAGAACTGTCCATAATACCTGTCGCTCTGTCCTGTGTTTCACTATATCCTTTATATGTCTTTCCCTCTGGTTACATAATATTTCTTAAACAAGTCAAAAACGATTTGTTTATCATCATGAATACATCAAAAATGACTTGTTTATGATTTTTGTTTTTGGTTTTTTTGTTCGATGCTTTTTGAATTTTTAAAAAATTTTTTTAAAAAAAAGAAAATCAAAAGCCATGATTAGCCACAAACAAGGCGCACAGGGACGGGCACACCAGGATAACCCCGCAGTAACCATAAGTAACTATAAGTAACCATACTATTTATACAGAGGGCACACCTGAATATCGCCGATATCCTTTTCGCTGTATCAGTCTTTAATCAGGGTTATAGGGCTTAACAGCCATTTTATCTGGAGGATTAAAATGAAGAGCAAAAATATAAAAGTTCCACTTGAATTATTAGAACTAATACAGAACCGTACCAAAGACGGACCGCCGGGTCAAGTGCTGCTTGAGATCGTAAAGGACTATACAGTTCTTGAGGACTATGCCAGGTCAGTGAATAAACAGCAGGCAAGTAAAGCAAGTGTTTCAGAGATTATCATGGGGTACTATCATGAGCAGGATAAGAATATAGCCGAGGTCGAGAAATCAATAACTGAACTTAAGACCATGCTTAAGGGATTGGAAATATATTTTACCAAGGTCAAGAAGTGATGTTATGCAGATGTATGATGAGGATAAATGCAAGACATAATTTCAAAACGAATGAAAGAGATAGAACAAACGGGGTACTGATATGGCATGGAGGAGTCTGTGGAGTGTATGGCGGGCGAAATCAGGGATCTCTCCAAAAGTTAAAGATGATTATGCTACGATCATGTCCGAAGCCGTCAGGTCGGGGGTAAATGCAGACCCGGAAGTAAAGAAAGCCCTGCTGGAATTCATTAAACCGTTTGCGTTCGATCAGTATAAAGGACTTAATGGATATGTGTGGGCTATACGGATCCCTCCCATGTTCGTTCAGTGGTTATCTGAAGAAAGGAAAAAGAAAATAACTAATAAAGATCTCGTATTTCCCAAAGTGACGGCAAGGGATGCCAGCCTGTTTGCCGAAGCTTACAGTACAAAAACATCTGTCCAGGCTCACGTCAGGTTAGCCATCATAAAATTCGGTAAATACATACTATCAGAAGGTGTAGTTGCAGCATACCCGTTCGGAGGTCTTAAAGTTTCGATGCCTAAAAAGACACGGCGTGCAATCCTTTATAATGAAGGTATGTTAGATGATTTTTATAATGTGCTGCTTTTCAATTCAGAGATGTATTACACACTGTTTTTCAGATTGATGATTCAAACAGGGCTGAAACCTATAAACCTGTATTATTTAACATGCGGTGATATTGAATACGATAAACCTCAGACCGATGCACTGGATAGAACCTTTTATCCTATATTCGCCCTTAAAATGTATCAACGGGAGAAAAGAAAAATTAAGGAAGAGGTATATAGAAATATGCCGCCTGAAGCTGTGTATATTTCTGAATCATTAAAGAACGATATTAAAACCTGGTGTGATGAAAAGAACCTTACTGGTACGGGGTATCTTTTTAAAGACTTTGTGAATCTGGACGCTTATGATACTTATCTCAGAAGGAGAAGGATAAGTCCAACAATTCGTGAATGGCTCAAGTTCAAGGATACTAAATATATCTGGTACGGTCTCAGAGATACCTGGGCATCTGTAATATATGCGATTACGGGAAATAGTGCCTCAATGAGATCATGTGAAGCCCTGAGCATTGCGAAGAAATGGGAAATATACCTGCCGCCGGATAAGAGGGATGAAATTCTGGATATACAGGAGAGATGCGAGCGTAAAGAGGCTGAACTCGTACCCGGAGCACCAATAGTAAGCACAGAGGGATTCGATGCCATCGCAGCTCTTGTTGAGAAGCTGGAAAAGCAATTGGCAGAAATCAAAAAGCGCAGGTGATGGATAGGATGAGTTGTGGGATCGGGGAGTGGGGGGGTTAGTATTTAAAAAATGAGGGATTAGTAAAGTCTGGGGTTTATCAAACTAACATAGCCATCAATTATATCTCGTTACTGACCCCGCAATAGAATTGCGGGGCATCCATGTGGGTGCATGAGGATTCAAATGTTTATTCATTGTTTCGGCTTTTGTCGATCGAAGGGGCATGAAAATAGTATGATAAGGAATAAGTTTATAGAAACAAGAAACAAAAAGTGGAATCTATTTGTTTCAAGTATTCATCTATTCATGGAGAGATTTCCTAAACGATTGGATTGTTCCCCTTAGGCATTGTTGGTTAAAGTGCCCTTCCAAGAGAATTGCTAATTCTTCGAAACTCTAAGTTTCTCCAATTATCGAATGCTAGTATCGCTTCCTGAATATCTTTTTTGAGTTTGCCCAGATTATTAAGTGAATAGGTAGTAACCTTTTTATGTACGAAAGGGTGAAGCTTTTCGAGAGGGCATGATTCCTCTGCAAAAACTGAAATAGCGCTAAGACGTTTCATAGCCGCCCACATAGAATATTCCGCCCAAACACCATAATTTAGTACCCAATTATCATCCCCTACTTTATCCATAGTGATATCCATCACAATCAAATCTGAATTAGACAATTTAGCAAGTATTTCGTCGAGTAATGTGATATACTGTGGGTAACCAGGATCCCATGGGCTGAAAACAGCTTCGTATTGGTTTTTTCCTGCTACCTCAAAAACGCTGTCTATGAATGCTTTTCGCTTATTACTATCCGCTGCAACATATATTGTACCACGCTGAATCAACTTTTATCAGCCCATTTCCTTAATATGAACTGCCTACCGTGCATCATAAGATTCGTCAATGTCTTTTGATTCTTTAATCTCGTCGATACGCTTGCGTATTGCATCCTTCTGCTCCTGCGTGATTTGCAGTCTTTCGAGGCTATTAATAGCAGGTTCGATATCATCCAAAAGCTTAAGTGTTTTTTCGTTCGTTATATCTTCACCATAGTGCGCCGCTGTTTTACTAGTCAAATCATAGGCATCTTTGATCGATCTGTAGGGAAGTTTGATGTTGTTATCTTTGAATGCACGTATGAGTTTGATTAATGATGTCTTATCATTCTTAGAGAGATCTATCTTCTTTTTGAAACCAAGCTCTAAGGCGTTCCGTAAGTTTAGCGCTACCTGCCTAAAATTACCCGATTGATAATATTCTCTTGATGAATGAATAAGATCAAAAGAATCAATTAGTTCTTCATATTGTAGCTGAACTGTGAATTTGCAGGTGGAATCTATCTTTTCTTCTTTTATTTCACGTGGCTCGAGGCAAGGGCGCTCTATCAAACCAAACTCAACAGAGAATAATCGATGCCAAATCTTCAATGATTCCCATAAAACCCCAAAAACATATCCTTCCATGAATGGACAGAATCGATGAATATTTCCCTTGAGGCCTCTGACTAAGAAACTATCATCCACCGTTATGACCGCAAACTTTTCCCCCTTATCCAATGAAACTTCAAAATTGCCCCAAGAAGCGTTAGTATCAAACCAAGCCCAAATCTTGACAACTGTATACTCATCTCTAGGAATTCTACCACTTTGAACCAAGAAGCTCATCATGTCCCTTGCAAAAGATATACCAACAGATTCTCCAGCTTTCTTAGCAGTTGTCTGAAAGTCACCTTGTTGCCTTAGGAAAGCATCTAATAATACATGAAGGGTAGCTTCTCTAATAGCAATATGAGAAACGCTAGGCATCAAGACTTTTGATCTTGCTCTTGTAAGATAGTCCAATACATTCTGAAGAGGTTCTAATGTCCTACTTGAGAACTCGATACCGGTAATATCAGGTAGTAGGGTATCAATCTCCTCATCCCGAATTTGCATAAGACTTTTTACTGACATTTCTATCATGCATAAGATTAATTTATGTGCTTAAATGTTTTATGTTATTGCGAGCTTAGAAGCTCTTATAGTGAATATAGGTGGTTACTATACGAAAAGCGGAAAGAATATAAATTAAAGCGTCAATAAATTAGCATATTATGAATCAAAGGATATCTGGAAGAATTGTACCCTCACGTTTGCAGCCATTAGTTATTAAAGAGCGTTCTGATAAGGATATGTCAGTATACACCTTGGGTCCAAAGGGTAGCTATTCTGAGATTGCGACAATAAGGTATCTTAAAGATATGGGGATACAAGCAAAAGTTGAACTGCTAATACCTTTAAACAAGAGCGAAGGTGTAATTGAGCGTATGGTGAAAGATTATGGAGATGGTAAGCAAAATGTAATGGGGGTTGTTCCAATATATAATACGATAGTGGGTAGGGTCAAGGATACAATCGGTCCAGACAGAGGTCTGGTAAAGTATCCCTTAGTTCAGATAGTAGACGAATATGTTTTGGAGATTCAACACTGTTTGGCGAGTAAACCAAGCTCCATACAAATAAAAAAAGTAATATCACATGAGCAGGCGATAGCGCAATGCGTAAATCATATGAGGTTAAAAGGGTATACGCCTAGCCCAACGGCTCGTAGCACGGCCGAGGCTGCAAAGATTGTCAGCGAATCAGACGAGGATGATATTGCAGCCATCTGTTCAGTCGAAGCTGCAGAATATTATGGACTTAAAGTATTAGAAAACGAGTTTCAAGACTTGAATGGAGGAGTTTATACAAATCGAACAGTGTTTGTAGTATTATCGTTTCAAGATAATTCTCAAACCGGTAAGGACAAGACCACTCTTTCTTTTGAACTTCGCAACCCTGCTAAAGCGGGCTCTCTTTATAAAGTCCTAAAATCATTCAGCAACGCAGAAATAAACATTTCGCATCATGAGGCCATGGAAAAGGGCTCTTTAGTCGAATATGTTTTCTGGTTTAATATAGATAAACATAGAGAAAATATACAGAGGGAACTCGGAGATCTTCAAAATTTGACTACTAGTATGAAGATTCATGGCTCGTATCCCAGAAAGACTCCACCATAGAGTTTCATTTACTGTTTCAGGATAAAAGGGAGATTATATAGTGCGAGTTTTTCTTCCAGATGATTTATGAGACCACTTTCAGACCTTTTGAAGTGTGTAGCACTTCAAAATCGAGGACTGGAACAGGGCCACCAAGGTACCAAGGTTAAGTACAATCCCAGAACAAAAGCGAAGGTATGCCTGCCGCACAGCATGAAGTTCACTGAGAATACAAATGAGATGCTGAGGGCATTTATCAGCAACTGGAAGAAAGGCTACAT
>Ga0180732_1001716_pt1 | contig 12817 bp, 13 predicted proteins | sample KR11_01MetaG_FD_148674 | JGI IMG/M metagenome (GOLD analysis project Ga0180732, IMG submission 148674) | Groundwater microbial communities from the Olkiluoto Island deep subsurface site, Finland - KR11_0.1 MetaG | ecosystem: Environmental > Aquatic > Deep subsurface > Groundwater | place...
TATGTATGGAAAAATATCAAAGAACTCAAAAATCCCTGGAATACTGAGGACAAAAGCCTTCAAACTGGCGATCGCAGGAGTGATGGGAGTGATGTTCCTCATAGTTCTCCTCGGAAAAAACCCTTTCCTTGTCTCCCAGGATAAACTCGCATCGGTTGGAGGATTTATAGTATTTATCTGCATCGTGACGACCCTGCTGATATCTATACCGCTTGGTATAATGTTCCTGCTTAAACCCTAACTCCGCCCAATTTATGTAATAATTGTAGATATACAGGACTGTGAACATGCGCCGGTCGGGAATCGAACCCGAGTTTAAGCGTTGGCAACGCCTAGTGATAGCCGCTACACTACCGGCGCAAACCGGATGTCCTTGTGGGGCATTCCCTAAATACGCTAATCCGTATTAATAGTTTTTCTAATACTCAGATATCCACCGAAGTGTTGATCTCAATTCCTTTCGAGTTAATATTGTAAGAAAGGAGTTGTACCGAGGTCAACTCTGTGAACACCATAGCTTGAAGCTCTTCGCCGCTGTAGCCCAGCATTTTCCGGAACGCTGTATTGGTTTCCACTGTTCTTCCACCATCCGCCTATCTGTTATATCCTTCACTGTCCCAATTGTTGCCATTCTGCCCTGGTAATTGATAATCTCTACATTCAGGTTTACTACTCGTCTTGTTTTTCCGTCCCTGGTGAGCACACGAACCTCGTAATCTTTCGGGACGGTCTCTCCTGAAAGCCTTCTTACATGCCTGTCCTCGATCATTTCCCGATCCTCTGGAGCGATAATGTCGATGAAATTTATCCCGATCATTTCCGATACCTTATATCCCCCTATCCTTGCAAGAGCTTCATTTACATACAGGATCTTACCATCCTGGATGATGAATATCCCGTCCTGTATGCTATCGATCAATGAGTGGTATTTTTCCTCGGACAGTTTCAGTTCATCTTTCGCAACTCGCCGGTTTTCTTCTGTGCCGATGGCAGAAGCGATGATCTTCATAAGCCATAAGTCGCTCTCACCGGGAACGAAATCTTCCTTATAGACCGTGCACAGGGAGCCCACGTATTCGTTGCCGAATTTAACAGCCTTTCCGATATATGTCTTCAGACCGTATGCCTTCACGTTCGGATCGGTATGCGCATACTCTGTTTCATGCAGGTCGTGAATGATCAGAACTTCATCTTTGCTCCGGGTTATCACATCATAACAGATATGCCCTTCCGGTTTATTGTCATAGAAAGGAACTCATCCCTCGAATAGCCATAATGATAGACAGCCGCGTCATTCACAGCAAGGAAAGAGAGCGTTCCAAGGTCGTAGACCCACATGGGCTGGGGGTTGCTTTCAAAGAGTATCCTGTACTGCTTCCCCGAACCATTCCGCTTCATTTTGGTTTTCTTGCGGCTTTTTTTAGTTGGTTTTTTTGGCGTTGTTGTCATATCTGTTTACCTTGAACCAGACAGCCGTTTTCCTGCTAAACACAAATTTTTATATATACCAATTGATGCTCATAATGAAGTTATAATTGCCTGCGTACCAGTTCTCTTGTGCGCTGTGCGATCTCTTCAGGGTCAATGCGAACCCTTGCCACCCGGCTATCAATGGCAGCCTTTGCGACCGCTTTTGCCACGGATGGCGCAACCTCAGGATTGAAAATACTCGGTATGATCATATCTTCTGCAGGTTCATCCACGAGAGCTGACAGGGCATTTGCCGCTGCAAGTTTCATTTCCTCGTTGATGTCCTTTGCCCTTACATCAAGCGCGCCCCTGAAGATACCGGGAAATCCAAGTGAGTTGTTTATCTGGTTCGGGCAGTCAGAGCGCCCCGTCCCTATGATGCGTGCGCCTGCTCTCTTTGCCTTCTCAGGCATTATTTCTGGCGTGGGGTTTGCAAGCGGGAATACGATGGCGTCATCTGCCATGGATCTCACCATTTCCTCTGATACTATCCCGGCAACCGAAAGACCAAAAAAAACATCTGCTCCTTTCATAGCGTCGGCAAGTGTGCCTGAGATGTTGTTTCGGTTCGTGAGTTCCGATATTTCCTTTTTATAGGGATTCATACCTTCCCTGCCCCTGTAAATAATCCCTGCAGTGTCGCATACGATAACATCTCCGACGCCTTCGTCAAGTAGAAGCTTTGTCGTTGCCGTGCTTGCAGCGCCTGCCCCGCTGATGACCACTTTTATCTCATTGAACTTCTTCCCTACCACCTTCAGGGCATTGATGAGTCCGGCAAGCGCAACCGTTGCTGTGCCGTGCTGGTCGTCATGGAACACAGGGATGTCAAGCAGCTTTTTCAGCCGTTCCTCGATCTCAAAACACCGCGGTGCGCCTATATCCTCAAGGTTGATACCTCCAAATGATGGGGAGATGCACTTTACAGCATTAACGAGTTCATCAATATTCCTGGTGTCAAGGCATATCGGAAATGCGTCCACCCCGGCGAATAACTTGAATAGCATGGCTTTTCCTTCCATGACAGGCATTGCAGCGTAAGCGCCGATATCGCCCAGTCCGAGCACGCTTGTCCCATCGCTTACCACAGCCACGAAATTGCCTTTTGAAGTATAGCGGTAGATATCATCCCTATTTTCATGTATCCTGAGGCAAGGTTCAGCCACGCCCGGTGTATACACGAGGCTCATATCCTCTTTTGTCTTAACCCTGACCTTGCTTCTGATCTCTATTTTTCCCCTGTGCAATTCATGGAACTTGAGTGCCTGTTCAAATACCGATCCTTTCATAATTCAATCCCTCAGTGCTTTTTCTACTGCTTTTTTATGTAACTGTGCTGCTTTATGTATCCCGCCTCTTATGCCTCTCTGTGCCCTGCACGGGTATTGCTGCACGAGGAGCCCTGCCCGCGCTGGCGCATCTTTCACTTTTGCCCCGGCAAGACCTTTTGCCATATGCTGCGTGCTCCCGCATGGCGCGCCTCGAAGAACTTCAACATTTGAGATGACCCCGTTTTTCGTTGTGGTCCTTACCTGTGGTCTTCCAAAACAGGATGCGAACTCATCTACTACAGCGTCCCCGCATTCTTCTATTTCGCAGCATATCTCATGCACTTCGATGTGCATGTCGTATTTTCTTGATAATTCGTCAAGTTCATCCCGCCCGCCAGCCCTGGACATCCCGCCTGCGATGATGACCGCGCGCGCGCCGCTCTCGCCTGCGGTTCGGACGATCTCAGGCGTGAGGTCTGGATGAAGTGCGTATGCTATTACAAGGTCGCTGGAAAACACTTTTTTGTCGGGGTTCAAACGTTCGATAAAATCATGCGGGTCTTCTATGAAATCTGGAAGCGACTCAGGGAGTTCAATAGAAGATACGATGTGATCAGAATTGTTTTTTATGTTCTCGATGAGGCGGCGCCCGTATTTTCCTCTGATCACGACCCCGATAGATATCATCGATATATTATTGTCGCTTCAGTATTTTTAATCTTTCGGAGAATAATAAAAAACATCTTATTTGTGAATAACCTTAGCTATCACTGGAGCCGCGCTTACTACGCTGACTCCCTTATCTATTGTATCAGTAGCGATTATTCCCTTTACCCCTGCTTTGAATAATTTCAAAACCGCATTATTGGAAAGTACAGGATGCACGCATGCAGTGTAAACATCATGCGCCCCCTGGCTTCTCAGTAATGTAATGGTCTGGGCCATCGTTCCACCGGTCGAAATAATATCATCCAGGATGATCACGTCCCTGCCCTTCACTGCCAGATTCTTGGGTTTTATTGATACGGTCTCACCGCTCAACCGTGTCTTCTCAAGAAAATCGTAATCTATACCCAGGTCCTTTGAGGCGTTTTGAGCGAGACCTATTGCGCCGTCGTCCGGGGAAATGATCAGCGGATCCTTAAGCTTCAGGTCCTTAATGTATTTTCCAATAACGGGCGTAGCATCAAGATTTGCTGCCTTTGCATCAAAATGTTCAAGGATGCTCTCATCGTGTATATTGATAGTGTAAACAGTATCCGCTTTTATCGCTCCTGATATCGCGCGTGCGCTTACCGGCTCTCCAGGTTTGAACTGCTTATCCTGTCGCGCATAACCCATATAGGGAATGACCACATTGATCCTGGCAGCATCCTGGCAGGCGTCAATAAGCTGCAGCAGTGAAACAATATCGGAATCTGTAACCGTGCTCTGGATTATCGTCACGTCGCCGCCTGATATCATATCTAAGATGCGAGTGTATAGCTCTCCATCAGGGAATTTCCTGAATTCGCTTACCAGCAGGTTATCTTTCAATATTTCTGATACTCTTCCTGCAAGCAACTGTGAAGCCGGTCCGCCAATAATATCCAAAATAATACCTCAAGCCCTTAATTGATAGCTTGGAATATAAAGGATTATTGTTCCATGTTATTTTGTTTATACTGTAATGTATTATCGTTATATTTATGTACTGCTTTGTCTATTTTAAACAGCCGCAGATAAATCAAAACAAACAGATACCGTCAGAAATGATGGTTTGCATCAAATACAAAAAATTTATCAATATGCGGATTAATGAGTTCACATAATTAACCCCTGGAGAATATAACATGACGCTATTTATCGAAATTAAAGATCTTCGTGTCGGTTTTGACGGAGTAGATGTACTCAAAGACATAAACCTGAACATCAATGAGGGAGAAATTATCGGGATACTGGGAAAAAGCAGCGCAGGCAAATCAATTTTAATGCATGTGCTAAGAGGCGTAGAGGTTTTTGAAAAGGTATCTGGAAGTGTAATATATCACCTTGCCCGATGCAGCAAATGCGGATTGGTAGACCGCCCGAGCCTTGCAGGCACGAATTGTCCGAAATGCAATTCAACGTTCGAGAAATTCGAAGCTGATTTCGTAAAACTGGATATCCATGACCCTGCGAGGAGGGACACAACAAGAAGAATAGCCATCATGCTCCAGAGGACGTTTGCCCTGTACGGAGATGAAAGGGTCATTGTGAACGTCATGAACGCGCTCCAGGAAATCGGAGAAATGGGACCAAACGCGATAAACAAAGCGGCAGACCTGCTTGACCAGGTCAATCTTTCAAACAGGATGATGCACATTGCAAGAGAACTATCAGGAGGAGAGAAACAGCGTGTTGTCCTTGCCAGGCAGCTTGTGAAAAACCCTATGCTCTTGCTGGCGGACGAACCTACGGGTACGCTTGACCCCAGGACAGCCGAGATCGTGCACGAGACCATCCTTGATGCCACTAAGAATTTCAAGATGTCACTCATTATCACTTCCCACTGGCCAAAGGTCATAGAAGAGCTTTCACACCGTGCGCTCTGGCTTGATGATGGGGAGATAGTAATGATCGGCGACCCGCACGAAGTAGCCGCTGCTTTCATGAAAGAAGTTGGAGAGATGGGTGAGCAGGAAAAAGTGGAGATCGGGGAACCGGTTGTCCGAGCGCGTGAACTGAAGATGACATATTTCTCACTTGACAGGGGCATAGTCAGGGCTGTCAATGACGTAAGTTTTGATGTGAACGAAGGCGAAATATTCGGTCTGATCGGCGTGAGCGGCGCTGGAAAGACCACAACATCCAAGATCATTTCCGGACTGATCGTTCCAACTTCAGGTACTATTGATGTAAGAATAGGGGATGAGTGGATAGACCTCAAGCAACTGGGACCTGACAAAAAAGGAAGAGCCACCAAATATATTGGCATACTCCATCAGGAGTACAGCCTTTATACTCACAGGAACGTTATCGATAACCTGACCGAGTCCATCGGGCTTGACCTGCCTATGGAACTTGCCGAGCGAAAGGCTATCCGGACATTGATGACCGCAGGATTCTCCGAGAAAAAAGCCGAAAATATCCTTTCCAAGATGCCAGATGAACTGAGCGAGGGGGAACGGCACAGGGTGGCAATGGCGCAGGTGCTCATAAAAGAGCCGAGGATACTTGTTTTTGATGAACCTACAGGTACAATGGACCCGGTAACAAAGATCGAAGTCGCAAAATCCATCCTGAATGCCAGGAAAGAACTTGGTGAGACATTTATCATTGTTTCGCATGACATGGACTTTGTGGCCCAGGTGTGTGACAGGGCTGCATTGATGCGCCTTGGCAAGATAGTTGATATTGGAGACACAGACGCAGTTTTATCCAAACTTTCAATGAAAGAGCGGGAAGAAACCCTGGAAGGGATAGTCAAGGAATTGAAATAACCGATACAGGTGTTACGTGATACTGATAGAAGTCAATGGGCAGAAATTAGAAGTAGATGACGGAGCATTACTAAAAGACGCTCTTGAACTTTCAAAAGCGTTCTATCTTCCCGGAACAACAGTTGGGATATTAAAAGCAGGTACGAAAAAGGAAGAGACGACCTCGGAATACAAGATCATAACGACAAAGGGCGAGTTCAGGATAGAACTTTCCGGGGAACACGGTCTATGGTTGCGGTTCAGGCAATATCTCCTAAATATCAGGGCGCACTGGGATACCAGTAATTCAGTAGCATTTGGTCCTTTTGAAACCGATATTGTTCCTGAAAGGGCTGAAAAAAAATTCAATCGATACGATGTTTTCTTCGGGACAGGTGGATATGATGCGAAAAACACTTACCTGATGTTCTCAAAAGATAAACATTTTTCGGATTACGGAAGCCCCAGGGATGCAGTGGTTGGAAAGATCATAAGCGGTAAAGGTGTTTTCGCAGGACTTAAACAGGGAGATTCCATTATAAAGATCGAACCCGTGATAATGTGGGAAACCCTGGCTGATAAGATATCCACCACTGACCTTTCAACAAAACTCGAAGACGGGATGAGGATCTTTACATATTTTAAGGTTGACCTGGTTGACGAAGCCCCCGAAGGCGCGGAACATTTCCTTGCTCTGATCAGGAAAAAAACATTTAATGTCCAGACCTTCTCCAACTCATTCATATCAGATGATGCTCTAAAGGGCGAGGGGTGCCCCTATGAACACTGGGAAGCACGTTCGGAAGGCGCAATAGCAGTCCGCACTGACGGCGTGGGGAATGGACGTATCTATATTTACAAGGGGGACAGGACATCAAGCGCAGTACACACCGTGGTCGGGCATGTTACTGAAGGCATTGAACTTATCAGGATAGCCCAGGCTGGCAGCAAGCTTGCTGTCATTCCCAATCCTGAGAGGGTCATGATCCTGGGAATGGGCTTTGCCCAGGCTGAAAAATTGCTGGATGCGCGGGGTTTGAAAATTGAGAAACACGGATATACCGGCGACGATGCCATCATAGTTGAGCAGGAACCCAAAACAACGATCGGAATAATAAAAGAAGGATTGGCAGCAGGGCTTGGCGTGAGATCCGATAAAATAATCGATGTCAAATTCTATGATGACCTTGCCCCGATAACCCTTGACTTTTTCAGGCACTCGCTGCGACTTAAAGACCTTCCTCTGGGTCCTCTTCCGGTATTCCATACTTATGAGAATACTTACCTCTTCAGGTCAGAGAAAGAGGCTGAAGCTTATAAAGAGATCAACCCTGAGAACGTCCCCAAAACAGAGGTGAAAGCGGGAGAGATAGCAGTTACCAATCAGGCTGCCAAGCGTTACGGTATGATAGGAGTGAAGCTTATCGACGATGCGAAGTACGGTCCGACAGGTGAGAAATTCCAATGTACTAACATCATAGGAAAAGTTATACATCCAGAGAGATTGAAAGGGATAAAGGCGGGGGATATTGTTTACATCAGGGAGGTTCCATAATGGATAAAATAACAAAAATGATGGTCATTAATTCTTCAAAAGTGCTTCCAAGCGATGTGGTTATTAAACTTTATGAATCCAATGCAGATGTAATGATAAAGGAAACCTGCTTTGGCGTGATGGTAAGCGGTGAGCGCGATGTGGTGGATAAGCTCCTCTCTGAGACACGTAAAATGGACCCTTACGGCATATTCATAAAAGAAAGGGGTTTTGCGCCAGGTGAACCGAACAGGTGCAGGGCTACAAGACGGGGCGGGGCAAGACCGGGATTTCATATGCTTGAGACCGAAGAAAGGCTCCTGCCGCAAATTGCAGAAGCGTTAAGGGCGCTGGATAGAGGTGAAGTTCCCAAGGAGAAACAGATTAAGAAAAAACTCGATGTGGAAAAGCTCAAAGAGATAATAGAGAAAGCAGAGGTATCATAATGAAGGTTTTTATATATCCAACGAACAGTCTCATCCTTTCTGACCTTGTCGAAAGGTTCGGGCATGAACCGCTTACATTGATGCAGGAGATATCAAAAAAAGTCAATACACCCGGACTTGATTCTCCTCCTCTTAACATGACTCCAGAGGACCCAAAGATCGGGCTGAAGTACGCAGCAGTGGAGGTGCCATCTGGCGTGAGAGGACGGATGTCATTGTTCGGACCTCTTATTAATAAAGCCGAAGCCGCGATCAACGTGCGCGACCCGGTCGTTTCGTTCGGTTGCATGGGGTGCGCAAGGACAAATGAACTTGTTAACTTCCTTGTCCGGGCAAAAAAGATCCCGATGCTAGATCTGGATTATCCCTCATCCGAAGAAGAAGCAAAGGAGTTCGTGTATAAGATATCGCAATTCCTGAAATCCCTTGGCTCGCAGGAGGAAAAGAAATGAAGTCGAGTGAGAACCTGGTAAGGATAGCGCAGCTTTCATGCGGCGCCGAGTACAGCGGTATTCAGGGTGAGATCGATTCCGCAGCAAAACAGGTCAATGCTGTCATTGTATATCCTGAAGTGGATATCAAGGATATCGAGGAAATAGAAGAGGAATTCGGGCTAAAGGTGGCCAGTTCCGACCTGAAACTACTGATGGCGCGGGCAAAATCCATTGTGAACGGTAAGGTGAAGGTGGACGCTGTATTTGTTGCAACGTGCTTCAGATGCGCCGAGGCTGCTATCGTAAGGAGTGAGGTGCGCCGGTACATCCACGAGAAAACAGGCATCCCGGTAATAAGTTACTCATTCACCGAAAGAACAACATCAGGTACGCTTCTTACAAGGCTGGAAGCGCTCACCACAACTGCGCGCAGAAAGAGCCTGCTTGCGCGTGAAAAACAGAGCGGTTTGACCGCAGGAGTAGATTCAGGTTCGACGACCACGAAAGCTGTGGTCATGAAAGATAACAAGATAATCGGTAAAGGCTGGGTGCCCACGATAAAAGTGCTTGATAGCGCGGATGAAGCATTAAATGCTGCCCTGAAAGAAGCTGGAGTAAAACGTGAAGAGATACAGGCTATTGGCACTACTGGTTACGGAAGGTTCCTCGTCGGTGAGCATATGAAGGCTGACCTTATCCAGGAAGAAATAACTGTCAACTCCAAGGGGGCGGTCTATCTTGCTGATAAACAGAAAGGACCTGCCACTGTACTTGATATCGGAGGAATGGACAATAAGGCGATATCGGTCATGGACGGCATTCCGGGAATGTTCACCATGGGCGGGATATGCGCTGGCGCATCAGGCAGGTTCCTTGAAATGACAGCCAAGAGGCTTGGTGTGGATATCACTGAACTTGGCGCTCTTGCGATGAAAGGCCGACAGGAACACGTCAAAATGAACAGCTACTGCATAGTATTTGGCATCCAGTCACTTGTAAATTCTCTTGCCGCAGGGAGCACACCTGAAGATGTGGCTGCAGCAGCCTGCCACAGTGTTGCTGAACAATTGTTCGAGCAGCAGCTTCAGGAAATAGACGTGAAAGAACCTGTAATAATGTGCGGCGGGACATCGCTGATAGAAGGATTGCCCAGGGCAGTGGAAGAACTGCTCAAAGTAAAGGTCATAGTTCCGGACAACGCGCAGTTCATAGGCGCGGTAGGAGCGGCTCTGCTTGTGTCTGGATTTATTGGACCCCACATTTAAATGCGGGGTTTTAGAGGAAAACATGGAACAGCTTGAGACATTTATCGTTGAATCGCCTGATAAGGTCGGTGCAAAAACAACAAAGACATTGATACAGGATGTTTTAGCAGACCTCTCGCTTAACAGGGTAATAGGAAGAATGAAAGTATATGTTGACCCGGTGCAGCCGGTTTTCATATTCACAGCGCTTCTTCGCCTTACCACTCCTGCGATAAGGCTCAAGGACTTTGCAAAAGTCGATATGGGGACTCTGGGGAAGGACGAAGTTAAGATAGAACTGCAAAGAGAAGCGTTCACGGTCAAGCTTCTCAATAAGTTATGGGAAAAATATGGAAAGGAAAATATAGAACAGCGAGACAAAAAGATCATAATAGTTAAGGTCGATCCTATAAAAGAACTTGATGGCATGAAGGAGTTTGTGATCGATGAGCCGCGGCAGGAAGTCCTCGACAGGCTCATAGACGCCATTGCCCTTCGAATAATCCCTGAAGGTTTCAGGGTTCGAAAACATGAGCTCACAGCCTCGCATGTGATGTTCGTTGCTTCCGAGGATACGTTAAAACCCGAATGGATACAGCGGGGAAAGGATATGCTTGAATCGCTCAGGAGTGAAGAAAATGTTTGAGCCTGTAATGTATACCGGGGGCGTGTACAAGCATGGTAATATGACGGAACTGGTGGAAGACCTCGGAGGCTACATTCTCCAGAAGAATATAATGCAGACTGAAGTAGTGCTGTTGATGCTTGTTCCGATAGATGATATGGCGGTAGTGGATGCAATGGCGGCAAGTCTTCTTGGAAAGATGACCCGTGCGCCCCTTACAGGTACTGAGATAGCCACAGTTGCGCCCACGCTTGCCTATCATCACCTGCCGCATCTTGATTGCGATGTTGCAGAGTTTTTGAGGAAAAGAGGCGCGAAGACCAACATGGTAGGACTTGCGCGCGGCGTTGGAAAAAGAATTTGCCAGTTGAGCGCTTACGAGCGCGACCTTATAAATGAGCATGATCTTGCTGTGTTCATCCTGGGGAACTACGAGCATTGCATTATAGAGAAATCAAAGAAGCTCTACGAAGGGATCGAAATACCAATAATTGTCACAGGCGCGCCTGAACTGAAGACAGAGGATGTCCCCAACGCCACAGCGTATGTGGGGAGTTTTGGCAGGATACTTCATCAAATGCGCCATTCAGAGGAACTTCGCACTCTTGATAAACTTGCGGATGTGATAGGTGACGTTTTTGATAATATGCGAAAAGAACTGGCTAAAGACCCCCCATCAGTCGCTCCGCCGCGCATCAAGAAAGAGATAGAAGACCAGGTGCCGGATATCATAGACAGCCTCCATCCGTTGCCCATTACGCTTCAGATGAACGGGGCGCGGGTGAAACTGCCTTATGAGGAGTATCACGAGATGATAGAGAATCTCAAGTTCGTGGAAGGGGTGACCATGAAAGAAGTGGCTAATGTGCTGCCTTCGAAGATGAGGAACTTTATACTTATAAAGGCGAAACCAAAGAGTGAGACAGGGTTTGTGATATAATGGTTTTTCAGAAAGAATTTGAGGAGATCATTTTATATTTTCAAAGGAGAATGTCTTTGAAATAATTAATTTACAGCCATTGAAGAATGGAAATGCAAAAAGATATCAGGTTAAACAGGTTAGAAATTTATTTCTTAAATATAAATTCCATTTAGAGGAGGATTGAGCATGAAGGATATAAAATATGAACTGGTCATATATTGGAGTGAGGATGATGAAGCATATATTGTGGAAGTACCTGAACTTTCCGGTTGCATGACAGATGGAAGAACTTACGAGGAAGCAATAAAAAATAGTCTGACTGTAATCAGGGAATGGATAGAAACTGCCAAAGAGCTTGGAAGAGAAATACCAGAACCTAAAGGCAGATTGATATACGCTTAGGAATTAGAGAGAAATAATATAGCTAAATGGCAGTCCCAAAATTTTATTAAATTTGCGGTTCCTTTTCTTCAGATTCCATAGCAGTCAATACAAGTTGTGGCGTTAAAATTCCCATCATCGGAACTTTTAAATATAAAATTCTTCTTATTATTCTATAACAGACTTAAAATCATTAAGATTATTTAAGATTTATTTATACTTTTGACTATTAAAAAGATGACGCAGCTCAGCAATTACAATTTCTTGTCTCCAAAAGCATGAGCGAATTGATTATTATTTGCTCACCTGCCAATCGTAATCCCTGTCTCTCATCTCCCAATAATAATTTGATTTATATAAAGATATTTTGGCTTAATTTCAAGAAAACGATACTTCTTTTTTTCATTCGTAATTGGGAGAATTTTTTACAAAATACCTTCTTTGCATTATTTTATTACTGTGTTAATATATCTTTTTGTTCCGATGATGGGAATTTTAACGGTACAACTTGAATAGGTCAGTGACTTATTGAAATCTCAAAATCAAATCCATACATGCTTGAAGGTGCTCATGCAGAACAGTTGCCCGAGGTTCGTTGCGACAACATCCATCAAAGAACGCTCCGGAAGGGAAACGTATCGCCGCGAAGGTGCGCCCGACCGCGCAAGAAGATCCTTTCGGAGGGGTTTGGCGCATGTACGGGGTTATGCTCGTTAGAATAAATTGACCTAAAGTTATATTCATAGCGATAAATAAAGGTATGAATAAAACCAACAGGTAATATTTATCATCTTGTAATGATAATCAATGTTTCAGTAATAACTTAATCAGAAATAACCTTTGGTGTTTATATGAAAGTATTTCTAAGTTGGTCAGGGGATCGAAGTAAAAAAGTTGCTGAATTATTTAGGGATTGGTTAAAATTCGGTATTGACCCTATAATCTACTGATGTTTTAAATACCATTGATTGCATAATACTTTTATGTGATCAATATGGGAATTCGTGGACCAAAATCAAAATTCAGTGAAATTGCCTGTCCAAATACCTC
>Ga0180732_1001717_pt1 | contig 12816 bp, 19 predicted proteins | sample KR11_01MetaG_FD_148674 | JGI IMG/M metagenome (GOLD analysis project Ga0180732, IMG submission 148674) | Groundwater microbial communities from the Olkiluoto Island deep subsurface site, Finland - KR11_0.1 MetaG | ecosystem: Environmental > Aquatic > Deep subsurface > Groundwater | place...
GTTCCCGTGCGTCGGGGGCGGTTGCCCGATGCACGGGAATTCAGGGAAACTCAGGTTTGGGATGCGTGAAAAATATGTTTCTGCGTCTTTTGAAAATGAGATTAATAAGGGAGGGCGATTTTCTATTTCCGAGTTTTTGTTTTTGTATTACCACGAGTGACAAGATTTGTTAATAGATATTCCTCAAATGAGGAATGTTAATAACTCTGTAAGTTATTGATTTTACTCAATAGTGGTTTTTGATATTCCTCAAATGAGGAATTGACGATTTTCTTGGAAGGATGTATTTTTAATGATGATGAATATACCCGAAAAAGGAGAGTCCTATGAAAGCAGAAGGAGCAAAAGAGTTAATGGCACAGTTGATGCCGGTTTTAAGAAATCACGTGATCACGATGAGATTATCAGAGAATCAGTTCGCTACGTTGCAATATCTATGTTATGTCATGTTTCTGCACGGGATGCAGTCGCGGAATGGGGCAATATACTGCGTGCCCTCAGAAGAACGCATTGCCACCTTTGTCGATGTGCATCGAGTGACGATATCAAGAACTGTCTCGTCTCTAAAATCGATGAAGTTGTTAGACGTTATTCAAAGGAGGCCGGTTGATGGGAGATGGCAGACCAATCTTTACAAACTGTCAAAACTCTTCTGGGCGCTTTTTGGCTTTATTATCAAGAGGTTTCGTCATTACCTTAACCGTGTAACAGGCGTGTTACACATAGTAACTGAAAGCCATAGTAAATTCTCTTCAAACCAAAAAACATCGGACTTTTCTTATAAATTGAAAGACCTTCCCCTTGAAAACATCATCTCAAGGATGGAGAAAGCACATCCTGAGTTAGCATAAGACCCAAAATATATACCCCTGAAAAACCAACACAGAGGTACTGCGCCTAAAATAATACTTGACAAAAGTACTTTTGTATTTTATAGTATCCTTGTATGCCAATCTGGGCAATGACAATCATGAGACAAGGAACTGGATATCGGATATCCCTTCCCAAAAAATGGGTGATGGAAAATCTTGAACCTGACGAAAGAATGATGTTCATGATTGAAAAAGGGAAGGGTCATCTTGAAGTTTTTTCAGAAAGGAGCTGGTATGAATCGAAGTATGGAAAGGATTCTCCTGAACCAGATATTGGAACCGGAGAAGCCTGTACGCGAGCAACTGGACAGGGAATCGATCGAGGAGCTTGCCGAGAGCATGAAGAAGCTTGGGCAGCTTCAGCCGATTCTGTTGCGCACAGAAAATAATGGATACAGGATTGAGGCCGGTCACCGGCGTTTTCTTGCTGCGCAAATCCTCGGCTGGTCCTATATTGATTCTGTCATACTCGAGCCTACCGACGAAGATTCCCTACATCTCGAAAGAGCGCACGAAAATCTTATACGTGCGGATCTCAACCCAGTAGAAGAATCAAAGATCGTCTGGGACTTGACTTACGAGGACGGTCGAGGAGTTGAGAAGACCGCGAAACTTCTTTGTAAGACTATCTCCTGGGTTGATACACGTCTCGAAATAGCAAAGTTTCCAGACGATCTTAAAGAAGCTCTCTCCAGGAGAGAGATAAAAGTCGCCGTCGCGAAGGAACTGTCCAAAGTAAAAAACATGGAGACTCGCGGGAGACTTCTAAAATCTGCGGTGGAGTATGGCGCCTCAGCCGCCGTTGTTCGGCAGTGGTGTAATGATACACAGGTTGCAAATTTTCTTGAACAATCTGAGGTTCAGGCTGCCTGTGGCGATGCGGTCGCCATTGACAGATCGCAGGTATCTATGCCCTGTCGGATCTGCGACATCTCTCAAAACATCGATGTGCTCAGACACATCTGGATATGTCCAGAATGTCTCGGTGCGGTGCGAGAACTTGCACGTGAGACACAGAAACAATTGAGAATGGCTGCGACTGGAGAGGTAGACCCGGAGAGTGGAGATGAGACTCGCTGAGCGACAGAGGCTTGCGGCCAAAAAAGCGCAAGCGATAATGCACCCGGATATTTATGCAGTAATTTCCTCTGCCATTGCTTCTGGCGCAGTTGTTAGTTTTGTCTATACTAATCGTTATGGCGTGAAGAAGGAATATTTGGACGAACGTCCTCATTCCTTTTTTGAAACGCCGCGAGATGCAGACTGGCCCGGGTCGGTGTTGCTGTGGTCGTATCATAGTGTCCACGGAACGAAAGAGCAGTACCGCGTTGAAAGGATCAGCGGGGCCCTGCGGCTGATTTCACTTATGGATGCGATTTTGGATCCGTCTACTAATGAGGAGTTTTGGCGTGGAGTTTCTCAGTTTCCCAAATCAGTTTTTGTTCAACTTTTATCGGACATTCAGAAAGAACCGGACACGGTAGGAAAAAACCAAATTATGCTTGACTGGCTGAAAAAATACCATTCGCCAATGACGACAACCATAGCGGGTCCAGGTACAGATATAGAGCACGAGGCGTACAGTGTATATCTTGACGGTATTCCACTGTATTTCGATGACTTGGATGATGCTGTGGTTTTCTCCGCCAGAGAAATGATCGCTGGTACCCAATTACCTGCCCTTTTAAGGTCTCAAATTACCGGGATTCAGTTAGTTGAAGAAGATAGGCGGGGTGATCCGCTTACCATTGCCTTTAATCAGGATGGGTTCATTACTATTTACGGGGGTCGCCATGCAGACGCCGGTATCCTCGCGCACGAGGCTGCGCATGAATTTGCTTTCACAAAATGGGAATGGGGTATGCCGGTTGAAGGATCTGATTATCTGGCTGCGATCAAAAGCGGGGAGCCTCCGGTCAGCGAGTATTCCAAGAGGAATACCGGCGAAGATTTTGCGGAGGCAGTAAGAATGTTTGTTGAGGATACTGAGGAGCTGAAAAGAGTTGCTCCACTTCGATATAAAGTGATTAAACGGTTGATGAGCGATAAAGACTATAGTGGTTGATGAAGGAGAAAAAGCTATGACACCATTAATTGACAGGATTCCTGTTTGTCCTCATGGCTCGAAAGATGATATTGACATCACACTGAAACTCGCCCTTGAAAAGCTTGAGTTGAAAGTTGGGTACGCCCTGAATTTCATTTCAGGGTACCGTTGCTATGACTGCAACCTTGCCGCCGGTGGCGTGAAACAATCGGCTCATATGAGGGGTTTGGCTGTTGATGTAAGGGCTGATAATTCGGCAGAGAGGTTTCATATTGTACATGGGGCTATTCTCCTTGGTTTTCAACGTATTGGTATAGGAAGAAACTTTGTGCATTTAGATGTTGACTATGATCTGCCTCAACATGTCCTGTGGTTGTACTGAAATGTATCCTGAGGATTGGGACCAAATTGCAGAGCATAGAAAAGATTTAGCCGAGTGGCATTGTGAAAAATGCGGTCATGTTCACGATCCCAAAACAGGGCATGTCTTGACTGTCCATCATCTTGATGGCGACACAAATAATAGTGCAGACGATAATCTTGTAGCAGTGTGTCAAAGATGTCATTTGCAATTACAACCAAAAGCCGTGGCCGTAAGGCATGGGCAGATTAGTTTATTTTAGGCGGGCATAAAAAAAAAGGGGGGCCTTTATGAAGAAAACAATAGGGGTAGTTCATGCGGTTGCATGCTGTGATGATTGTGGGGTAGAATTTATGAACTATAAAAATGCCCAGGCACTTGCTGCACAACACGCTAAAAAATATGGGCATATTGTTAAAGGGGAAGTTGGGTTAGCATTTGAATATGATGGTAAGACTAAGAGGGCATAAAAAAAAAGGGGGGCCTTTCGGCCCCGGAGGTTACTCTAACTCTACAATCAGTCCGGTTTGACAGTCCAGAATTTCATTGCCGTTGATAACAATCAACCAGCGACCGCACGCACAGCGCTGATACTTTGGATTGAGTAAAGCCCATCCATGGTATCTGTTACCGCACTTGTAACATATTGCACGTGGCATGTTTTATCTCACCTCCCTTCGCAACCATTAGTCTTGCAAGAATCGTGCAAGGTTTTAATCCTGAATTTCTTCGATGCTTCCTTCATCATCTGTGCGTGTACGTCACACATAAGATGTTTACCACAATCTTTACAAGCCAACCAACTATCAATCCAGTCACTTTTGTTTGTCGTGTTCATCTTCTTTTTTTCTCACCTCCTTTTTTTGTTCTTCACAGAATGGGTAGAACAAAAAAAGGGTAGTCATGTTTTTCTTTTTTGTCTTATCCCTAAATTCGAGTCGAGAAATGACCGAAGGCTAAGAAAACCATGACAGTTCCTCTGGCGTGATTTTCTAACTCCCCAATCAGAGTTACACGGTAGACACATTAATATCTTTTTAACGAACAAATACAGTGTCGGTGTTACTCTGATGGGGCGTGGTAGCCTGCTAACGTTTCATTTCTCGACTTGAATTCGATCGGGTCTTTTGTTTTTTGTCTTAGGCAATCCACTCCGTGAATTTTTCTTCTGATGTATCAGGGGGGGGATTTAAACCAGCCTCCAGCGCATTTTTTTTTGGTTTTGTAGTTTGCCTTTGGTATTATAGAAAATCGCCCTCCCTTATTAATCTTCTTTTCAGCAGAAACATATTTTTCACGCATCCCAAACCTGAGTTTCCCTGAATTCCCGTGCATCGGGCAACCGCCCCCGACGCACGGGAGCTTGTACGTGCCACCCACACCAAAACACCCCAAAATAAGCATATTTATTCGTGGAAATTTTATCCCGATATGACGAGTGACTATGGAAAAAAGGCCAAAAACCCTACTTCTTTCGTATGTGCATATAGTGTCCAAATCAAAAAAAGTATCCATAGGCCAATAATCAATAATCCATTTCTAAGGCATACTATATATAGTCTTGCCATCCCTACGTGCCCCATAGCGCATTCTACGAGGCCGTTTCCCTCGTATCGTTGGCCATATGCCTGTTTTGCCACAGGACACTTAGATTATGCGCCTGCTTCGTGCTGTGTTGATTCTCCGCATGGCACGTCATGGGCACGTTCTCGGTGTTGCCCTGGTTGAAGATGTTTTGAAAAGCTCGGACTTTGGTTCGGCAAGCTCACCATGAAAGTCCTCGCCCTTTTCTTTTTCTCTGGGGGGGGGGATTTGTTTTGTCTTATCCTGTCATTTGTTGTCATGTCTATTGACAAATCTTGTCACTCGTGGTAATGTTTTTTTATAGTTTTATGAAGGGAGGTGATTATTTAGATGCCCGCGCATAAAAGCCTAAGAGAGATTTTAAGGGTGATGGAAAAAGTGAGAGCAAAGGCCCTGGTTTCTATTCCTTCTGTTGGTGGTGTGGAAGGTTTGCGGATAAAGGATAGAGGGAAAAGGCTTTTGCCTTACGAGAGGCGCATTGTTATTAGAAAAGCCCGTTGGTGATGTGTAGAAGTAAAAACATTTATTAAAAGGAGGCAAAAAGTATGCCAACAGTAAAAGCGATTGCTAAGATTGCTGAGAAGTGGGCAAGGGTTACACCTCAGAGGTCTGCCGATTATGAGGCAGGTGTCAGGGATCCTATCAAAGATTGGGCCACAAACACTGCGGCTGCAAACGCTGCCTATAAGGCAGGCGTAACCGAGGCAGTAGCGAAGGATCGGTTTGTGAAGGGCGTCCAGAAGGCTGGCACCGAGAGATGGAAAAGAAAGGCAGTTGAGGTAGGCCCTGCGAGATTTTCTCAGGGTGTGCAGGTTGCACAGCCTGATTATGAAAAGGGCTTCGCTCCGTTCAGAGACGTTATCGAAAAGACTACCCTTCCGCCTCGTTTCGCAAAGGGTGATCCTCGTAACGTTGACAGGGTGCGCGTTATGGCTGCTGCTCTGGCAGCAGAGAAGAGAAAATAGGGGGTGACAGATGAACTACAGATTATCAACGATTCTTGCGACCAAGACCTTTACCGCCGATACCACCGAGGTCATCGATCTGAATATGGTTGACCCCCTGAGTCAGCTTATCATCGGGTTTGCCGCCAACATTACCGACGATACTAATCTTACCGCCCATGCGATTGCATGTATCACAAAGATCGAGATTGTCGATGGTTCGGATGTTTTGTTCTCCCTTAGCGGCTATGAGGCGGAGGCCGCGGACTGGTATCACAACCACGACCTCAATTCCCCGTGGAATATCTACATGGGGTGGGGGGAAACCCAGAGATTCGTAAGGTTGAATTTCGGGAGGTATCTCTGGGATCGTGAGTTGGCCTTTGATCCAAAGAAATACAAAAACCCTCAGTTAAAGATAACCCTTGATATCAATGCGGGTGGCGGGGTTCCAACCCTGAACCGTTTACAGGTTTGGGGCGCGTTGTTTGACGAGAGGGCTATCACTCCCATTGGTTTCCTGATGCACAAGGAGATCAAGAATTACGTGGCCACGGCGTCTGCTCACGAGTACACGGATCTACCGACGGACTTCTCATACCGGAAGCTCTTCGTTAGGTGTTTGTATCCTGGGACAGAACCGAACGGGATATTGAGCAATTTCAAGCTTAGCGAAGATCAGGATAGGCGTATCATCGTTGATCACGGGACAGAGGACATTTTGAGAACCATCGCTATGGTTAGCCCAATATTCCAAGAGGATATCCATGCCCGTGTTATGACTTCAGCTACCGAGATTTTCTGCACTCCGGCAACGCGTGTGTATCCCGTTGCCTCCCAGATTTCAGATACGGCTGATGCTGGAGTAATCGCGGTCAACATGGGAGACGGTGGACACTTCGATGCTATTAGCGGAACGGCCGCAAGATATTGCTCGTTCCATGTTCGCGGCTGGCTGCCTCATGGGGTATGGGAGATTCCTTTCGGTCTGCAGGAGGACATAGACGACTGGTACAATGTCGCCGAGATTGGATCGCTAAAGCTCGATATCACTGCTGGAGCACATTCGGCTACCACACCAGCGGCTCAGATATTCTTGCAGCAGTTTAGACCGTATTAGGAGCTGCCGTGAGACAGATATATGACCGTAGCTTTACTGTCACCTGGGTAACAGGTGACAGTGGCTACGTTTTTGCAGACAGAATCGACCCAGGGTATGTCCTGCATGTACATTCATGCACAGCTTACTCTTCGAACAGAGAAGCAAACGATGATGTTATTATCGGGATTCGCAATGGCGGACAGGATATCATACTCACGGCCCAGGCGCCGCTTGCAGCACAAAGAGGAGTCGACACGCCAACGGGCTTCTTTGTTGGGGAGTCAGACCAGGTGTTTGCGTATTTTCAGGATGCCGACAACGGCGACTCAATCGGCATCCATATCAACGGAGTGCTCGTGCCGCTGAAGGATTGGGAAAAAGAGGCGGGGTAAAAATGAATGGACATTGTCCGATACATTAATACCCCAAAGAACACAACAGAGGATAACGCCCTTGTAACAACGATCAAACTGACCAGGGGACGTTTGATGGGCGGTTCAATATATTTTCCATCCGGGCCGGCCGGGAAGCTGCACTTTCTCGCCCGTATCGGCGTGCACCAGATTATTCCGTTCAACACAGGTCAAAACCTCAGGCTTGATGATTGCGTTTTCCCCCTTGGATTGGGTTTTGACCTGCTTGAGCCACCCTTCGATTTGGATTGCATAACATGGAATGACTCGACTCTTTATGACCACGCTTTAACTTTGATTCTCCACCTGCAACCGATAAGAGCCGAGCATAATGATATTAAAACCCTCTTTGACAAGTACCGGTTTTACGGTGGGCAGGGGTAATCATGGCTGAAAAAGAAGACTATACAAAAGATGTTGGACCCGCGGGACCCACAGGCCCAACTGGAGCAACCGGACCCACAGGTACAACTGGAGCAACCGGAGCAACCGGAGCAACCGGCCCGCCAGGAACCACATTACACAGTGAGCTCACCGATGTAGCAACTGCTGTGCATACAGCAGACCAGCCATCTGATCATGCGACTCCGATCGCTACACATGTATTATCCGGGGTGCATACAGCAGACCAGCCGTCTGATCATGCGACTCCGATCGCTGCTCATAATGTAGCAGCAGCGCATGGTAGAACGAATCTGGATGGAGTCACCGAGAGGGATGCTGCGGTTGAAACACACCGGGCAAGCGGAGTGCATGTGGCAAACCAGCCATCTGATCATGCGACTCCGATCGCTGCTCATAATGTAGCAGCAGCGCACGGCAGAACGAATCTGGATGGAGTCGCCGAGAGGGATGCAGCTATAGCTAAACTTGTCGTTTCTAACTGGACGATCAGGACGTCTGCTGAGGATAATCAATGGCTTGGTGTCTGCTGGTCGCCTGGATTGGGCTTGTTCTGTGCCGTGGCATATACAGGCACCGGCAACAGAGTTATGACAAGTCCAGACGGGATAACATGGACGCTCAGGACGTCAGCAGCGGATAATGGCTGGCTTGGTGTCTGCTGGTCGCCTGAGCTGGGCTTGTTCTGTGCCGTGGCATATACAGGCACCGGCAACAGAGTGATGACAAGTCCAGACGGGATAACATGGACGCTCAGGACATCTGCTGCGGATAATGAATGGTATAGTGTCTGCTGGTCGCCTGAGCTGGGCTTGTTCTGTGCCGTGGCAAATACAGGCACCGGCAACAGAGTGATGACAAGTCCAGACGGGATAACATGGACGCTCAGGACATCTGCTGAGGATAATCAATGGCTTGATGTCTGCTGGTCGCCTGAGCTGGGCTTGTTCTGTGCCGTGGCATATACAGGCACCGGCAACAGAGTTATGACAAGTCCAGATGGGATAACATGGACGCTCAGGACATCTGCTGCGGATAATGGCTGGTTTGGTGTCTGCTGGTCGCCTGGATTGGGCTTATTTTGTGCTGTAGCACTTTCAGGCACCGGCAACAGAGTGATGACAAGTCCAGATGGGATAACATGGACGATCAGGACGTCTGCTGCGGATAATCAATGGCTTAGTGTCTGCTGGTCGCCTGAGCTGGGCTTGTTCTGTGCCGTGGCAAATACAGGCACCGGCAACAGAGTGATGACAAGTCCAGACGGGATAACATGGACGCTCAGGACATCTGCGGCGGATAATGAATGGCGTGGTGTCTGTTGGTCACCTGAACTTGGGCTTTTCTGTGCAGTGGCAAATACAGGCACCGGCAACAGAGTGATGACAAGTTTATTTTTTAAATAGCGGTGTGATGATATGATGAAAGGTCGTTAATATGGCTGAGCCTATTACAATTGAGACTCGGGATCGAGCCTCGATCTTTAACAAAACACTGAATGAATGGTTTGAGGGCTGGCAGTCGGTCTTCCGACCGCCTGCCATCTACAAGGCTATCAGTATTGCCTCGGCTGCCACTCATAAAATCATTCCTGGTGCGTCGCGTAAGCGGATCAGGATTACCTCTCTCTTTTTCACCGTTGCTGGTGAAGTCGATGTAACTTTGTATGACGGAGGATTTCCGATCTCGGGCCCTATGGATTTCGGCGGTACCTCCGAGCCTCGGGGCATAGTAATTCCTTTTCCGTATTCTCCCCTTGAGCTTGGTGAAGGCAATGCCTTCGGAATTGGTATTTCAGCAGTAGTTCAGGTATCTGGAACTGTCTGCTATTATTATCAGTGATGGCGTTTGTACCACTGATATGGACTGACTTCCGTAACACCGTTGCGATTCCTAACAGTAACGATCTTACTAAGATTTCGGGTGTTCAGAATGCTTTCGATGCAGACGCTGTGTCTGTGCTGCAGATAGCTTCTGCTATCGCTGGTGCTGGCCTGAAATTCAAGCTCAAACAGTATGCGACCGGTGGAAGAGCCGCAGGACTATCTCATGATAATCCTTCAGCTCACTATGACACGATTGACTATTGTATTGTGTGCTGGATGGGGGATTTGCCCGCTGTTTATATCTATGAAAATGGTGTATTTGTTTTCGATGCTGGCGGACCTCCAGACGAAGATGCGTTCTACACTATAACAATAAACGCTGCAGGAAATATTGAGTACTATGTTGCAGACGTGTTGAAGTACACTTCGCTTGTTGCTCCAACATTCCCATTGTTTGCTGATGCCTCGATAGACATAAAGGCTCTTGGGGTGTTTGCCGCTGAGATTGGTGTAGGTGCTGTAGTAAAAGTTGACCATTTGCCTTTAATGGGCGTTCATTAGGAGGTTTTATAAAACCATGACTGAAATCCTACAATTATTGCAGTTGGTATTTTCATTTTTCATACTTCCTGTCCTCGGCTATGTCATCACACTTGAGAAAAGGATCACCAGACTTGAGACAAAAATAGAATTTTTCTGTAACGAATTTTCACACAAAGGTGGTGAGAAGAGATGAAGTTTGACGCAAATATAATCCTGTATATCCTTCGGTTGGTTCTCTGTAGTGATGAGACATTGAAGTGGTTGAAGGCCGAGGCTGCAAAGACTGATACACCGATTGACGACACAGCCGTTGCAATAGTTGAGATGCTGCTTTGTCCAAAGGCCTGAGGTTTCATACATGAAACCTGATCTCGGCAGTCCGTTTTTAGCATCGTGGGAAGGCATACCTCCCGCGATGCCGTCTGGTGATTTTGAGATATGGATGAGATATCGGGAGATAGCCGCTGAATTATTTGAGCGGGTATATTTCAATGTTCGTGTAGGTGAGCCTATTCCAGTTGCTGAGGATCTCCCGCCTGAGATCATCCAGATGGCGATTGACCTCTCCAGAAGGCGCATAGACGTTGTTGGTGAGATAGAAAAAACCTGGTGGCTGATAGAACTAAAGTATAATGCTGGGGCTGAGGCCCTCGGGCAAATCCTGATGTATAAGGCTTTGTGGAAATCAGACCCGCCCGACAACCGCCCCGTTGCAACCCTGATCGTTTCCGACCGTGCCAACAAAGACCTTGCCCTCGCCTGTAAAATCTATGGTGTAGAGTTATTGGTTGTCTGATGCCTGTTTGGGGTACCCAGGAAACCACCCAGGAAATGTTAGGCCTTCCCAGACACTATAGTAGTCCAGAAATGCAGAAAATATATAACGTTGGAGATTTATATTATGGTACCGAAAGATTGTCGCTTAAAGATACTGCTCGGAGACTGAGCATGACCATAGAAGAGGCCGAGGCTGCACGAAAAGAGTTTTTAGTGCTTCGCGATGTTTTTCAAAAACGCATGGATGAGGCAAATCTCATCTATAAAATATATCCAGAATTACCGGAGGCGGTGAAAGAAGAAGAATGGAACGGGGTGATGTTTTTACCTACCGTAGGGCCCGGGGTTGAGAAAGAGATAATCGTCCCTGCCTGGAATGATATAATTCACCTTGTCCCCCCGCCTCGTGATTATAGCGAGAAAGAAACCGCGTATATGGAAAAACTTGCAAGATGGAGAAAAGAAGGATGGTCTGTAGGCCGTTCCGCTGAGGCCCTTGGCATAACCTCTCTTGAAGTTGATAATGTGTTGAGAAATTATGATGAGCTCAGGAGTTATCAGTGGGAGAAAGTGCAGAGGATGTTAGATATGCAAAAATCCCCTACTCCTGAAATTGCTAAAAACCTTGGCACAATTATGACCGCGGTTGATGATGTTCAGGACTTCACAACCACCGTTGGCGTGATAGGTCGTACCCTTGGTCGTGTTTTCAAACCCGCTGAGCTGCTTGCAATTGGTGCTTTTACCGTTGGCGAATTTCTGAATCGACTGAGCGCGCTAAATCGTCTAACGGGCGGCGAAAAGGCGGTGATATGTCATATGGTTAAGGAGCTCAAGAAAAGTTCTTCAAAAACAACCATCAAGGCCGATGTTGATAAGCGCATGAAAAGACTATTTCCCTCGAAGGGTGAATTGATCGAGATAGCCCAGACAACGGATACTCTTTTTGGGGTTGGCATTAGTTTCGGCCCACTTGTTGGTTTGATTGAGGATGCCTTTTTCGGAGCTCAAACAGGTGCACCCCTTAGATTCAAAGAGTGGAAGATGTCAGACAAAGAAAAAGCAGTTTTGCTAAACATTGCTGACCGCCTGATACACCCAGAGAAAGGCCCCCCCCTTGCCCTTAAGGATATTGCAAGATGGGCGGAATCCGCAGCAAACGTGATAATGGGTGGTGAAAGTCTTGGCTGGAATGATTTTGCTACGGGCCTCGTGACTACGATATATACTGGTGTGAAGACGAGGGCGCTGGGAGTCAAAGAGGCTTTTACGGATATCTGGCAGATCATGTTCGATCAAAAGGCCACTCCTAAGAAAAAGACAAAAACAGATACACGTCTTTTGCTTTCATCTATAGGGGTAGATCCTTATGGCCTGGACGCGTGGCCAGTCCCTGGGTTAGGTGCAGAAGCGACAATCCAGGAGATTATGGAGGCCTATTCTGCACAAGCTCAAAAGGTTTTGGAATTCTGGCGGGCTAAAGTAGGGGTTTCTGATGAAGGTCTATTTCTTGATGCCTGTGTCAAGGAAATAGGGCTTCACGCCCCCGCAATGTTCTGTGCCGATGATGGGGTCATTACTGAATCTCTTGATCCTCATGCCTTGATTTTCATTCATGCGCTGGAGGCTGGTTTAAATCCCCCCCCTGATACATCAGTTGAGAAATTCACGGAGTGGATTACATGGATACGCCAGGAGACGGGGTTTCTTGATATTTCTGTTCCTGATCTGGCAATATTGCAAGATGCTCATCGTCGATTCTTTGAGATGTGAGCTTCTTGTTTACCTTGGTTCAGTGGGTATTATGCCCCCCCCCCAGAGAAAATGAAAAGGGCGAGGACTTTCATGGTGAGCTTGCCGAACCAAAGTCCGAGCTTTTCAAAACATCTTCAACCAGGGCAACACCGAGAACGTGCCCATGACGTGCCATGCGGAGAATCAACAC
>Ga0180732_1001718_pt1 | contig 12815 bp, 19 predicted proteins | sample KR11_01MetaG_FD_148674 | JGI IMG/M metagenome (GOLD analysis project Ga0180732, IMG submission 148674) | Groundwater microbial communities from the Olkiluoto Island deep subsurface site, Finland - KR11_0.1 MetaG | ecosystem: Environmental > Aquatic > Deep subsurface > Groundwater | place...
TATTTATCAATACCAGTTCACTTATTATGCTTATTCTCACGGAAGAAACTGGCACCGATGCCGGCACAAATACTGGATAATTGTCCGATTTGCGAATACAAGGGATTCGGTCCCAGGTCCCTGGGTACTGGAATCTAGATCAAAATAACCTATAGCACAATCGCTTGCGAAGCAAACCGGGTTTACAAAGCCGGCAAAAAATTGATTCGATAAAAATGACTTGCTATTCTAATAACAAAATGATAGTTTTTCATTTGCAGTTATTCAAGCTAGAGTAAAGATGGACTCAAATTACCGACAGCTCTATCAATAGCCACACTCAATTCAGGAAAATTTCCACGATAAGTAACAATCATCTTTGTTACGTTGCTCACACTATCACTATCTGATAAAAGATCCCGTAGTTGTTGGGTAGCGGTGTACCCACCACTTCTATATCTAAGCATCAAACCTTTTTCCATTGGATTCTCAAACTCGATGGTATCTGCATCAAGCAAACCACGCTTAAAAAGTCCATAATATACGTCCCAACAAACATCACGCCAGGGCGAATCCTGCCCAGGGCGGGGGAGCATACTAGAAACAGCATCAAAAAGAAATGTTTTTTTGTTTTGAGACGATGAAACGAAGTTGAATAAACGTGCTTCCAAACAATTATCAGGCCAATGTCCGAGATTGGTCGTAGAAGCTACTACGAGATAAGAGTCCTTATCCATAACAGACTTTTCCGCAATGGGTATCAAAGAAATGTAATTCGCGGAGAAATTGGCTAAAAATGCAGCGGTTAGTAAGCTAATTCCTATTTGACGTTCATCTACAAACTGACCGTCCTCGATAAGTGGGAAAGCGGTCATTTCAGTGCTAGAACTCGCAAATTTTTTTGCGTTTAGTAGGATTGTTTCTGATGGGGATATTGCTGAATCATAATTCTTCATATTTACCTCCTATTAGATTGGTTTGTATTGAATGAGTATATATTGTGTTCTTCATATTGCGTCCAGAGTTGTTTTATAAGGTGTTGTAATGTCATTGGGAACGGCTATCACTATGTAAAAAGAGTAAATGGTTATACTGGATCAGATACTGATTAATTAATCTAGTATTTTAAATAATTAGAAAGACAAGTCATTAATCAAATTTACTCACATTATTAATTATTGATATTTGGAAAGATAATGAATAAAAGATAAGTAACAAATATCTTACTCAAGTAAATATATAAGATATCATACTGGGCAAAATCGGAACTTTTGATTATATGAAGGAGGCGCGATTCCCGGTCAGAAGCAATTTCCGATTATTCTACAATAACTCAAATAATTTGAATAATTCCAACAACTAATGGGTAATATCCACGACCAATTTCGCACTACCCAATTTCCTCAAAACCCTTGCAAAAATTAAAATACTTGCTATACTCTTGTTATATATTTTATTGCACGGAAAACAACTGAACATGCGAACCACGGCTTCACCAACCCAAGTCAGATCCCAGATCTGAGCTTTGCTTTAAATAAATATCGCGCAAAAAATACCCCCAAATATAAAATTTATAAGATCTACAACTCAATTACAAACCAGTAATCTCTCTTTTTGATCTCGCAACAATACATCAAAAAGAGCTATCGGTTGCGAACAAGTGCTTTGCAATCGAATATATCTCAATTATTTTGTAAGCAAATTTCGTTTTGACAATTTATAGAAAGAGGCCAAAAATGTTAGATCTTATAGGCTATATACTACGAGGCGTTATTGGATTAGCTCTGGCAAATATTGTTTTAGCCTCAGTAAAAATACAATTAATCCATACTTTGTTTCAAATGTTTGCTCAATGGCCAACGCCGTAGACCCATTCACTAATTTTTAGTAAGGCGAAAACCGAGTATCTATTTAAGTTAGTGAATAATAATATTAATAAAATTCAAAACCCCTCTTGAGAACCGCCTGGTTTTCATTCAAGAGGGGTTTTGTGTTTTAAAGATTTTGTTATCTGACTGTCAACCCAAACATACCCAGTTTCTATTTAAGGATAAATATGAAAACGAGAGCAGGAAAATTGCACCGATATAGCTGACGAGCTTCGTGTCGTACCGGGCAAGAGACAGCTTGCGCCCAAAAATCAAAAAATACGTGATTCATTTCGTTTAGTTTCTCCCCATTGATGGTTTTATATCTCATCAATGGGTTTTTGATTATTGATTATCACTCCCGAAAATCGTCTAATTATCAACTTTACTTATTCGAACCTCCTCAGCGGTAGACATAAAAGGTGGTTCTTTTAAAGCCAATGACGGCTACTGTACATTCACTTACGAACCAAGAAAGAGAGAAGAAATGAACTATCTCGCTTCACTGTTAGGTTTGCTCTTTGGTGTGTTTCTTTTCACCAAAGGATGCAAAATGTTTGGACAAGCGCTCTTTGGGCTTATCAGTCTCTATGTAAATAAAAATTAGTAGGTTTTTACTCTCCCGATCTACCTCAGGAGAGTATTTCGCGTTTAAGGGCATTTCCCCGGTAACGCAGTATTTCAACCCCAAAAAATATAGGAGGTGCGCCATGTCTACAAAGACATTCAACACACTGGTTTATATTCTGGGAGCAATTCTTCTCGTGTCATTTATCTTCGGACACTTGCTTGAAGGTGCTTCTAATATAAACCTTTCAATACCAACGTTCTAAAGAACTTCATTTGACCCTTGATACCAATAAGGCTCAAATGTGTTGAAAAACGCTCCTACTAGATATTCCGGTAGGAGCGTTTTTTTTGGTTATGAACTCTATGTTCTCAAGCCAGAAAGTAATATCCCAATTGGATTTTATAAGGAGTTTAATATGGACTTTTCTGAAAAAAACCTTGTTGTTGTTGTTGAAATAGCAGTCGGCTTATTGATTTGCAAACTGATGATGCATGCAATTGGTTTGAATCTTGCCGACCTTTTCAACACGATTTTCAATCTCTGGCCTGTTCCATAAACACGCCGGCATCTTCAATTACCCCCTCATATTCTAGAGGGGGTAATTTGTTGTAAATCCCTACAACTGTAGAAAGGAACAATTATGTTTCAAGACCAGGATATCGCGACAATGGATGTTGGTCATAAAGCTGAATTACTTCTTATGGATTTCTTCAGTAAGTTGGATGTAGCTGAAGTATTGACCATTAAAACAGATGTCCATTCAAAACCAGTGGCGATAGTTAAAACAACTAAAGAAGTTGATGAAAACGAAGGGATCGATTTTTACCTTTACCATGTAGGTGTAGGATGGGTGAATGTCGACCTAACAATTTCAAAAATGCCAGATGCGTTGAATAGGAAATTTCGCAAAGGGCAAGTCCATAATGTAATGATTCTTCAGTGTTCATACCAGGCACTTTGGAATGCTGCTCGAGGGTGTGAACAAGATATCTGGATTATTACACAAAGAATTCGAGAACTGTTCCTTGAGGTTAAAGATAATAAAAATCTAAAAGAGATAGAAAATCACTCTACTGGGGGATATATTGACTAATCGTTTGTCTCAATGAATTCTGTTCAGTAGTTTCAGTACACCGCATCAGATATTTCCTGATGCGGTGTTTCTTTAACTCACACATCATTCAATACAAATTAACGAAACTAAAACCAATACTATTTCAGGAGAAAACATGTACACACTGTTATTTGCTTACGCTCTTCTGTTCGTGATTGTAGTTGCTTCAATAACGTTATTTGTTTTAGTACTGACTGCGATTAGTCAAGAAAAAGAGTCCAGGAAGAAAAAGTTTGAATCAAGAAAGATGAATCACCGAATTGACGATGTTACTAACCCCTTTCGCTCTTACGCCCGCTAAACGGGCTAAGAAATAATAAAAAATTAAATATAAATAATAGGAGATTAATCATGAAAAACAATACCGTAAAAACCGCTCGCTTTGCTGACCGTGAAATTAAAGTAACGACGAAAGCTAACCGCACAATTAAGGTTGATCGTCAGTTGGAAAATAAAAGTAAACTGCGTCGTCCCCGGAAAGAGGAATTGTATGACCTTTAATCAGGTCATAATCACAAATAACAATCTGGTCAGTTTTCTCGGCCAGTTTATAAAAAAGAAATATTTATTGGTAAAAAAATGGCTACTCTTTACTCCAAGAGAATCGCCTAAATATTGGATGATTCGAGAAAGCAATAAATCGGATTACCATGTTCATTTTGCAGAAGTTAGTGGAGTACAGTTTTGTGCTCTTCCATTTCAATCGTATTATGCAAGAATCGGTGACAAAAGTGCGCTAGTTTCTCGTATCACTGATGATAAATGGAATGCAATGGTGTTGAGCGCAGAACCGGACGGTAGAACGATCTTATATAAAGAGACCTTATCCAAAACAAAGGATGAGGTCTTTTATTGGGCTGCAGGCAATATGTTGGCAGCAAAATTACCATAAAAATAATCAAAGACCTGGAGATGAGTATATGAATACAATAGATTCGACTTCATTTGATGAAGTAAAAGAAATAGTTTTCACGGCTATTGAAAAAAGATTTGGGCCAAATACCCGCAAAGATTTTTATATGGCACTGGAGAAAACATCCCGAATGCCTGAGTGGATGGCTTTTTTGAACAATTGCTCAATACCAGAATTCATTAATGGCGTCAATTCAGTAATCTTAGCAGATAAAATAGGGGACAGCATTAATGGACTAATGCCAGATCCAGTCTATCTCCCCATGGCCAGAGATGCCTCGTTAGGAGAAATTACCGGTCTTACGAAGTACTGCGTAAACAACGTCCTTTTTACAAGGCAAGAAGCTGATGTGATTACGGCCAGTCAAGGACGCAGAGGGGTATCTCTAATTCGCGGAGAAAACGAACGTTGGAATATTACGGTCAATGAGTATGTAGAGGAAATTGGATTGAGATTGGTCAGTAATGATTCAATCGACAGTCTCTCAGTGGCGTTGTTATGCGCTGCAACGAAGCTTCTTTCGTATTAATCACCAATTTTTCCGAGTGACAACATTTTAGTAAGGTACATACCAATCGAGAAGAGGACTAGCAATAGTCCTCTTCTCTTATCTATACACATTATCTAATGAGTGTAGATAAGAGAACAATTCGGTTCTCATATTATGCGACTATGCGCTTTCATAGAAGAAAAGGAAAAGAAATGAGTGCAAGAGTATACATTACCAGAGTAAATCCAGTTGTTGATGCAATAGTTGCAACATCAGCACTAGATAGACAGGTAACGGCTCATGACATAGAGGCTTATGACCTTTTAGTCAAAGCACGAAATGCGTTGGGACGGTACGATTCTGAAACGGGATCGTATTCCCACGAAATATCTGACAAAGCTTTGGATTTTCTCAAAAAAGCTATTACTTGTCACCCGGTTGATAAGGTCTTTGGTCAACACCCTAACCTAAGACATTTTACAACAGTCCAACTAAGCAACAGGGATGATGCGGCATCAGGTGCCACATCCTCAAAAGAGTCAATCATGGAATTGCTAAGCTTTCTTGGGCTAAATTCCAAAGCTTCGGTTGCAATACAAATGATTGAGTGGGACTGATCCAAAATCAAAATTAAAAGATGTAAATAAATCTGCCAGGACTGTACCTGGCAGATTTATTTTGGTCTGTTACAGCGATCGAAGTCAAACAGATAAACTTTGGTTACATCATAAAAATCAACAAACACTTCAAGAAAGAAGGCAAAGATATGGCTGACATGTTATGGAATGAAATTGTAGTCAAAGGTAATGAGAAAGACCTACAAATATTTTTAGAAGCCTTAAAACCTTCAAAGAAGCACAAACATATCAAGTTTTGTCAAACATTAATTCCTATGCCAAAGGAACTTCGGTATACGAAGTTCCCAATAACACTTGTGTCCCAAGAAATGTTTGATACTCAAAAGAAAGTACCCTATGATATGAATATTACAACAAGAATAAGTGACTTACTCACAATAGAATATGGGTACAACAATTGGTATGATTGGCAGGAAGGCAACTGGGGAGTGGGCAAAGGTGATAGTTCCGGTCGAGTAGAATGCATTTCAACTAATGAGGAAATAACACTCACTTTTGACACTCCCTGGGGAAAAGAGCCAGACAAGGCGTTATTCACGATCTCCAAAAAATATCCAACACTTGAGTTTCGTCACGCAAATGAACTGTCTGTAAATATCTACAAAAACGGGAAAGTTATTCCTGAGAATGATACTCAAATCAGCGACATGGCAATCCCCCAACAAGAAGGTGTAATCCATCGATTCAAAATGACCATCGATATCACAGCAAAAAATGAGATTGAAGGTCGGAAGTTCCTTGCCAATGACATTCACGGAGTCTCTATGGGCGACATTCTGAACTCTCAGAAATGGGAACTTGAGATCGATACAGAATATAAAGACTCGATTATTCCGGTCTATTCTACCTTGAGACACCAGTATCCTGATGCGGGGCAGATGGTTCAATGGGATAACGGAAGTGAGTCTTTTATAGGGGGCTACGACCCTGAGACACAATATTGGTTTGCTCAGGGAGATGAAAATGTTGGTGGATCAAAAGAAGAAGATGAAATTGTTTGGACTCCACTTCTTGACCTAAAATCACTCGCTGGACCAACCAATCCTGATGGGTCCAGAGTTGAAGTGATAGCATGGGCTGATCCAATAGTTGAAAATAATGGTGAGTGTCCAAAATGCGGGGATACAGACCTAGAGCATGCAGATCCCATCCAAGATGATGGGAACGTGATTTATCGCTATTGGGTTTGCAAATCTTGTGGACACGAATTCCGACAGACATTTGTGTTAACCGAAATCAGTAACAACTAAATCAGTGAGCTGTTCAATTCAACAGGCGACCTGATTATTGGTCGCCTGAAATCTATGCACACAGAAAGAGGAAAAATAATGAATTTCAGATTAGTGCTCTGTCACTCACTTACTGATGAGTATAACGAACCAATTAATGCAGTAACTGTAATCCCTGAAACCAAAGAGATCAATGATGCAATATGGGCGGCTATTCAATGCGCTCAGCCATTATTGGAAACATTTGGGTTTGAGGGCAAACCAGTAGTTATTACTTTCCCACTCAGAGGGTTGCAAGCTTTTAATATCGACGGTGAATCAACCTCAACCGCCAAATTAGAGCTTTACGATATCTATGAAGTATTTCAATCCCGCGATGAAGAATCCTTTGTAGTCGCGGAATTACCTGGATTTGCAAAAGGGGAGTACCCGCACAAAAACAGAACTGTTTATTTGCGAGTATCTCTCAGAGCAAAAACAGATCCGCGGGTTGAAGTAGTGGTTGAAGAAGAAGATGAAGAAATTGGTTATTTTGGATCAGTCGATATTAACAAACTCTTGAATGAATCACCCACAGATATTCAAGCTGTGAAAGAGTAGGTGGTAATGAATTACCCAATTACACCTTCAGAAACGACACCTGAAACGGAACAGGCGACGAGGATTTTATTGTGGATGGACACAACGATTCTACCAAGGTTGAGTTCAGCAAACGCTCTGACCTATCGAAAGTACAGATCCACCTATGGGCAGCCAGCAATAACTCGTCGAGGGAAATTGTTTCCTGGGTCCCCAAACTTACCAATTCCACCGATGCCTGTAAGAGGAACCGGGGATGATGCTTTTGGGCATAACCGACTTGCATTGATTATCGATCACCTGGTTATCCCGATGATCAATAAAGATGAACTGGATAGGAATCTTGCTATAGAGCTGCAAAACAAATGTCGTGGAGAATTTCCAAGAGAATGCACAATGATTCTCAGGGCGCTTTCTCAAGCCAAAATCCGAAATATCCGAAAAGAAGATGATGAGCTTTTGGAAGGCGATCTTAATAACTGACGATAAATCGAAGGAGATGTTATGCCAAACAGAAGTCTAGCGGGTAAATCTAAAGATGAGTGTGAAGCAGAGTTTAACATAAGCGTAAACGGATTGCTCATCCTTTCGGAAGAAGAATATGCAAAAAAATATATGAAGGACGGCAAATTAGTTCTGGACCTCGAAACAAACCGCGAAGCGTATATTGACTTTAAAATTCAAAATCTTGTTTTGACCTATTTTGGTTCTATGGGCAGCCCAATAACTAAGCTTAATGCAGAAATGGAGTTGAAAATGTTAGTAGAAGAGCTTGAAGTTATGAGAAGGAAATCAGGACCATCCCCTTCAAAATTTATTTCCGGGCTACCCGAGTATGTCTTTTCCAGAACCGGTTTGGAGAAAGGAAGTGAATTTGGTGATTATAAGGGACTATCATACCGAATTTGTTATGGATTAACAAAAGATGGCAAAATGGACTATTCAAGACCATTATATGAATTTTCTAAGTATTGCAAATGCAGTAATTGCGATAGACGTTTCAAACAGTCAAGAGACGTTCCGAATCATTTAACAGTAACGACTGCTGATAAAAATAAATTTCAAGAAGTTTTTGAAATGATAATTTCATACACTTGCAATAGTGATGAAAGAAAAGACCGTGTATATGTCAGATTAGAAAAAGAGCCTTAAATTTACATCAATAACTTATAAAGGAGAATCATAATTATGGTTCTCCTTTTTTCATATAACTTATGTGGATATCTCTCACGTGATGTTCATTAATAATCAAAATTATTCTTCATTTGAGCCTTAAAAAATATTTATACTGAAGGGAAAAAGATAATGGACTATATTGCAAAAAAAAAAAAAACAAGCTATTTTGTTCCAAAAGATTTAGATAAACTCAAAGCATTTGCAGCTGAGATAAAAGCTGACCATGTTTGGATAAAGGGTAACAAAGTTTCCCTCTGTATCCCAACGGGTGTACCCATTTGCTTGGAAGAAGATAAATGGAAAGTTCACCCTCGATGGAAAAGCCCTCTCGATTCAGATTTTTTCTATTGGGCACTCCAAGAACACATGGCAGAAGGACAAGGCATGGTGATTCGCGAATTCGGGTCAATAGGATATCGGGAATTTTTCAGTTATGCCATTATCCTCCCATGGAAGGGAACTTATACTAAAGTTGATTTCACCCCGGTCATTGGAAAGGCGATGCGGAAAAAAAGTCTTGCCGGAATTGAATTTGGTGACCTGGATGGTTAGTTGGAATTGTGGATATATCTCAATAATTGAGAAAGCTGATGGTAATATTTTGATGCAGGAGGATTTATGAAGTCAGAATTAGCAGAAAAAAACTTCATCAAGAAAGTATTTTTACTCGTAACGCGATCAACAAAAGTTGTTGTAATTGTTATTTCTCTGGTGACTGTAATAGTCGTAATATATGCTTATGTCACCGGGGTGTATGCAAACTTGATTTAAATAATTTACTCAATAACTCTTTTTGGTAATTTGTTGCGGCCCCATAATATTTTGGGACCGCAAATATTTTAAATATTGGAGGAATATATGGATTTTCAGGAGTACGTTAATAGTCGAAGGGGCAAAAAACCTAATCAAGAAATCGTGGAAAGATGGCAAACAAGAGTACTTCCGCGAGGTTTACATCAACAAGGGGAGGTCGGTGCGAGGCAATATCTGGCTGATTATGGAAAGGGGATTGCAGCACCTAAATGCATCCTACTTGCGATCCAAGCAGAGAATTCTGGTGCCCAAGAAATGGCCAAAGGATTTTGGAAGAGAGCCTATGAGCTAGAGTTCGGAGCTCTACCGGTCAATTCAGCTTTAGCAACCGGAAATAGTGGAGGATCAATAGTAACAGCTTCGCCCAAAACTATCCCGTTGATGGTATACGCGTTCCCTCCAAACATGCAGCCAGGATCGCTGGTAACGATGCAACCTGTCGATGGAGCGCATCCGCGGGAATATTACATTGAGAGTCCGAACTATTGGGGTCAACCCAAAAGAGATGGCAATAAGGTACTAACTTTCGGAACTCTTCTTCAAGTCTGGTATCAAATGCGGTCACTGAAAGAACGTGCTTCACCTGCCGATGAGATAGATGAATCAATTATGAATACAGCCAGGGTTATCGGGGACTTCATTGTTGAAGGGGAACTCTGGTATGCAGATTGTGATGGGTTTGAGCATCGAACCGCAGCACAAGCCGCAACATACAACATCATCCACGGTAAAGGGACTGTTCAGCCTGTCATGAAATACGCCATCTTTTCTTCGCTCTTTTGGAAGGGCCACAAATCAGAAACACAGCGCGAGAGAATTGTAAATGGCGGCTATATCTACCAAGAGATTATCAGTCATGGACATGCTGAATTCTTTGAATATCTGGCGCCGGCTACAGATCGGGATCAAAAACTTGCTTTATCTCAGAAACAAAAAGCTGATGGAAGAGAGGGTGAAGTCTGGTTTGACATTAGTATGTCTTATTACCCCGGAAAACGGAAAGATGACTGTTATCCTCGGACCAAATACACCATCGAGATTGATGTAAGGGTAACTCGCCTAACTCCAACTACGGCTGCAGGCAGGCCATTTGGTGCAATCGAAGTTGAAAGTTTAGATGGGAAGCCATTGGGCTCCATTGGGACTGGCTTCACACTTGAACAAATGCATGAGATTAAAAGGCGCTTTTCATCAGGAACGCCTCTCATCATCCCTGTTGTTGCACAGGGATATACCGAAAAAGGAGTCCTATTCCAAGGACGATTGTCAGAAGACTTTATCTAAACCGCCTCGAGTCTGCAAGAGCCCATCAAAAGGTGGGCTCTTGCAATATATAAAAATCAAAAGAAAGGTTTCGACATGAGCGAAATATATTATCTGGAATACAACGATAAATGGAAATCATTTTTGGGAGAAACACTGGAAAACCCTACAAAAAAATGGTGGGCGCTTGAACCTGGCCTTCGCTACTGCAATATTCTTGAAAGGAAGCACATACCTTACAGGATTGATTTCAAGAGCTCCTACATGGGTGAGTTTGATTACATAGTAAATGGTAATGGATATGAAGGATCCAGAATCAGCATCCGACTTTCCGTTCCGGTGTACGAAGGAGGACACTGGAATTACACGAAAGAAAAATTCGAAGAACAAGTTGGTGGAGCACTATTCATTCCACACACTTTCATGGGAGAAGCCTTATCTCACGAGCTTTTTGGGATATTCAAGTTGCTCCATCCAGAGTTAAAACATGGCTTTTACAACCAAGAAATAAAAAAATGGGAATTGGTTGAAAGATCTGAAAACAAAGAACTCAGAGAAAAATTTCCGGACACGTATATGGAAGATCAGCTTGGATTCGCTTACTTCAAGTGGCACGGCGATGTGTATCGTTGTCGTGCGGACAATTGGGGTCCGATAGACGTGACGAATGGAATGCCTGCCAATGTGCGTTGGGAATGTCCATTGGGGCTGTTTCGTCCAGATGTAGTTCCAGTATAGATTAGTTAATTGGTTACATTTGTATCAAAACAAAACAAAACAAAGAAAGGATAAACCATGGGATCAATAATCCCCGTAATGCAATCGCGAGAAGATGAACGGATCAGCCCTAACTTGGCTGATGGAAGTGTATTTAATCACCGCACTCAGTTCTATTACACCAATGGAAATGCTTTGGTTTGCAGCAAGCATGCTCCCATTACCAGTCATGGTCCTTGGGGTCCGAATATCAATGTCCAATCTGTCTCAACGTTTGATTTTGAAAAGGATAGATCGTTGAAGCCAATATGCCTCTTATGCAAGGACGGTGCTATGTATGGGTTGAAACCACCATGCAGGAGAAACGGAGCAGGTTATGAAGAATTTCTTAGTCAAGCAGCAGAGTGGACGGACGCAGGATTAAAGTTCGTTGGGGAATGTCCTATTTGCCACGGGCCAATGCTTGATGATGGTGGCTCCTGTGATCCTTTTGGACCGTGTGGTGTGAGTGCGATTTGCCATCTTGACGGTGCCAAAGTCAAGACTTGTTACGATTGCGCCCAAACCGGTGAAAATTACAAAAGGATAATGGCAATGCAATGACAAAATTTATAGTAAAACTCACATCTTTGAGACCGAAAGCTGAAGTGGGTATTGCGTTTGTGACCATAGACGAAGGATTTTTAGAAAATCTTATAAGCTTACGACATGCCTATTCCTACCTAAATGGTCGTAAGCCAAACACCTTTTCTGTTTGCTTTTGTACCCACAACATCTACACCTATTTCTATAAGTATTTTTCGCAAAAAGATAAAAGATTGATCAACAAAGTTTTACCTGTCCACGGGAAGTACGATTACAGGTCCATTCCTATTCATGATTTCCCGAATTTGATTAATGAAAAACAATCAGTAATTGTTCCTTTACTCACAGAGCCACAGCACACCGACGTTTACATTACGAACCTGAACCCAACCAGGGTAATCTTCGATATCATTTCAGAGGATCCCAATGGAAACATATGGAGCGGTGTTTTTAATGCGGTCGTGGAGGATGTGGGTTTCACTCCATCTCAGCTGGAAGAATTTATCGGGACAAGTAGTACACAACCAAACTAAAAGGAGGTTTCAATGCCGAGCACTGCAGCAGGAAAGAACGGAGTATTTTCTGTCCTCGCAGATTTACGGTCGCCACCAGTAATAATTCACAATCCGGAAGTAACTCGTAAAGCCCTTGCAGTTCTTGAGAAAGCAGGGGCTTTTCTTATCCGGCAATCAGACACTGGACTCCTTCACCTCTTATGTAAAGGAGAGAGTGAAGAAGATCCTGTTTACAACATTGATTTGAGACCCATTTCGGAAGATGCTTTCACTCTTCGTGCTGCTTATCTTGCCGGCGATGGGACGCTGAGAAGTGCTTTGTGCAATATCACAGGGCACAATATCCCCATCCCAGATGGGACATA
>Ga0180732_1001719_pt1 | contig 12810 bp, 11 predicted proteins | sample KR11_01MetaG_FD_148674 | JGI IMG/M metagenome (GOLD analysis project Ga0180732, IMG submission 148674) | Groundwater microbial communities from the Olkiluoto Island deep subsurface site, Finland - KR11_0.1 MetaG | ecosystem: Environmental > Aquatic > Deep subsurface > Groundwater | place...
TTCGACTACCGGCGCCTCCAATTCCTGTATTATCTTCATAATATTCTCATTCCCCGGGACCAACTGGTCTACGATCTTAAATTGAATCAACGCGTCCGCGTTTCGTCCCGCAACTTGATAGGACAACGCTAAAGCGTATCGCCCATTAGCGTATTGCGGCGTAATAATCACCGCCTGCTCAAACATAGGAATGGCCTCGCTCACTCTGTTGAGGTTGAAATAGAGACGGCCCATCTGGAAATAAATTTCAGTCGCCGCGCCCGCCAATTCCGAACCCCTCTGGAAACTCACCCCTTTTAATTTCGTTAAAACCGATTGCGTCTGCTCAAGCGCTCTTTCAAGCTCGCCCTTCTGCTCATAAGCCAACGCCAATTGAATATGCGCGTCTAAATAATTAGCTTTCAAATCAACCGCCTTTTGACAATAAGCGACTGTTTCGTCCCAATTCTCTTTTTCAACCGTCTCGTCTTCCGTAATTAAATTCAACCGACAAAGTTCCCGATAAAAAACAGGATTGCTCGGCTCTAACTCCAACGCTTTCGCGAACGCCTCCATAGCGAAAGGCAAAGTTCCGCCAACCAAGCCGCGCGCGTCCCGATAAACCGCTCCCAAATTTTCCCAAGCGCTCACGGAATTGGGACTCAAATCGGTCGCCACTCTCGCTTGCTGAATAGAACCGGCGGCAAGTGTTTGTAACAATTCAATATTTCTCTCCGCCTCCGCCTTTCGCGCCTCTTCCCAAGCGGAAACCAAATAAATCTGCGACAAATTCTGCCGATAACTCGCCCTGTATCTGTTCAAATTAACTATTTCTTCGGCGCGGCGAATTAAATCTTGCCTGTCAGTCGCCGTCTGAATTAATTTTGCTTCCGCTAAATAAAATCTGCCCCCTAAATAGAAGAGGCCCGCCATCACAAAGATCAAAATCAACAAAACAACATTAATGACCAATCCCACTTCTGGCAGTTTTTTGAAAGAAAAAGATATTTTCTTGCAAGGTTTCTCTTGAAGACCTTGCCAACTGACGATACCTAATGCCGTAAAGAGCCAGAAATAGAAAAGCAAAACCGTATTTTGCGAATAGACAAATTGAGAAATAAATAAAATTAACCAGAAAAGAAGAAAAGGCAGAATAATCAGTTCGGCGGCGGCGACATCCTTACTTTTCTTAAGCCGCCACAAAGACAAAACCATAATCAGCAAGAACATAAAGACAACCGTTAAATAACTTAAAATTCCCAAAATGCCAAGCGCCCCCGTCGTTTCCATAAAATAATTTGACGCCCTGTCAAACCTAATGTTCCAAAACTGACTGTTGTTAAATTCAGCCGGCTTAAACTTGGCGAAATTAGCTAAAAAAGTTCCTTCTCCCGAACCCAGAATTGGGTATTCTTTGAGCGTCTGCCATGTAATCGTATTTGTCATTGCCCCGTCCAAAATCAGTTCCTTGGGTATATCCTGGTTAATATTGTTAAAATCGCTCAATAACTCCACCCGGCCCGGCAAATTAACAATAAAAATTCCGGCGATAATTAGCAAAGCGATCGGCAACATCAACGCGTTGACTCTCTTGCGAAAAATTCGCGTCCAAAAAGCGATAATTAACAAAAGAGCCATCGCCGCCGCTAAAGAAACCCAAGCCGCCCAAAAGTTAATGACAACCAAAAGAATAACCGACGCCGCCAATAATCCGTAACTTAAGACCTTTGCTAAAACGCCTCTTTTTTTGCCCTGTAAAAAGACGCCTGTGATCAGTCCGACAATCGCCGCCAAAAATATGCTTAACCCCTCAAACGAGCCGCTCACTGGGTTAAAAGAACGCAAATTCATAATCTCAGGCAGACCCGGAATTTTGCTCCAAAGATTAAAAACAGAAAGATAAGCCGCCAAAACAGCCACCCAGCCCGAGACCAAAACCAAATTAATTACCGTCCTCAAACAAACCCCAGGCGAACAAATCAACATTCTTTTCTTTGTTGTCGCGACTGCGTTTATATCAGGGGGCAGTCCCCCGTCTTCGGGGGCTGCCCCCGTCTTAGAAACCATCACATTATTCACCACGACAAAATAAAGCAAACACATCGCCAATAAACCAATCGCCGAATCCGAAAACTTCCCATAACTTCCCAGCCACGAAGAAACACTATTAATTGAAAAAACAGCGCTCAAAATAACCATGAGCATAAAAACCAAAACCCAAATATCTAAAGGCGTCCGACGAAAGACAACTTTCTTTCGAACAATAATTGTTTTCGCGAGCCAAGCGAACAAGGCCAAAGAGGCCAAAACAAAAAGCAAATATTGCTTATTAAACTCAAACACTTCCGCTGTCCAAGGCAGCCAAAATAAAGGCAGCAAAAGAACCAGCGCGTAAACCGAATACTTAATCACGAAGTTGTATATCTTCCTCATCTTTTTTTTTGCCTCTCGAATTGCCGCTGGCTTTTTCAATCACCACCAACAAATCCTTCAAGGACTTTATTTACTTTACTTCTTTTTATTATACCAAAAATTTTAAAAAATAAAAGCCCGAATTATCCCCATCAGGTTTTTCCGATGGGAGCAGCCCCCGCCGCGAGGGCTGCCCCCTTTCCCTTTCTCGGGGGCAGCCCCCCGTCCTCGGGGGCTGCCCCCATTTCGCCACGAGGGGGCAGTCCCCCGTCCTCGGGGGCTGCCCCCATCTTATATTCCCTCAAAATGTTCCAACTCGGCAACAGTATTATCCGGATTAAGAACAATGCAAATCGCGTCTATTCTATACGCGCCTTTCCATTTTTTAAACGCGACATAAGCATTCGCGTTCCAATATAATTTTTTTAACTTTTTATAATTAATTGATTCCTCCGGCGCGACAAAAGCGCGACTCCTTTTGGTTCTCACTTCCACAAATATTAAAATATTATCTTTTCTGGCGACCAAATCAATTTCAGCGTATTTAGTCCTATAATTCTTCTCTATAATCTTATAATTTTTACTCTCCAAATAATTTTTAGCCGCGTCCTCCCCTATTTTCCAAATTATATCTTTGTTCATATTACACACCGGGGGCAGCCCCCGCAACGAGGGCTGCCCCCTTTCTCCCATCCCCGGGGACAGTCCCCCGTCTTCGGGGGCTGCCCCCATCTTAGTTACGATACTGCAACGCTTCGGCCATGTGCGAAACATCTATTTTCTCCGCTCCCTCTAAATCAGCGATTGTTCGAGCGACCTTGAGCATCTTAAAATAAGAACGAGCCGAAAGTTGAAAAGCGATCGCCGCTTGCCCAAGTATTCTTTCCGCTTCTTGAGATAAAGAACAATATCTTTTAATATCTTTATTATTCATTTCGGCGTTATTATAAATAGTTCCCCGCCTAAATCGTTTTTGCTGAATTTCCCTGGCGCGACAAACCCGTTCCCTGATGGACGCTGAACTTTCCAAAAATTTGTTAGCCCTTTCACTTTGAGATAATTTATTAATATCAACAATTGGCGCCTTGATATGAAGATCTATTCTATCTAAAATAGGACCTGAAATTTTCTTGCCATATCTTTTAATTTCCTGCGGCGAACAAGCGCACTCTTTTTTGGGATGGTCTAAATAACCGCAAGGACAAGGATTAGCCGAAGCGACCAAAATAAATCTGGCTGGATATTTGACCATTGCTTTAGCCCGAGAAATAACCACCCAACCATCTTCCATGGGCTGGCGAAGCGATTCCAAAACCGCGCGTGGGAACTCGTTAAACTCGTCTAAGAAAAGCACGCCCCGATGGGCCAAACTAATTTCGCCCGGCCGCGGATTAGAACCCCCGCCAACCAAACCAACCAAAGAAGTGGAATGATGAGGAGACCTAAAAGGACGAACTTTGACAATTGAAGCGCCCGGCGGAATATTGCCGCTGGCTGAATAAATCTTAGTTGTTTCTATCGCTTCCGGCTCGCTCAAAGGAGGCAAAATTCCAGTCAGCGCGCGCGCCAGCATCGTTTTGCCAGAACCCGGACTGCCTGTCATGATAACATTATGCCCGCCCGCCGCGGCTATTTCCATCGCCCTTTTCGCTTGTTCTTGCCCCAACACCTCTCTCATATCAAATTCGCTAGATGTTAAATCAGGATTAACCGACTTTATGTATTTTACTTTTTGAATTTCTTGCTTATTCAATAAGCAAGACAATAATTGAGAAAGTCGTTCCACCGGATAAACATTAATTGACGGAAAAACAGACGCCTCGTTAACCGAGTCCTTGGGCAAAAAAATATTTTTAAAACCATGTTCTTTGGCGAACAAAGCCAAAAGAAAAGCTCCTCTGGTATGCCGCAAAGTCCCGTCAAAAGAAAGTTCGCCGAAAAAGAGCGTTTTTTCCGGAATGGGAAAACCCATCACAGCGGATAAAATTCCAATCGCGATTGGCAAATCGTAAAAAGAACCATCTTTGGGAATATCCGCCGGCGCCAAATTAACGGTGATTTTTTTCATCGGGAAGTCCATGCCGGAATTAACAATAGCCGCCTTGACTCTCTCCCTGCTTTCGTCCACCGCTTTTCCGGGCAAGCCGACAATCTCAAACCCAGGCAAACCTCGGCTGGCGATATTAACTTCCACATCCACAGGCAAGGCCTCCAAACCAGAATACAAAACCGACGGAATTTTTGATAACATAAATTTAAATTAGGGGGCTGCCCCCGTTGCGGGGGCAGCCCCCATCCCCTCTCTTGGGGACAGTCCCTCGCAGCAGGGAGGGACTGTCCCCTTTTTCCCCACGAGGGGACAGTCCCCTCTTGGGGACTGTCCCCGTCTTAGCTATTTAGTATTATACTTCCCTCCTCTTAATTTAATCAATCCCCTAATTTCCATCAACGACAACTTAACACTTAATTCCGAAACCGACATTTCCAAACCGCGCGATAATTCATCTATCCCCATCGGCTCCTGCTCTAATTTTCTTAAAATCCTGGCTTCGGGGGCTGCCCCCGCAACGGGGGCAGCCCCCATCCCCTCTCTTGGGGACAGTCCCTCGTCTTCGGGGGCTGCCCCCATCCCCCTTAAAACATCCTCCGCGCTCAAAACCATTTCCGCCCCGTTCTTAATTAACAAATTAGTCCCCTTTGACAACGAACCCGTAATCGGTCCCGGGACGGCAAAAACCTTTCGGCCAAACTTCTTCGCGCAATTAGCAGTAATTAAACAACCGCTTTTTTCCCCCGCCTCAATCACCAAAAGCGCCTTTGATAAACCAGCGACAATTCTGTTTCTTTGAGGATAAGTCCAAAGCGCCGGCTTCATCTCCCCTTCATATTCAGAAATTATTAGCCCCCCGCTCTCCAAAATACTCTTATAAAGTTTTTCTTGATGAGCCGGATGAATTAAATCAATCCCGCATGGCATCACCGCGATAGTTCTACCGCCCGCTTTAATCGCCGCTTCATGAGCCGCCGCATCGCCCCCATACATAAATCCGGAAACAATCGTAATCCCAGCCATCGCGATCTCGCTAACCATCTGCTCTATTATCCGCTCGCCATAAGAAGTCAATCTCCTACTGCCAATAACCGCCAAACAATTTTCAAAAATACTCAAGTCAAAATCGCCTTTATAATACAATTGCTTAGGCGCGCCCTTCGTTTGTTTTAAAAGTTCCGGATATTCCCCATCCTCCTTATAAATTATCATAATTAATAGTAATTTACGCTTTGCGCGCGGCGCGCTTCCTCAACCACCGGCTCTTCAACTATCTCCTCTATTTCTTCAACTGGTTCTTCAGCTACTGCCTCGCCCTATCCTCGCCTTACCATCAAAGCCCGTAGTATGGGACAAAACGCATTGCTGTGTTTCTAACTATTATTTCATCACTTAAAGTTAAATTCACCACCCAAGCTTCTTCTGGGCTATATTTAGTTATAAAACTACGAAGCGAGCGGGTAATTTCCGACTGTCGTAAATTTTGTTTTTTTGCCTCCACGGGAATAACGGTTCTACCAGAGTTAATAATAAAATCTACTTCCGCGCCGTCTTTAGAGCGCCAAAAATGAATAGACGATGACGAATGCCTTGTTTTTTCTTTAAGAACGCTAAAAACATAATTTTCAAATACAAATCCAATATTATCTTCCAAACTAATCCGCCCAAAATCTCCAGCCGCGTAATTCCGCAAGCCGATATCATAAAAATAATACACGGGCGCTTTTGTTATTTCCTTGCGAGCGTTTTTAAAATAAGGAGTAACTTTTTCTAAAATAAATGTCTTTTCCAAGTACCAAAGGTAATTTTTGACAGTCGGAATTGAAATTCCTAAAGTGGCCGAAAGTTCGGAGATGTTCACTAAATTCCCTATTTGACCAGCTATTAATCTTAACAGACGAGTAAAATCATCTGTTTTTTGTACGCCTAAAAGATAGGAAATATCTTTTTCAACATAGCTTCTATAAATTTCGTCTATTGTTTTTATCTTTTCTTCTTTTGTTTCCTCTAAAACAACTTTTGGATAACCACCATAATTTAAAAATTCTTCAAAGAGCAAACGGGCTTGTGATTTTTCTATTTCAAAAAAATCGTTTAATTTATTTTCGTATTTATAATCGGTTCTAAAATTTACAAACTCATCAAAAGACACTGTGCCAAGTTCAAACATTCTTTTTCTACCAACCAGCGATTCATGAATTTTTTCTTTAAGTTCAACACTGCCCGAGCCAGAAACGATAAATTTATACGGCAAGTTCATATCATACAAACCCTTAAGAAAAAGACCAGCGTCTTCTTTTCTTTGTATTTCATCCAAAAAAACATAACCCTTCTTTTTACCAATTTCCAATTCAATTTTCTTAAGTAATTTTTCTTGCGAGCTCAAAAATTCCCTGTCTCTTTCTATGTCAAAATTCAAACTAACCGTAGCTTCCCCTATTTTATTTAAATGAACAGCTAAAAGAGACATCAAGGTTGTTTTTCCGGCTTGTCTTGGTCCGATAATCAAACTGATTTCTTTTTTGTTTAAATGGTCTTTTAACTCTAAAAAAAGGTTTCTTTTAATCATACTTCTATTTTAGTCCGATTATTTTATAAGTCAAGTTTATTTTTAGTTGTTCTGTCTGACCTAAGGACATTCCTTAGTATCCCACCGCATCCGCAGAAGGCGTTTCTAGCTCTTCAACCACCGGTTCCTCGGCAACAGGTTCCTCAGTCACCGGCTCAGGAGAGGACACCTCCACCACCGGCTCCGGCTCGTCCGCTTCAGGGACTTCTTCGGGGGCTGCCCCCGCAACGGGGGCAGCCCCCTGATTTTCATCAACTTCTTCTTCGGGGGCTGCCCCCGCAACGGGGGCAGCCCCCTCTTCATCAACCACTGGGGGCAGTCCCTCGTCCGCGGGGGCTGCTCCCTCCTCCACCACAGCCGATTCTTCCTCAACTTCCTCCTCCGCAACCGCCCCGAACTCCCCCGCAACTGTTTGCGAAACTCCATCCGCGACAAAGAAACAATACGGTTCGCCCGTCACCCTGTCATACAATGTAATCCCCGCTTGTTCTTCAACGCCACCTCCAACCTTCAAATTCTCTGTTTCAATATTTTTCGTCTTAATTTTATCAACAACTAAGGTCCCTTCTTCACTTATGGCTCTTTATAATAATTTTTTCAATTTCTCTTTAAAAAATTTCTCCGAATCCTTAAAAACGCGTTCTACAAATTTAAAATATTCATTAGATTGTTTTTTACTAATAAAAACACCCCCTTCATATAATTCCATATTTCTTGTTTTTCTCATTTGGTTGCCAATTAAATCAATATCTTTGTCATTCAATATCATTGCCGTTTTTTCTAAAATTTTAATATGATGACCACTTCTGCTCTTAACTCTGCAATTAAAACAACCTATTAAAGTTACGCCAAGTTTTATTAGCGCGCTATAAGAAAATTGAAACCTTACTTCAGGAATATCATCCTGTTTCGCGATATTTAAATCCCTATAAGCCGTTCTCAAATATTTCTCAATTTGTTTTTGCGTAAAGTTAAATTTTCGGAAATGTTTCTGTTCAAACATTAAATTAATTTAATATGTTTTTCGCTAAAAATATTTTTTAAAAATTCTTCATTTTGCTTCTCCTCAAATTCTTCCAGCGACATATCTATGACATTAATTTCACGGTCAAATTGTTTCTGCAATTTTATAATTTCTTTCGTCGCGTCTATGGAATCATGAGAACCAACCAGCAATAAATCAATATCACTTTCAGCGCTTAATTTATCCTTCGCGTATGAACCAAAAATAATGGCAAATTTAATTCCTTTGATGCATTTTAATTTTTCTCTCAGTATTTTTTCTATCCCAAAACTTTTTTTGAAAATACTTCTTACTTCAGACAAAAAAGGATAGCGCTGATTGATTTTGTAAATACTTAAATTGCCCCTTTTGCGTTTGATTAAAATCCCCTCTTTCTCCCATTCAGCCAATTTTTTAACCAAATTTCCGCGATCCACCGTGAATTTTCTAACCATTTCATTAAGATACATATCCGCTTGAAGGTTAACGAGAAAATAACCTAAAACCCTTTGCGCAATTTTTGATTTGAAATTTATCATAATTGTTACACGAATAATTACACTATTTAGTGTATGCTCTTACACTAACACAATTTCCATATTGCGCCAATAGTGACTATCGTCTTAGTTTTCTTCGAAAGCTGGTTCTGGCTCTTCAACCACTGGCTCTTCCACAATCGGTTCCTCAACAACTGGTTCTTCAACCGGCTCCAAGGTCTGACCTTGATTCTTCGTCATTCTGAGTGGTAGCGAAGAATCTATGTCTTCGAAAATCTTATCGCCTATCTTCATAAACCCTCATCCATGCCCGGCGCAAATTATTAATTTTCACCCTCTGCTTCTGGTACCTGCTCAAGAGCTTATTCAGCGCTTCTTTCATTTCTTTCCCCTCCAGCGTTGCCACGATAAAATCTATTTTGGCGACAATATTGGCGATGACTCTCATTGTCTGCTCTAATTTTGAAGCGGCTAATTTCTTGTCGGAAAATCTGTCGCCATAACTCTCCGCGATTAGTTTTGGAACCATTTTCGCCAAAGAATAAAGAATTTCAAACTCTTCCAATAAACACTTATCTTTCTTTTTTCTCCTAATCACGGGAATAATTTTAAAAACTTCCGACGACAAAAGCGTCGCTTGGCGGTAAACATCCAAATCCCGAAAACTTCTAACCGGCGTACGCACTCTAAATTTTTTTCTTGTTTCTTAAAAAGCATACGATTTTCAGAGAAGATTCTTTAAATTTCTTCTTACTTTTTTGCTTCTTTGTCCCGAATTTTGGGTAAACCAAGAGATAAAATACGCGGAAAAGGGGAAAAAGTGGTCAAAATAGATGTTTTTGGCTTAACCAAAGGCAGAAAAGAGGGTGATGTCTGTTTTCGGCTTAAATAAGGCGTTAAATAGGGGTTATGTCCCCGCCTCTATTTTAAAAATGTCCCGCTTTCTGTAAAATTCCACACTCCCAATACAATCCGAGACCTGATTTTTACCTCTAAAAATATCTTTTCCCCGCCGATATTAGACCTTTTGAATCCAACTATTTTTATCCTCAATAATTACTTGACAACCTTTTCAGATTTGCTATACTTTCAATACAAATATCAACCAAATACCGACCGTATGGCGGGTGTTCCGATTTTATCGGAAATAGGTTGTTCCCACCTCTCCAAGGATGTGGGTTTTTTGTTTTCAAATTTCTTCGATAACTTTCTTTTTGCTAACTTGACGATAGAACTTTTTAGCGTAACTTTGTCCTTCTGTATAATCCCTTAAAAATCCGGCTATTGCGTCAGCCAAACGAATCAATGGCTCGCTCTCATCCCTTACTCCACGCACCTTCCGAATACGAATCTTTAATTTCCGAAGACCAACGCTGAACTGTCTAACTCCTTTTTTATTAAGACCATCCACAAAAATAGTCACCTTATAATCCTTTTTTGCTTTCTGTAAAATAGCTTTAGCGGTAGTTAAAATAGTCAAATCAATATAAGCTTTTGTTTCATAGCAAGAGAAAAAAATGCTGCGGCGTAAAAAACGGCTATTTAAAACTTTGAGCAGATAATTTTTGCGAATATCAAAAGAACTTTTATTCCATTTAAGAAAATTTTTACCTGTTTCCTTTTCTATTTTTAATAAAAAGTCGCGAAGTTCTTCTTGTTGTTTCTCTGTAATAACAACTGAAACCAAAAAGAATTTTCCTTTAGTATCTTGTCCTGTTTCATCAACATAACAATAAAGTTTTTGCGCAATTTTTGATTTGAAATTTATCATAAAAGGGTATTCCTAAGATTAAATAGCGTCGTCTGGAATTGTATCAACCGAAGCAGAAGTATCCACAACATCCGCAGGTGGCGTTACATCCTCAACAACAGGTTCTATAACAACAGGTTCAATTACCGGTTCAACTTCTTCCTCTTCAACCGCAGGCTCTTCTTCTTCCTCAACCACCGGGGGCAGTCCCTCGTCCGCGGGGGCTGCTCCCTCTTCCACCACCGGTTCAACTACTTCTTCAACTTCTTCGGGGACTTCTTCCTCCTCAACCACTGGGGGCAGTCCCTCGTCCGCGGGGGCTGCTCCCTCTTCTTCCACCGCTGGATCCTCCTCCGCCACTGGTTCAACCACTGGTTCAACGACTGGCTCCTCAACCCCCGCCCCACATTCCCCGGCGACTGTTTGCGCCGCGCCATTGGCGACAAAGAAACAATACGGCAGTCCCGTCACTCTATCATACAATGTAATCCCCGCTTGCCCGCCATCGCTTCCTTTAACTTTCAATTGCTCTGTTTCAATGTCTTTCGCCCTAATTTTATCTACAACCAAAACCCCTTCTTCATCCAAAACCAAACCTAATTTTGCCAAATCCGCCTTCAAATCTTCAAGCGAATCCATCTCAACCAAATCCCCATTTTCATCCCGCTCCACCGTCAAAAATTTCTCCAAAGCCATCAACCGATGATTCAACGCCTTAACCCCCGCTAAAGCAAACGAAGTATAATCATACAAACTAACCGACTCCCCATCAGAAATCATCCCAATAGGGGGCAGTCCCCCGTCGCGGGGGCTGCTCCCGTCCGCAACTTCCCCTCCCCCATACCTCCCCATTTCCATCCCCGCAATCAGCCCTAAAATCTCAGCGTAATCCGCCTCCTCTAAATATGTAACTTCCATTTCATCCGCGCGCGGCAAATAGACATCCCATCCATCAGCAATCGCGCTCCCCGCGCCCCGCCCAATCGTCAAGATATTAGTTGGTGACGAAGTAGCAATCCCAAACCTCCCCGCCGTATCAAGAACCAACCCCACAGGGGGCAGTCCCCCGTCACGGGGGCTGCTCCCGTCCCACGCCTCCACCAATTTAATCAACCCCGCCTCCTCTAACTTTAGCGTCAACCCGCCCGTCAACTGCTCCATTCCCTCCATCCGCGCGTCAATCTCCTCAAACCGCTCCGGAATAACATCCCTGATATTCAAAGCCAAATCAGAAAGAGAATCCAGCGCGAGCGTCAATTTGGCGTCAATCAAAAGCAACTGCGGAGAAACAATTTCGTTAATATTATCCTCTAAGTTCAAACTGTCAATCGCGCCGGCAATCAAAATATTAACTTCGTCCTCAATTTCCATCGCCGCCACCCGCTCCGTGACTTTATCTTCCACTTCCTCAACCGTGAGCGACTTGTTTCGGCGGGAGATAAGGATATTAATAACACCGAATTCCCTTCCTTCGTCCGCCGTAGCCTTGGCGAAGGAGGAAAGCGCTACCCCAACCGTCGGGTCCCCCGCTTTCGCCCGCATAATATATCCTGGAACCGAAGCCGAAGTAAGCGAATCGCCCGGACGAATGGCTCCGCCTTCCGCAGAGACCCGAGCTGGCACCTGCCCAAGCATTCCAATAATAGCGTAATGCGGATTGTCTTCCCGCCTTTCATCAGAAGGAGCGTTCCCCAAAAATGCCGGATTAGTTGAAACAATACCCATGATATTTCCATCAGCCGCCCGTTCGCACCGCTTGACCGCGTTTTCCCGTTCAATATCAACGCAAACCGCCTCGCCTGATTTCAAATCGGTATCAATGGAATAATAGTATTCAGCGTAGTCAGCCAAACCGGAAGTCCAAGCGTTGGTCGCGTTGACATAAGCCACATTAACGCCGTCGCTATTATGGTCAACTGTCAGCCGATAATCTGGCGTCGCGTCCCCTATCCCAACGTTGCCGTTATTGTCCACGACCATAATCCCTTGATTTGTGGAAGAAGCAATCTGAAAAAACGAATTTGTCGTCCCATTTACGACAAAATTAGCTTTTGGCGTCGTCGTCCCGATGCCGATATTGCCGTTTACTAATAACTTACCCGTTGTGCCTACAAGGTTTGCCGCAGTATACCCAATTCCAATCGCATCCTCGCCTGCATCTGTTCTAAATAAATCATTATCTGTATCTCCTTTAATTATAAAATTACCATTTATATCGCCATTATCATTTATAGTTAAACCCTTTAAGAATGTTGATGCTTGTCTTCCTCTAAAACTTCCATTAACATCTAATGCATAATCTGGCAAAGCCGTCCCAATCCCCACATTCCCACTTTCACTCACATAAAGCAGCGAAGCCCCTGTGGAACTGGCGATGTTCATAACTGGTTGTCCTGCTGTTCCTTGAACGCTTAACTTGGTTAAGGGACTCGTTGTGCCGATGCCGACGTTGCCGCTGTTTAGAATTCTCATCCGTTCAATATTATTTGTCCCGAATATAAAATCATCATTTTCGTAAGTGCCAATTAGTAATTTTCCATTCCGACCCAT
>Ga0180732_1001720_pt1 | contig 12794 bp, 11 predicted proteins | sample KR11_01MetaG_FD_148674 | JGI IMG/M metagenome (GOLD analysis project Ga0180732, IMG submission 148674) | Groundwater microbial communities from the Olkiluoto Island deep subsurface site, Finland - KR11_0.1 MetaG | ecosystem: Environmental > Aquatic > Deep subsurface > Groundwater | place...
AAAACGAAAAGATAAAGAAGCAGAAACTAAAACTTAAAATTTAATATTGAGAGAAAAAGTTTTGCGTTTTGAATTATGGTTTTTCGCTTTTAGTTTTAAATTTTTAGCTGTATACTGACAAATGAAAGCTTGTTTTTAGAACTAACGACTAATTTAATTTTATGTATTTTTTTATTAGAAGGAGTAGAGTAATATGCCTGGTAGAATTGAGGTTGTGCAAGGTGATATTAGCGCACAACAGGTAGAGGCCATCGTTAATGCAGCCAACAATTCCCTTCTTGGCGGTGGCGGTGTAGATGGAGCTATCCATCGAGTGGCTGGCCCTGAGCTTTTAGAAGAATGTCGCAAGTTAAAAGGATGTCCTACCGGGGAAGCGAAGATAACTCGAGGTTATCGATTACCAGCTAAATGGGTGATTCATACTGTAGGCCCTGTCTGGAGAGGTGGAAGTTATAAAGAAGATGAGTATCTTGCTCAATGTTATCAGAGTTGTTTTGCCTTAATAGAAAAGCATTTACTTAAAACGGTTGCTTTCCCTTCAATAAGCACCGGAGCATACAGGTTCCCCCTGGAGCGTGCTACCAAAATTGCTGTTTCCGAAACTGTAAATTTTTTAAAGAGAAATAATTTTGTGAAAAAAATTGTATTTGTATGTTTTAATAATAGAGTATATGATTGTTATGTAAGTGAATTAAAAAAGTATTCAATAAGTATATATAGCAAAGAAATAGAAGCCAGAAGCCAGAAGCCAGAATAAATTTGAATCGCGAATTGCATGAAGAAAATAGTAATGAGTAATTTGTAGGGGCTCGATTCATCGAGCCCGCTAATCGTAGGACAGGCGTCTCGCCTGTCAAAAAAATTCGGGTCGAATAAATTTGAACCCTCCACCAAGTGTAACACTTTATTATACGAAAATAGTTTTAAAATTTAAATTATACTTTTTTATTTATAAATTATATTATATAATTATTTAAACATGATAAATTTTATTGTAAGGGGATATTAGAAATCTTGCCAAAGAAAAAATATTACTATCATTCTTATTACCATACTTATTCCTACAAAAAAAGAAGAGCAAAAAAAATAAAAATAATTATTGGTGGACTATTTATCCTATTATTAATTATAGGAGCAATTTGTTTTAAGATTCTTCCTTTATTTCCCATAAAACAAGCTGACGAATCTCTTCCTGTTTCAGAAGAAATTTTGAAATCAGCAGCAGAGGAGGGGGAAAAGGTTCCTGAGATAGTTGAAGAAGAAATATCTCTACAAGAAGAGATACAAGAAGAAGAGAAAGAAGAAGAAATTGCTACTATTAGTGGTAATATACAAGCTGGAGACACCATTTACGAATCTCTAATTAGAGAGGGAATTTCAGCTGCTGAGATACTCAGTTTACAAGAAAAAGTCAAATCTGTAGTAGACTTTAGCTATCTTCCTATTGGCAGTGAATATTCTTTGAAGTATAATCCGGAAGGAAAGGTAACGGAATTCATTTATAAGCCCAATCCTATTGATATTTACTGCATAGATGTTCCTACCTCTGAATTAGAAGATTTAAAGGTAAACAAAGAAGAAGTCTGTACAGAAGTTGTTCGGCTTGAAGGGAAGATTAAATATTCTCTTTATGAATCTATGTTAGAATGTGCAGATTCGCCCCAACTAGCCCTGCAATTAGCAGAGATATTTGCCTGGCAGATCGATTTTCTTACTGAATGCCGTGAGGGAGATACTTTTAAAATTTTGGTAGAAAAACAGTATAAAGGAGATTTCTATCGTTGGGGAAAGATACTTGCTGCCGAATACGAAGGGGAACTTCTAAGCAAACATACGGCTATTCTGTTTGAAGACCCTGCTGGGCATATAGATTATTATACCGAAGAAGGGAAATCGTTAAAGAAGGCTTTCTTGCGGGCTCCCTTGAACTATAAATATATCAGTTCTTATTTTTCTAAAAACCGTTTACATCCAATCTTGAGAATTTGGCGTCCTCATCTGGCTATCGATTATGCTGCTCCAACCGGGACTCCGGTTTCCACTATCGGAGATGGGACGGTAATTTATGTTGGTTGGGATAATAATGGTTATGGAAACTACATCAAAATTCGCCATCCCAATAATTATGTAACTGTTTATGGTCATCTTTCTCGTTTTGCTAAAGGTTTAAAAAAGGGTCAGAAGGTAAAACTGGGAGAGATAATAGGTTATGTAGGATCTACTGGCTTGTCTACAGGTCCACATTTAGATTTTTCTATTAGCAAAAATGGAGAAAAGGTAGATTTTTTAAAACTTAAACTTCCCGCTGCTTTTTCGGTTGATCCCCAGTATAGTGCTCAATTTAATGAAGTAAAGAATAAACTACTTAATGATTTAAAAAACAGCAGAGAATTAGATTTAAACATAGGATTAGATAATCAATAATCTTCAAATTTAGAGGGAAAATAATCCGGAAAATAAAATATTACCGATTTCCCCCCATCATAAATCTTCCCTGACCTTGTTGCCAGGGCCTGATTTCCATTGCCTTAAAATTATTATCATCTATTAGTTTACCAATAAGTTTTATTTTTAAACCGGTTGCAGGGGTAATTTTCCCTTTCCAGATAACTTTGCTGGCCTCGATTTTCCAGCGGTTATTATCTAAATCCATAAGTATAAAATTATTTTCAGGAAGCCCTATTTCTATAATTGTCCCTGCTAAAAGCCCTCTTTTAGGCTGCATCCATTGTTCCTCACAGGAATAAACTAATTTGTTGTAATAGGGAATTTTTTCTGAAAAGACATTTTCTAATCTTTCACTAAAGCCATTAAAATAAAGACCGGTTCCTAAAATAATGCTAATTATTAAGCTGATTAAGAGGATTGATATAAATTTGAATCGATAACCTCTTTTGGTGTGAATGAAATTATAGTAAGCTACTCCAGTAAATAGGATTAGAAATATTAACCAGAGATACGGTAAACTTATAAACACAGTTTTTAATAAACTATCTCCCATATAGTGATAGATATCCCAATCAAGCTGTTTGATGATAAACAGAACCATGCTAAAGGCGAAACTACCCAGGATTATCGAAATTCCGAATATCGACCAGATAAAATAATTTTTAGTTATAAAGTACCAGCGGGGTTTTGGTTTAATATTATTATCTTTTATTTTTTTAAAAACTTCACCACTTATATTTTTCATATTTTTAAAATTTAATATCCTCCTTTTCTAATTCTTGTTTAAGAGATTTTTTAGCCCGGTTTATCAGAGTAGCTATAGTGCCCATCGGTTTATGTAAAATATCGCTTATCTCTTGATAATCTTTTCCTTCCACAAACTTTAAAATTAATACATCTTTGTATTTTAAAGGCAGTTGATTAATTATTTTTAAAATCTGTTTATAAGTTAATTTATGAAGGCTTGTATTTTCTGCATCTAAAGTAGATTCCAATATGTTATTTAAATCTTTATCTTCCCAGGAAACTGTTTGAGGACGCACTTTTTTCTTTCTAAAAGCACTAATGGTTGTATTATGAGCAATACTATATATCCAGTTAGAAAATTTATAATTTAAATCAAAATCATTTAAGTTTTGGTAAGCCTTGATAAATACTTCCTGTAAAATATCTTCTCCATCTTCTCTGTTTGTATTAGATATTTTTAAAATATAATTAAGGAGCTTGGTTTCATAACGTTTCATCAGACATAGATAGAACTTCTGATTTTTCAAAGTCAGGACTACTATCTGTTCATCGGTTTTATTAATACACTCTGAACCTGTAATCATAATTTTTAATTCTTTCTACTTTTTAAGACTTGCAAATATTATCTTTCTTTTTCCCTTTAAGTATAGATAGATAATATTTTAAATGCCAGAGAGCATGAAATATACCTAATAGAGTCATAACAATAGAAAATTCTACATGCCAGAATAAAAAGTTAAAATTAATTGACCTAAACCAATCGTAATCTCTAATAAATACTAGAATCATTCCCGTTCCGGCAGAACCGATAAAACTGATTAGCAAGAAAACGTTCCAAAATTTCTTTTCTTTGCACAAACTTATCTCTAATTTTCGAGCCAGGAATTTACCGCTAAAATATATAAGTAGAGTTGTAAAAAAGATTTCTAAAAAATTATAATTAGGTAGAGATTTCCTCTCAGGGGACGGAGGGCTGGGGACTGTTTTTTGAGTAGAAGCTGCTTCGGCAACAAAGAGTCCTCCCGTAACTTTCTCGTCGATTTCTTCAGAATATTTACTATCATCGATTATATTCTCTTTTACATTTTCTTCATTTAAAGCCACGCTTGTATCACGGTCTTCAGGAGTTGGCTGAGAAAGGTCGCAAATACCATCACCATCTGTATCGATATACCTTTTACATTCTCCCGGATAAGGGTCATCTTCTAAACCATAAGGGCAGTTATCCCAGGAGTAGATGGATATTGAACTAAAAGTTATTAAAATAAAGATTATTGTAGATAATGTAATATATTTTCTAAATCTTTTTATCATATTCTGTCCTTCATTTGTAATTTATTATAATCTATTAAATAAAATATGGGAAATTTTGTTTATTAAAAGTACCCACTTTATATATAATACGCAGATAAAAAAATTTTCTTTCACTGAAATAAAAATTTTTGGTAATTTTTAAAAATAAAAAATATTTATAAAAAACATAAAATAAGATATAATAATGCATAGTAATATAAAAATGAAAGGAGTTTTTTAGTATGGAAAAGAAATATATTAAAATATTTTTAATTTTAAGTCTGATTATTTGTGGTTTCTTATTAGAATTTACTGTTGATATTTCTGCTAGTCAGGGAGGAGCGGTTTGGGAAACTGCTTCTCAAGAAGCAGCTGATTATTTGGAGAAGGCAATAAGTAAAATGGAAGAGGCACTAAAAGTGTATGCTGGGGCAAATTACCCAAATAAAAGGCTTTGGGTTGAAGCAATTGATTATGGTGAAAGGGCAATCGAAGCTGACCCAAATTTTGTTGAAGCCCACTATTATCTTGCCCAGATTTACCAGTATACTAATTGGTATTATCGAGAGGCAAGAGAGTGGGGGAAATATATAGAACTGATTCAGAAAAAGAAAGTTATTTCTATGGAAGCCCAACAAAAATTAGCTTTTGCTTATTATCGTTTGGGGTACGCTGCTTATCTAAGGGAAGATTATGATATTTGTATTTCGTATTTGCAAAAGGCAGTTGAGGTTAATCCAACAATGGCTGAAGCATACTATTGGTTAGGTAGGGTATTTTATGAAGAAGATAGATTGAATGATTCTCTTTCTTCCTGGAAAAAGGTGTTAGAACTTGATCCCCATTATCCCCGAGCTCAATATTTTTTTGATAAAGTAAAGAATTCAATAAAATATGGTAAAAAGGCATATTCTCATTATGAAGCAGGATATAATCTTTATGAACAAAGGTTATTTGAAGAAGCAATATACGAATACCGCCAAGCAGTTAGATACAATTCTGATTTTTCTTCCGCTTATTATTGGCTGGGTAGAATTTATTACGAGCGGGGGAATTATCAAGAAGCTGCAAATAATTGGAAAGAAGTCTTGCGTTTAGAACCGGAAAATAAAAAGGCAGAGTATTGGTTAAAGGAAACAGAAAAACATAACTAGCGTATAGCGTACAGCGTATAGCGGATAGTGAAGAAAAAAGAGAAAGAAGAAGAAGAAGAAAGATAAGGTCGTGAGGTACAAGTAGGGGCAGACCTTGTGTCTGCCCGAAATAAGTAATGTGTTGTAAGGGTTCGATTCATCGAACCCGCAATAATGTAGGGGCACGATGCATCGTGCCCAAGGGTAATCAAAAGACAATAAAACAGTAAGGGTACAATTCATTGTACCCTTACGCCTGAATCTTTTTTCTTTAACGCAATACTCGATACGCAATACGCGATACGAATTACTATCCACTAACTACTAATTTAATTGGTAAATTGGCTAATTGGAGAATTGGTTAATTACTTTATTTTGCTATTTCGGTTAATTAATATATAATAACGATAGAACTATTTAAATTTATGAAACTTAAATTTTGTAAAATAATTTACTTTTCAAAATTAAAATTATCAAAACTGAATAAAATAATATTTTGATTTTAGATTACGGAGAAAACAAAATGAGGATTGCTTTTTTTACCAATTGTTATAAACCGCTGGTTAATGGAGTTGTTACCAGTATAATATCTTTAAAAGAAGCCTATGAAAGAAAAGGCCATAAGACTTATATTTTTGCTCCTAAAGTAGAAGATTATATTGACCAAGAGAAAAATGTATTCAGGTATAGGTCGGTAAACTTGACTAGTAAAGCAAAATATCCCATCGCCATACCTTTGTCTTTTAGGGCGAAAAAAGTTATAACCGAATTTAATCCTGATATTGTCCATGTTCATCACCCCTTTGTGTTAAGTTCACCAGCTATAATGTATGGCAAAAAATTAGGTATTCCCAAGATATTAACTCTTCATACTCAATATGAACAGTATGCTCATTATGCTGCTCCTATACCACAAATAATAACCCAGAAAGCGATTAAAAGGATAATTTCTAATTTAGCTTATAAAATTGATTGCATAACTACACCCTCTATATTAATGAAAGATTTATTAAGAAGCTGCTATGGGATAACAAAGAGAATTGAGGTTATTCCTAATGCGATAAACTTGGCTTCTTTCAGAGAGAAGGATGATTTGAAATGTTTTGAGATTAGAAAGAAATATGATCTTAAAGAAGAAAATAAAATAATCCTTTTTGTGGGAAGGATGGCACCAGAGAAAAGTATAGATAAGATTATAAAGGCACTCGCTATAATCAAAAGAAAGGGCGTTACAGGGATAAAGCTGGTAATAGTTGGTAGCGGTCTATCATTAGAGGATTTAAAAAAACTTGCTATATCTCTTGGAGTAGGAAACGATGTAATATTTACTGGAAATGTGGAATATAAAGATGTTAAGCATTATTATAAGATAGGTTATACATTTGCCACAGCCTCAACTACAGAAGTTAATCCTTTAACCATAATAGAAGCCTTAGCCTCAGGTATTCCTGTATTAGCAGTTAGGGCTCCGGGAGCAGTAGATATACTGACAGATGGACTGGACGGACTATTGGTCGATAACGATACCGAAAAATTTGCTGATGCCTTAGAAAAAATTATCAGAGAGCCAGAATTAAGGGAAAAGCTCTCTCAGGGAGCATTAAAGACTTCTGAAAAATATAGTATTGATATAATTTCCGAAAGAATGTTAAATCTCTATCGGGAAGTAATTGAGATAAAAAAATCTAAAACCAAAGAGAAGAAAAATTTTATAAAAGATATTCTGGCCATAGATTATGAGGGGAAAATAAAAAATGAAAAATAAAACTGTGAAATATATTATTTTAACACCGTTATTATTTTTAGTTTTAACTTGCATAGTGCAAGCAGCCCCTACGACGATGACGCCATCAGAAATAATTAACGAATCAATCGAAGTATTAGAGGAAATGTCGGTATCAGAGGATAGCGGGGCTTTTGGAGCTCTTTTGAAAGAAGCAAAAGGCATAGCCATTTTTCCTTCGATAATTAAAATAGGATGGGGAATTGGCGGACAGTATGGAAAAGGTATAATATTTAGAAAAGATAGCAGGGTAGGGATATGGTATGGTCCTGCCTTTGTAAAGATTAAAAGTATAAGTGTCGGTCCCCAGATAGGCATTCAATCAATCGCCCTGGTTTTAGTTATTTCCAATGAACGGGGAATGGAAGGATTTATGGAAGATAATCTTACCCTGGGCGGTACTGCCAGTATCGCCGCAGGTCCATTGGGAAGGTCTCTTTCAGCAGATACAGATTATAAGTTTAAAGCCTCAATATACTCTTATTCTATAAGTAAGGGAGCTTATATCGGAGCTTCTTTCCAGGGTTCAGCTATCGAAGAGGATAGTGAGGCGAATGAATTATTTTATGGGAAGAGCATATCTAATCGAACTATATTAGAAAATAGAGTTTCTATAAATCCTGCAGTGCTGAAATTATTACTACTGATTAAGAAAGTTAGCAAATAATACTTTAATTAAACTTGGAAATTCATCGTCTTCAGTGGTGGTAATCTAATTTTGACTTTGTCAATGTCATTCCCGATCCACTTATGTCATTCCCACGAAACCTGTCCTCGACCTGATCGGGGAGTGGGAATCTATCCTTATTAACTGTTATACTTATGGATTCCGCATCAAGCGCAGAATGACAAAGAGGTACTTTACTTTTTTAATTTCGTTTAATTTTATAAATCTTTTGGAACTGTTTATTTTTTTTGTTTATAGTCTTTTAAAACACTTAGAGCATAGTCAATATCATAAGGAGTATGGTCGGCATTGATTTGAAATCTTATTTCTTCATCACCTTTGGGGACAACCGGATAATTAAGACCCGTGGCGAGAATCCCTTTATCAATAAGATAGTTTACTAACTCTGTTGTTTTTTTTGTATCCCTCACCATTAAAGGAACAATAGGATGATCACTTTCAGTAATTTCATATCCTAAATCAAGGAGACCTTTTTCAAATTTCTTGGTCATCCGGTGAAGGTGAGTTAAAATATCTTTTCCTCTTTCACTGTTCAGTATTTCCAAAGACTTTAAAGCCGCACTTGCCTCGGCAGGGGAGATGGGATTAGAATAGATATACATCGGTGCTGTTTCTCTTAAGTAAGTGATAACAGTTTGATTGGAAGTTACATACCCGCCATTTACGCCAAATGCTTTACCCAGGGTTCCCACTAATACTTCTACTTCCTTTGCATTGGTATATTCTTCTGTCCCCCGACCGGTCTTTCCATAAGCACCAATGCCATGAGAATCATCTGCCACTAACAGAATATTTTCCGGGAATTCCCGGTCGTATTTTTTGGAAAGGTTGGAAATAATATCCAGAGGGGCATAATCGCCTCTCATGCTGAAGATGCCGTCTGTGACAATGATTAATCTTTTTGCTTGACCAATAGATTCTTTGATTCTATTTTCGAGTTCATTCATATCCAGATGTTTATAGATTTTTTTATCTTTTGGTCGGGAAAGTCTAAGGGCATTAATTATACAGTTATGATTTAACTCATCACTTATTACAATAGTGTCAGAAGTTATGAGAGGGGTTAAGATTCCTACTACTGTTGAATAAGCTGAACTGAATAACATAGCATCATCTCTTTGGTGAAATTTTGCTAACTTTTTTTCCAGTTCCCGATGAGATCGGAATGTTCCGCTGATAAAACGGACAGCTCCCGGTCCGACTCCATATTCTTTGGTTACTCTTTCTTCTTCCTGAATAATTTCCTCTCTTAAGGACATTCCCAGATAAGAGTTAGAATTCATTCTGATAAATTCCTGCTCACCTTTCCCTTTAAGGAAATATCTTGGACCCTTTTCCCCTTCACTTCTTTTGACCTTAGTTATAATGTATTCTTTTCCTTTTAATCGTCCTTCCTCCTTTAGCTCTTTTAGAGTTTGAGAAAGAACTTTCACTAAATTATCTAACCCCATTTTTTTATCCTCCAAATTAATTTACCAATTTACCAATTTACCAATTACCCAATTCTCCAATTATTTTTAATCAATGAGTCTTGTGGTCTACCAGTCTACCGGTCCGCCGGTCTACCAGTAATCCGGTCAATGTAGCACACGATACACCATTTACTTCTTTTTCCAAACTTGAAACTTGCGACCTATAACTCATTACATATCACTTATTACTGTATTCTATACGCTAATATGTAGCTTGATTTTCAGTTTTTCGATCATATCTTTGGTCATTGTTTTAAGATCATAATCCGGAGACCATCCCCAATCTTCTCTGGCTGCACTATCGTCTAACCGGTTAGGCCAGGAATCGGCAATTGCCTGCCGCATTGGGTCAACATCGTAGTTCATCTCAAAATCCAGAATGTATTTTTTGATTTCCCGAGCGAGTTGTTCCGGATTAAAGCTTTCTGCAGTCACATTATAGGCATTCCTGTGTTTTAATCGGGAAGGGTCAGCTTCCATCAGATTAACTGCGGCTTTTAGACCATCAGGCATATACATCATATCCAAATAAGTATCTTTATCTAAGAAGCAGGTATATTTTTTATTTCTTAATGCCTCGTAAAAGATTTCTACAGCATAATCGGTAGTTCCTCCGCCGGGAAGGGCAGTATAAGAAATGATTCCCGGAAAACGCACTCCTCTGGTATCTACTCCATATTTTGAATAATAATAATCGCAAAGCAGCTCTCCGGTAACTTTGGTTAATCCATAGATGGTGTTGGGTCTTTGAATTGTCTCTTGAGGAGTGTTATCTTTGGGAGTAGAAGGGCCAAAAGCGGCAATCGAACTGGGGGTGAAGACGGCACATTTATATTCCCTGGCTATTTCCAGCACATTGTAAAGGCCATTGATGTTTACTTTCCAGGCTAATTGAGGATTCTTTTCACCGGTAGCAGAAAGAACAGCAGCAAGATGAAATATGGCATCAATTTTATATTTTTTAATTACAGAATAAATCTCCTGGGCATCTAAACAATCGATATGCTCAAAGGGTCTATTTTGGTCGACCATTTCTTCAGGAATTAATTTAATGTCTGAGGCAATAACATTTTCATTACCATATCTTTTTCTTAAAAAAGTGATAAGTTCAGAACCAATTTGACCCAGCGCTCCGGTTATTAGAATTCTTTTCATTTTTTCTCCTTTAAAAATCAATTTAGTTGAACTTAGAAGTCCACTGTCTATGACGGTAGTAATGTAATTTTGTCTTTATTAGTGTCATTCCCTCGAAAGAGGGAATCCATCTTTAGTAAGTATTGTATTTATGGATTCCGCATCAAGTGCGGAATGACAAAAAGAATTTTTATTCACTATACAAGTTTATCTTTATCTGTTCGATAAAGTGAATGGCATGGTTTTTTAAAATCTCTTCGCATCTGTCTTGATCTTTTTTTTCTAAAGCTTTTATAAGTTCATCAAAATCTGAAGGAATTTGCGAAGAGTAAAGATCGCTGTCTTGAGCAAAGAACCAGAGGCGGCCAATTTGATTTCGTAATCTTTTTAAAGTGTCAGCTAAGGTTTGATTTTTAGTAGAGCAGTTTACTAAATCGTGAAATTCTGCATCCAATTGAATTAATTTTCTTCGTTCCTTTTCTTGTTTTATCTTCTTAAGAAGTTCCTTCATCTTATTTAATTCTTCTAGAGTAACTCTTTGAGCTGCCAACTTCCCGGCAAGGCCAACTAAAAAAAGTCTGATTTCAAAGACATCTTTCAGTTCTTGAAAGCTTACATCAGTAACATAGATACCGTTGTTAGGAATTATATGTACTAATTTTTCATTTTCCAGGAGAATGAGAACCTCTCGAACAGGCATAGGGCTAACCCCAAATTCTTTCGCTAATTCTTTAATATTCAATACTTGTTTTGGTTTGTAATCCAGATAAACTATCCGCTTTTTAAGTTCATTGTAAATTTCTTTATTTACCATAAATATCACCTATATATTAATAATATATTCTTAATATATCAGTAAAATATCGTCATGTCAATCCTATATTCGTAATATAGTATCGAGTATCGAGTTAAGAAAGAGAAAGAAAAGATAGAAAAATGAAATTAAATAATTGAAAAACATTTCTAATTTTGTTATATTAAACTTAAAAGTGTTTGATTTATCAAACTCATATGAATAACCTCAATATAAAAATTAAGGAGGGGGTAAAATTGCATAATAATTCTAAGGATATCGTTTGGGTAAATTTTGATAGTTTAGAAAATTTTATGGTCGATGTTTTTAAAGGGATAGGAGTCCCGGAAGAGGATGCTCGAATATGTGCCGATGTGCTGATTACTGCTGATAAAAGAGGAATAGATTCTCATGGCATTGGTCGCTTAAAACCTATATATTATGATCGAATTAAAGCTGGGATTCAGTTACCGAAAACAAATATTGAAATCGTCAAAGAGGGTCCTACTACTGCAGTTATTGATGGACATAATGGAATGGGACAGGTAATTGCCAAGAAGTCTATGGCTCTGGCTATTGAAAAGGCTAAAAAGATGGGATTGGGGATGGTAGCAGTGAGAAATTCTACTCATTATGGGATTGCCGGTTATTATGTCTTAATGGCTATTGAAGAAGGAATGATTGGGATTACCGGTACTAACGCTCGTCCTTCCATTGCCCCTACTTTTGGAGTGGAAAATATGCTGGGGACCAATCCTTTGACTTATGGGGCTCCTTCTGATGAAGAGTTCCCCTTTGTCCTCGATTGTGCCACTTCTATTGCTCAACGGGGGAAGATAGAAGTTTGTGACCGGGCAGGAAAAGATATTCCCCCGGGATGGGTAATTGGAGAAGATGGAAAAACCAGGACCGATACCCATCAAATTTTACAGGATTTAAAAATTGGAAAAGCCGCTCTTACCCCTTTAGGTGGTATTGGAGAAGAAACTGCCGGCTATAAAGGTTATGGTTATGCTGCTGTGGTGGAAATCCTTTCAGCTGCTTTGCAAAATGGGAAATACCTTAAAATGTTATCTGGGATTGAAGATGGTAAACAAGTTCCTATCAATCTGGGACATTTTTTTATAGCCATTAATATTTCTGCTTTTACAGAACTTGAATCATTTAAAAAGATAACCGGACAGATTCTTCGTGATCTCCGTGCATCTAAAAAAGTTCCCGGAGCAGAAAGAATCTATACAGCAGGAGAGAAAGAACATCTTGCCTGGTTAGAAAGAAAAGATAAAGGAGCACCTATAAATAA
>Ga0180732_1001721_pt1 | contig 12793 bp, 15 predicted proteins | sample KR11_01MetaG_FD_148674 | JGI IMG/M metagenome (GOLD analysis project Ga0180732, IMG submission 148674) | Groundwater microbial communities from the Olkiluoto Island deep subsurface site, Finland - KR11_0.1 MetaG | ecosystem: Environmental > Aquatic > Deep subsurface > Groundwater | place...
TGGTTGAATATAGCAGAGATTGAACTCAGCGTTTTAAAGCGACAATGCCTTGCGGGTCGAATTGACTGTATTGAGAAAATGCGATCTGAAGTAATGGCATGGAATACTGATCGGAATAATCGTCAAACCAAGGTCGATTGGCAGTTCACCACGAATGATGCGCGAATTAAACTGAAACGGCTATATCCGAAACTTTAAAATATACGCTGTACTAGGATGGCAATTTCTGACAAGTGACGACTGGAAGGCTCGGCTGACAACGCGGGAGGGAACTCACTTTCCGCATAAGTCAAAGCTCTAAGTCCTTGACTGCCCAGTAACTGCAAGAGATGCGGAACTCGTTGTCCGGCTCGTCCGAGCCTGTAGCGGCGAGCCATGAGTCTTCGTCCCCAGTCATCCGGAAGGCTGTCTTCAAAAACACCGTGAACCCCTGAATGGGGTCGATCGGCATCAAAAGATTCCGCAGCCATGGGCAGATGCAAGGGGTCGAGAGAGAAGGCGCTTGGGTCTGCCAGGAATTGGAGAGCGTAACGGAATTGCCCCTGTAAAGCACCCCCGGAGTCGGGAACTTTGATTGCCAACTCTCCTGCCTTCAAGATTTCTCCCGTTGGCAAGGTCAACCAGACATTGAGTTTTGTGATCATTTTTACCCTTTACGTCTGCCACCGGCCCGCTGCCGTTTATCAATTTTTTTCTCGAATTGGGTAAACAGGTCTTCCTGAACGGTTAACACCTCCTGCCAGCTTTCAAGCCTGCCAAGAATAGTGCTTGCTGCAAGCCAATTGCCGATCGGCGTTTGTGGGGAGCCTTGTTCCATCTTACTGTAAGACTGTCTGGTAATGTTGAGTCGTTGAGCGAAAAGCTCCTGACTCTCATTCCGTGCCAGGCGCGCTTCTTTTAATCGCGCGCCAATCTGTATTAGTAAGGAGGTGCTGTCTGTATTTTTGTTAATCATATTTAACTTAATAGAATACATGCTGCTATAATGTAAATAATTTTTAACAAAAAAAAAAGGAAAGGGCAGGTCTTGAGTATTATGTATGTGAAGGAGAAAAGAAATCTTGTAAATCTGACTTGGTCTACAATAAAGAAGAGACCATCATAATTAAAAATTGAAAACTTTTGCCTCTGCTGCCAAGTCAATCAGATGTGGCCCGCCATCCAGTTTCATGTTGGCATAAAACTGTGTGTCGGACAGGTTCCGACCTTTGGCACATGGAGTGCATACCCCTGTCTCAACCTTACCTTCAACAAGGGCAGGAATATAGTCCGCAGGGCAGTCACCGGTGATAGTCTTTCTGCTGCCATCTTTGTCCTTGTCAGCCCAGAATACCCCGTCATCCACAAGAAAGATATTGACCGTGTGACCTTTATCGTGGGCAATCTTGGCAAACTGGAAACATCTCGTTGCCTTTTCGTTGTCATCTGACCGTAATACGAAGAGAAAATTTGCCATCTGAAAAACCCTCCTGTAGAAAAAAGTAACTTTTGTAAATAAATAGTGAGCTTGTTAATATTGAGTATATGCAATTAACGGCCTGGGCGGAGAAATTGCAACAAAAAAATATTTAAGGGGGCAAATAGTACGTTATTTTGTGAAGAGAGCTGTGAATTATTTTTTTCCGGCACCGAAGAGGACGGTGAGGAAAATTCCGGCCTCGTAAAGACCAAAGAGGGGAATTGCCAGCATGGCAGTGGCCATGAAATCGCCGGCGGTCAGGAGAAAGGCGAGGACTACAATGGCCGCGTAAAAAGAGATTCTTTTCTGGCGGAAATAATCGGCCTTAAGAAACCCTGCCTTGCCGGACATGACCATGAGAAAGGGGATTTCAAATGAGAGTCCGAAGGCCAGCATGGTGCGGGCCACAAAGGTCAGGTAGTCGCCGAATTTAGGGAGAGGTTCCAGATTCGGGCTGGCATAACTCATGAGGTAGTGGAGCATTTTCGGCAGGACAGCCAGAAAGGCAAAGGAGGCCCCGGCTGCGAACAGGAGAGTGGCCCAGAAGACCACCACTGTGGCTATTTTTTTTTCACTGCTCTTGAGTCCTGGGGCGATGAACATCCAGATCTGATAGAGGATAACTGGAAAACTTGCCACAATGCCAATGAGCAGTGAGAGCTTGATGTAGGAGAGGAAGGCCTCTGGCAGGTTGGTGTAAACCAGCTTGTGTATCAGGGGGCTGGCTTGAAAGAGCGGGGCCAGAAAGAGGCGGGCAATATGCTCGGAAAAGCCATAGGCGATGGCCGTACACACAATAATAGCCAGGAAGGCTGTGATCAGCCGTTTCCGAAGTTCCTGATGGTGCGGGGCAAAGAGCTCAAGGCTTCTGGCTAGCATTCTCTGAAGGGGTGTTTGATTCTTTTTCGGGACTGTTCTGCTCTGTGGTTTTGCTGATTTCTTCTGCGGCCTGCTCCTCGGAGAGGGCGGGCGTAGTGTCATCGATCACGGTGAGCTCGGCTTCTATGATCTTGTCTGCGGGTTTGTCAGGGGTTGGATTCACTCCTTCGCCAGGTTCAAGGGTCTTCCACGATTGATCAGAGGATTCAAGCAGATTGGCCTGACGCCCATGAACAGCGTTGTTGAGGTCGGATTTGATGCTGTCCAGGGTTCCGTCTTCTGTCAGGTTTTTTTTCAGCGCCTCAGCAGTTTTTTTCAGTTCCATCACCCCTTTTGCCATGGAGCGGGCAAGATCTGGTAATTTGTCCGGCCCGACAACAATGAGGGCAAGGGCCAGGATCAGAATCATTTCAGGGAGGCCAATGCCGAACATAGAAGTACCTTGTGGGTGAAAAAAAACAGGGGTGAAAAATCAGGAGATAAAGGTGGTCTTTTTTTTCCATTTATTATGCAGTCTGGATAATAAATGGAATAATGTACGTCATTTGTGTGAGGGTGTCAATCTTTGTTAAGTTTCGCAGCCATGTCCTGGCTTGTAATGCCTTAAGGGTGGCCAATGGACTCGAGTTGCTGGTAAAAGTGCTGAAAAGTCTCGGCTGAAATCTGGCTTTGCCAGTGACCCGTAATCCTGGCCAGCAACCAGAAAAGGAGAAAAAAGCCGATGACCAGTACCGGCAGCAGGAACGCTTGTACTGTTGGCTTTCCTGGCAGTGTAAGTTGGAGGCATTCTTTTTGGGGGCAGACCGGGAGGCATTCCAGGCAGCCGATACATTCACAATTGCGCACGGTTTGTCTGGAGGGGACCTGGATGGATGCCGGGCAGATCACCTCGCATTTTTTGCAGTTAATACATAAGTTTTGGTCACGTTTTATCTGAAAAGGACTCAATATGGCCAGGAGGCCCAGGAGTGCACCATGGGGGCATAAATAGCGGCACCAGAGATTCTTGACGATAAAGGACAGAATCACCAGAATGAGCATGATCGAACCGGCAAGCCGGCTCGGTTCAAGAAAGAAATGGAGCATCTTGGCATCGGAGATCATGTTGTAGGATGAATAATGAAACGAGGTAAGCTCCTGCAGATTCATCTTCCACAGGATGAGCCAGGAAAAAGCTGCGAGTAGCAGATATTTCAGAGAGAGCAGGGGGAGGTCAATCCAGAATGGAATGGTCTGTAGAATGTACAGTTTTCGGCCTATCTTTTCTGCAAGATTTGAGGCAAAGCCAATGGGACAGATCCAACCGCAGAAACCTTTGCGTAAAAAGAGGCCCAGAAAGAGGGCGGCCAGGAAGATAGTGAGGCCTGCCGGATGGATAGTGTCATATTCGCCGGAAAGAAGAAGCCGTTTCAAGCTGACCAGGGCACCAAGGGGAAGAAATGCCTCGACGGCAGGCGGTCGGTCGGAAATCTGTGCAGAAGCATTTGTGGCCCAGAGATAAAATTGATAGAATTGCAGGCCTGTGATTAGGCAGAAAACAGCGAAAAGAGACTGGCTGACGAAGCGAAGTTTGGGAATATGGTTGATATTGAGGGAAAGTTTCATGGAAATAGCCAAGGGTGGATTCAGGTTGATTGGGTATTTTATTAGGAGAGCACTTTGGAAGATTGTCTTTCCATATATTTTTAGCTTTGTACATAAGTTCAGGTTTTAGCTTTACAATATATCTTCCAATGAAAGAAGGTTCATTGATATAAGTCAAGAGAATCGCATTAATTGGCTCATTGTCATTTTTGTGCGCACCCATTTTGTTGCAAATGATTGACTTTAAGAGGTGTGTTGACTATATTCATTCGGTTGTTCCTTGGCGAAATAATGCTTTGTGCTGTAACCTCTTATACATTTATGGTGCTCTGATTTAGAGTGACGAACAGATTCAGGAGAAGAAAATGGCCAGTGTGGTGGTAGTAGGAACCCAGTGGGGAGATGAGGGAAAAGGGAAAATCGTTGATATCCTCACTCGGTATGCTGACTATATAGTCCGGTTTCAGGGCGGTAATAATGCCGGACATACCTTGGTTGTTGAAGGGAAGAAGTTTGTCTTTCATATTATCCCTTCCGGCATCCTCTATGAAGATAAGATCTGTATGATTGGCAATGGTGTTATTGTTGATCCCGGTGTTCTCCTCACCGAGATGGATGAACTTCTGGAGAAAGGTCTGGAAGTGACTCCCAAGCGGTTGATGATCAGCGAGAATGCTCATCTGATCATGCCCTATCATCAGAGCCTGGATCAGGCCAAAGAAGCGGCTCTGGCCACAGGGAAAAAAATAGGTACTACCGGGCGCGGTATTGGTCCCTGTTATATGGATAAGGTGGGTCGGGTCGGTATTAAGGCCGGGGATCTCCTTGATGATGTTCTCTTTCGTGAGCGCTTGCAGGAGAATATTGAAGAAAAAAACTTTCTGCTGACTAAGAAATACAACAGTGAACCCGTCTCTTTTGAGACTATCTATGCAACCTTTCAGGGCTTTGCAGACAAGCTGATTCCCTTCATCGGCAATGTCTCAGTAGAGCTTGATAAGGCCCGTAAGGGCGGCCAGAATATTCTGTTTGAAGGGGCTCAGGGTACCCAGCTCGATATCGATCATGGTACTTATCCCTTTGTTACTTCGTCTAATACCATTGCCGGCAATGCCTGTAATGGCTCAGGCTTTGGTCCGGCCCATATTGATTCCGTTATCGGCATCATGAAAGCCTATACAACGCGGGTTGGCGAAGGCCCATTCCCCACGGAACTCTTTGATGGTATTGGCGATGAGCTGCAGAAAAAAGGTGGAGAGTTTGGTGCTACTACGGGCCGGAAACGTCGTTGTGGGTGGCTCGATGGGGTGGTTGCGGCCGATGCGGCACGGTTGAATGGTCTGACCGGACTGGCCCTGACGAAACTGGATGTTTTGAGTGGTCAGCCTGTGTTAAAGATGGCTACAGAGTATGAGCTTGATGGAAAACGGTTGTCGGCCATGCCCTGTAATATCCGTCAGGCTGCCGCCGTAAAGCCGGTCTATGAAGATCTTGCAGGCTGGCAGGAGGATATCACCGGAGTGCGCGATTTTGATGATCTTCCGGTTAAGACCAGAGAATATATTAAACGTATTGAAGAGTATACCGGGGTGGAGACGGTTATCGTTTCCGTGGGGCCGGATCGTGAGGAAACCATGTTGTTGAAGAATCCTTTTGAAAAATAAAGGGTTATTCAGGCAGGTAGGCTGAAAGTGAAAGAGTAGCGTGGGCTAAGGACGCTTAAAAATAGAGCAAGGAATGAGGTTACTGCATGGCTAGAATTACCGTGGAAGATTGTTTGGAACAGATTGGTGATGATAATAGGTTTAATCTGGTTCATCTCACTGTTGAACGCATTAAACAGCACCGACATGGCGAACCTTTTCTGGTACCGGGGAACAACAAAGAGATTGTCATGACCCTGCGGGAAATCGCCGCTGCCAAGGTTACTTTTGCTAATATCAAAAAGCTGACAGATCATTCTCGAAAGGAAGGTCAGGAAGATAAGGTCTCTGCGCAGGTCGTTGAGGCGTAAGACTCCTTCTTTGAAATAACTGTAACATTGGAATGTTCGCCCGGCATACGAGGGCGATAATTCTTGATATCCCATAAGAACATTTCTTTTGGGGAATCCATTCATGGCTGTAGTAACTGAATGGTCATGAATGTGTAGGTTGTTGAGTAGCGGCTTTAATTTTTTTTTTGTACGAGTTGGAAGAATGCCTAGAGATTATTACGAAGTATTGTCTGTAAGCCGGACGGCAAGCAGCAGTGAGATTAAGAAAGCATATCGGACCCTGGCCATGAAGCATCATCCTGACCGGAATCCGGATGATAAAGAGGCGGAGTCTCTCTTTAAAGAGTGTGCTGAGGCCTATGAAGTACTCAGCGATGTTCAAAAACGAAAGATCTATGATTCCTATGGGTATGAAGGCCTGAAGAGCAGCGGCTATCAGGGGCCGGGGAACTTTGAAGATGTTTTTTCCGGGTTTGGCGATCTGTTTGGGGATCTCTTCGGGAGACGCGGGGGAGCACAGCCCCGACGGAATGGCCCGGTACCCGGTAATGACCTGCGTTATGATGCCACCATTTCGTTCATGGAGGCCATGCATGGTGTAGCGAAAGAGGTTGATCTGACCAGGCGTGATACCTGCTGGACCTGTGAAGGTTCAGGTTGCCGTCCCGGTCACAAGAGGGAGACCTGCCCCCTTTGTCATGGGCGTGGCCAAGTGGTCCGCTCTCAGGGCTTTTTTCAGGTCAGTAGTACCTGTCCGCAATGCCAGGGCGAGGGCGAAATCGTCACTGATCCTTGTACTGATTGTAACGGCTCTGGGCTGGTGAATAAGAGCAAGAAGGTGTCGATCAAGATACCTGCAGGTGTTGATCATGGCTCCAGGATGCGCTTGCGCGGAGAAGGTGAAGGTGGCCGACGCGGCGGGCCTGCCGGTGACCTCTATGTGGTTATTCATGTGGAGGAACATGAGTTTTTTAAACGGGAAGGGGATACCATCTACTGTCATCTCCCGGTGTCCATGGTTCAGGCGGCCCTTGGCTGTAAGGTGGAGGTGCCGACGATCCATGGGAAAAAGAATTTAAAAATACCGGCTGGAAGTCAATCGGGAACCATGTTTACCTTGAAGCATGAAGGGGTACCCAGTCTGCGTGGCAGTGGGCGAGGGGATATGATAGTTGAACTTCAGGTGAAAACCCCGGTGAAACTGTGCGATAAACAGAAAGAACTCCTGCGGAAATTCGACGATCTGTGCCGGGAACATGGGCACCATAAAGAACAGGAAGGTTTTTTTAGTCGACTCTTTAATGAAGTCCTTGGTAAAAAGCCTAAAGGGGAAGAATAGTCGTATGAGCCAGGTGGATAGAGATTCGGGATTTACCCATTTTGATGGCGATGGCAATGCCAGGATGGTTGATGTCAGCGGCAAGAACGAATCAACCAGAGTGGCCTTGGCCGCCGGGAGTATCAGTATGTCGGCGCAGGCTTACGCTCTGGTAAAGAGTGGCTCCATGGCGAAGGGTGATGTCCTGGGTGTTGCACGACTGGCGGGGATTATGGGTGCTAAAAAGGTTGATGAACTCATTCCTCTTGCCCATCCCTTGATGATTACCAGGACCAATGTGGACTTTGTCTTTCATGATGAGGATTGTTCCATAGAGATACAGGCAACAGTGGGAATCTGTGGCAAGACTGGTGTGGAGATGGAGGCACTGACCGCTGTCTCGTTGGCAGCGTTGACTATTTATGATATGTGTAAAGCAGTGGATAAAGCCATGGTGATCAATAATATCCGCCTGTTGAAAAAAGCTGGTGGTAAAAGTGGGACCTTTGTGCGACAGGAATAAGGGAATTGTTTTTTTTCCTATAATAAATGAACCCTTACAGGGGTACTGGGTAATTTGGGGGATGATTGAATGGATCAGAAAGAGCTGGAAAGGTTCAAAAAGTTGCTTGAGGATAAACGTGCAGAGATCCTGAGTGAAGCAGAACGGACACTGACTGAACTGACCGATCGGAGTGGGAATATTCCAGATCCTAATGATCGGGCAAGCGCCGAGGCTGATCGGAGTTTTGAGCTTCGTATCCGTGATCGGGAGCGAAAGTTGCTGCCAAAGATTGAGGCTGCTTTTGAGCGAATCAAGACCGGTACTTTTGGTGAATGTGAGGGCTGTGGTGAAGAGATCGGCATGAAGCGACTTGAGGCCAGACCAGTGACTTCCTTGTGTATTGATTGCAAGACTCTGCAGGAGAAGAAAGAAAAAGGACATGGAACAGAGTAACCATGCCTGAGTTACGAAAAGATCCTGTTCTTGGCAGGTGGATTATCATTGCCCAGGAACGTGCCAAACGGCCTACAGATTTTGTTGTTGCCGAGGCACCATCCATGGGAGGTTTCTGCCCCCTTTGTCCTGGAAATGAGAACACAACTCCCCCTGAGGTCCTTGCTTACGGTAGATCGTATGGGGCACCTGCCAATACCCCTGGCTGGCTGGTGCGGGTTGTTCCCAATAAATATCCCGCCCTGGTCATTGAAGGAAATCTCGACCGTCAGGCAGAGGGGCTTTATGATAAGATGAACGGGATCGGCGCCCATGAGGTGGTGATTGAGAGCCCACGTCACGAGGATATCTTTGCCCGGCTGCCTCTTTCCCATATGGCTGTTATCTTTCAGGCTTTCCGATCCAGGATTCATGACTTGGAGCGTGATCCTCGATTTCTTTATGTGCTGGTATTTAAGAATTATGGACGCGCTGCCGGGGCTTCGCTTGAGCATTCACATTCACAACTTGTGGCTCTGCCTATTCTTCCCCGGATGATTGTTTCAGAACTTCAGGGAACATTAGAGTATTATAAGTATAAGGAGCGCTGTATCTATTGCGATATTATCCGCCAGGAGATTCAGCAAAAGGTTCGGGTGGTATGTCAGAACGATCTCTTTATCACCATGACTCCTTTTGCGCCACGGACACCTTTTGAGATGTGGATTCTCCCCAAACAGCATGAGTCCGGTTATCACAATCACAATGATGAGCAGCTTGCGTCCCTTGCTGATATCTTTTCTGAGACCTTGCGCCGTCTTGATGCCTGTATTCCAGGTGTTCCTTATAATTTTGTGCTTCACACTCAGCCCTTGCGTACTGAAAATATGAAGCATTTTCACTGGCATTTTGAGATTGTTCCCAAATTGACATCTATTGCCGGATTTGAATGGGGCTCGGGGTTTTATATTAATCCAATGGCACCTGAAGAGGCTGCACTGTATCTACGTGAATCACTTGAAAAAGGACCACAGGAGGCAAGGCCATGAGGAAAATCTTACTGGTTGATGACGAAGAAGGTATTCAACTTCTGTATCAGGAAGAATTCCAGGATGAGGGCTACGAGGTGATATCGGCCTTTACTGGAGAAGAGGCTCTGGAAAAATTTAAGTCTGAAGTACCGGATTTGGTCATCCTTGATATTCAGATGCCTGGGATGAATGGGATTGAGGTTTTGAGGCAGATGAAGATGATTGCTCCTCAACTCCCGATTATTCTCAGTACTGCCTATCATGAATATACACAGGATCTGAGTGCCTGGGCATCCGATGAATTTATTGTTAAATCCCCGGACATGCTGAAATTGAAAGAGGCGGTTCGCAAGTATCTGGGATAGTGGCGTGGGTATGAGTACCTGGGATGTTTAGGCTGTAGTCTGTCAGGACTGAGCAAAAAACAGATTCTCTGAACGCTGACAGACTCTCTGTCTGATTCCAATTTGCCTTCAAGCCGGTACTCTTGTTTGCTGTATTGCGTGGCTCCTCATCGTAACCCGCACTGTGTTTCGTCACAGCTCGCTTGCCTTCTCGGTGTAGACTTGAATGCTTTTTGGGAATGAGTAAGTACGTTTATGAAAGATATCCAGAGTGAGCTTGACCACAGACGTATCAATATCAAAAAAGTCGGTGTCAAGACCATCTCCTACCCTATAACCCTACTGGATAAGGCCAGGAAACGTCAGCATACCGTGGCCACGGTCAATATGTATGTAAACCTGCCGCATCGGTTCAAGGGAACGCATATGAGCCGTTTTGTTGAGATTCTGAATCGGTTTCATGGCCAGATCGACCTGGAAAGTTTTCATCATATCCTGGAGGAGATGAAAGAACGGCTGGAGGCAGAGGCTGCTCATATGGAGATGGGTTTTGCCTATTTCCTGCCGAGAAAGCAAAACCCGGATATCTTGAATGCCTGCCGATATGAGTGCCGGATGCATGGTTCTCTTGATCAGAGTGATGATCTGGAATTTCAGTTTACCGTCCCGGTGTCGTTACCTTTGAAAGAAATGGCGGTGTCTGGATTGCCCCGTTCTCGTGGTCATTGGGGACATGCGGTTATTGCGGTCAGGTTCCGTCATTTTATCTGGATTGAAGATATTATCAATCTGGTTGAGCTGGCCATTGAGCAGGTTATTGGTCAGGAACAAGAGCAGAGCAGCCAGGATCTGCAAGGATCGTTGTCTGTGGAGTCACTTACCCGGCACATTGGGGCTCGTCTTGCGGAATTATCTGCACTAAAATGGTTTTCGGTAACGGTGGAGAATCTTTTTGAAGGTTATTCTACCTTTGCCACGACTTCTTATTCTTCCTAATTAAATCTTGTATATTCACATATTATCATGGCCGATCTTCTCTTTGAAATAGGTACCGAAGAACTTCCTGCTGGTTTTATTCTACCTGCATTGGAACAACTGCAACAGAATTTTATCGGAAAGGCAGCTGAACTGCAGCTTGCTTATGGACAGGTTAAGGTGGCAGGGACCCCGAGACGTCTGGCCTTGATTGTTCAGAACCTTGAAGAGCGGCAGCCGGATCGCCGTGAAGAGCTTATGGGGCCTTCCACCAAAGCAGGACTTGATGCTGATGGCGGGTTCAGTAAGGCGGCCCAGGGCTTTGCCCGTTCAAAAGGGGCTGAGGCCGCTGCTCTGCAGATTGTGGATACGGCGAAGGGGCAATATCTGATGTTGGTCAGAGAGGTGATAGGCGTTCAGACCACTGAACTTCTTCCTGGTCTTCTTCGTGGGCTTCTTGCTGGATTTTCTTTTGCTAAATCAATGAAGTGGGGTACAAATACTCATACCTTTGCCCGTCCAATCCAATGGTTGCTGGCCCTTTATGGTCAGGATATTGTCAATCTTTCCCTTGAAGGTATTGTCTCTTCGCATAGCAGTCGTGGACATCGGTTCATGGCCCCCGACAGCATTCTGATTCAAGGTGCTGCCAGTTATGAACAGCAACTTTCAGATGCCCACGTTCTCGTGGATCCTGCCCGTCGTCGTCAGGCCGTATTGGAAGAGATTGAGCGGGCAGTGGCTGAGAGCCCCGCTCTTGTCGACCCCCATGTTGCAATTGATGAGGCCCTGCTTGATACGGTCACCAATCTGGTTGAATGTCCTTTTGGGGTGTGTGGCTCATTTGATGCGCGCTTTCTGGAATTACCTGAAGAGGTGCTGATCACGTCTATGCGTGAGCATCAAAAATATTTTCCAGTGCTTGATGGACAGGGACAGTTACTTCCCTTTTTTGTGGCAGTGAACAATACCCGGGTCTCCGATATTGCCCTAACCAGAACGGGACATGAACGTGTCCTGCGGGCACGCCTTGAAGATGCTTTATTCTTCTTTGGTGCTGATAAGGAAAGACGGCTTGAAGAACGTCTTTCTGATCTGACCGGGATTATTTTTCAGGCCAAGTTGGGTACCATGCTGGAGAAGAGTGAACGTCTGATAAAGCTGGCAGCGATGTTGGCAGAGAAACTGGCGCCGGAGCATATTGATGCTTCCAGGCGGGCAGCACAACTGTGCAAGATTGACCTTCTGACCAATATGGTCGGGGAATTTCCTTCGCTGCAAGGTGATATGGGTGCTGCCTATGCCATGGGTGATGGCGAGTCTGCCGAAGTGGCTCTGGCTATTCGGGAGCACTATCTGCCGAAGAGGGCTGGCTCAGAGTTGCCTGTCTCAACTCCTGGTACCCTTGTTGCTCTGGCTGATCGGTTTGACACCCTGGTCGGTTGCTTCGGCGTTGGCCAGCAACCAACCGGCACTACGGATCCTTTTGGGCTGCGCAGACTGGCCATTGCTCTGTTGCATATTATTGGTGACCGTGGTTACAGCTTGTCACTTCGAGAAATGGTTTATAAAGCCTTGGCCCTATATGGCGATAAGGTTGACGGCAGTGCTGTGACCGTTGATGCGGTTATGGCCTTTATCAAAGGACGTTTTGTCAATGATGCTGTCAGCAGAGGAATTGATCAGGAGGCGGTGGAGGCTGTGACCTCCCTTGACTTTGATGATGTCAATGATTGCAGAAAAAAGATTGACGCCTTGGCTGCCATTCGTAACGAAGAGGCCTTTGCAGTTTTGGCGGCAGCATTCAAGCGGATCCGCAATATCATCAAAGACCATGAAGGGGGAGCGATTGTCTCCGCGCTTCTGGTGGAAGAGGCTGAACGAAATCTTGCTGTTGTCTATGCCGATATCTCAACAGCAGCGCAACCCTTATTGGCTAAGAAAGAGTATGGTCAGGCGCTTGCTGTTATGCTGGCCTTGAAGGAGCCCGTGGATCTTTTTTTCGATTCGGTTATGGTCATGGTTGATGATGAAAAAATCCGTGTTAACCGTCTTAATATGCTGACGGCTATTGCCCAGCTTTTTCTGCAGATCGGTGATATTTCCAAGATGACGGTTTCATAGCACAAGTCATAATGGCATGTTAGATATAATGGTTAACACTTAAGGGTACCTTGAAAAATCAGGCTTTTTATTCAAGATCAAGGCGTGAAGAAAATTTTACCGCAGGCATATAGTCGATATTCCGAGGATAAAATTGTTAGAACAAC
>Ga0180732_1001722_pt1 | contig 12788 bp, 11 predicted proteins | sample KR11_01MetaG_FD_148674 | JGI IMG/M metagenome (GOLD analysis project Ga0180732, IMG submission 148674) | Groundwater microbial communities from the Olkiluoto Island deep subsurface site, Finland - KR11_0.1 MetaG | ecosystem: Environmental > Aquatic > Deep subsurface > Groundwater | place...
ATTATTAATTAAATACTACTAAGGAAATTGTAGCTAAATTATCACTGACTGGGGAATAGCATCCTTTGAAATCGATTATAAATAGAAGTAAAATTAGATTAGATGGGTTACAAGTTGGGAGATACAAAGGCGAGTTTAAATAAAACAATAGGAAAAATTGGTTTTTTCTATTGTTTTATTTTTTAATTATCCTCTGTTTAGTCTGATTCTATATAGTAGTAAGAAAAGCAAGATTTTACCTAATAATGCAATTATATCTATAGCATTAATGTTTTTTATTTTATAAAATTATATCAAATTTTAATAAATATAGGAGGTAACGTTATGGTAGATTTAAATAATGTATCTGAATCTTTACAAAGAGGAGACGCAGAAAAAGTAGAAGAACTTGTTAAAAAAGCTTTAGAGGAGAATTTATTACCCAAGGATATTTTAGAAAATGGTTTAATTAAAGGAATGGATATTATTGGCGCGAAATTTAAGAAAAATGAAGTGTATGTTCCGGAGGTTTTAATTGCCGCTCGAGCAATGCATGCAGGGATGAGTATCCTGCGGCCCAAGTTAACTGAATCAGGAGTAAAAAATATAGGTACGGTAGCAATAGGCACTGTAAAGGGAGATTTACATGATATTGGAAAGAATTTAGTAAAGATGATGTTAGAGGGTGCAGGCTTTGAAGTTATAGATTTAGGGATAGATGTAGCTACAGACAAATTTGTAGAAGCAGTGAAAGAACATAAACCTAATATAATAGGGATGTCTGCACTTTTAACTACTACAATGGTTAATATGGCGGAAGTGATAAAAGCCCTTGAAGCTGCAGGGTTAAGAGATAAAGTAAAGATAATGATTGGGGGAGCGCCTATAACTCAAAATTATGCTGATCAAATTGGAGCAGATGGCTATTCTCCTGATGCTGCTTCTGCAGTGGACAAGGCAAAAACTTTTGTAGCCTAAGAGAAACCGGCGGCATATTACGGGGAAAAGGCTTGATTTAACCAATTTAATTGAGATAGGAGAGTATCATGATTCATCACATCCGGAATAAGATCTACCACGTTGAAGTTTTACCACCCAAACAGGATTCAGAAAAGCTTGAAAAGGATCTTGAAATATTTTCAAATAAATATCTCAGGGTTATGGACAGCGGTTATTGTGCATGTATAACCGATAATGCAATGGGTCTTCTGTCGTTCCAGGGAACAGAAATGATTGAGGAACTTAATCTTCCCGTCATACCAGAGCAGGTGATGATTCACCTTAATACTTTTCATACAAAAGATGATTTGAACAACATTCTTGACATATGTAAGACAAAAGGAATCAGGTATCTCCTGATAATAACGGGAGACGGTTCGGAGCGTCTTCCCAAGCTTCAGCCTTCAGATGTAGGCGCCACTGATGTCGAGTCCGTCACTTCTGTTGAACTGTTAAAGTACATAAACCGTGAGTATCCGGATACTTTTGTACTCGGAGTCGCATTCAATCCTTATGAACCGGAAGAACATGAATTTGAAAAGATGGAAAGAAAAATGAAGGCAGGGGCCACTTTCATTATTACCCAGCCTTTGATAGAGAGAAATGAAATTGTCGACAGACTTCTTGAAAAATATCCTGAAATACCGGTAATTGTAGAGGCCTGGATGAGCAGAAAACTGCATCTTCTTTCAGAAGCAGTTGGCTATGAAATACCTGAGAATACAGAATTTGACCCCATATCCACTTTAAAAATGCTCCACAAATTATATCCGGAGTGCGGCGTTTACCTGTCACTGCTCGGATTCAAAACACAATACGATCTGATTAAAGATACCTGGGTCTGAGGACCCGTAATTGCAGGGAGGCGTTATGAAAATAGTAGTATGTATCAAGCAGGTACCGGCAACTAACGATGCTAAAATCGATCCTGAAACAAAACGCATAGTAAGAGAAGGTATGAAAGCGATCTTAAATCCTTTTGACACTTACGCTGTGGAAGAGGGTGTACAGTTGAGAGACAAATTCAGAGGAGAAGCGATTGCCCTGTCAATGGGTCCGCCAAAAGCTGAAGCAAGCCTGAGAGAAGCTATTTCAGTCGGAGTTGACAGAGCCATTCTGCTCAGTGATCGGGCTTTTGGCGGTTCGGATACATGGGCTACGAGCTATGCCCTTGCAAAAGCCATTGAAAAGATCGGGGATGTTGATCTTGTAATTTGCGGCAAGCAGGCCATAGATGGTGATACAGCCCAGGTAGGTCCTGGAATTGCAGCTCATCTTGACTGGCTTCAAGCAACTTATGTTATGGCCGTGGAAGAGATATCTTCTTCATCCATCAGGGTCAAAAGGATGCATGAAGATGGTTATGATATATGTGAAATGTCTCTTCCTGCAGTAATAACCGTCGTAAAAGACATCAATACACCCCGTGTACCATCACTTAAGGGCCGACTGGCTTCAAATAAATGTGAAATACCAGTATGGAAGCCTGATGATATAGGTGCGGATACATCAAAAATCGGTCTGAACGGATCACCCACAAGGGTTGTAAAAATACAGCCTCCACCACCCAGACACACAAGCACAAAAAAGATTGAAGGATCTTCAACAGAATGTGCGCAGAGTCTGCTAAGAGAGTTACGACTGCGAAGTATAATTTGATGCAGAGGAGATAAAAATGATAGCTTTTACAGATGCCGAAAGAAAAAAATATCGCAATATATGGGTAGTCGCTGAGATTTTGTTTGGTGAAATACAACCTGTGACATACGAGCTGACAGGTGCTGCAAGAACTCTTGCAGATCTTAGAAAGAGTGAAGTCTGGGTTGTTGTCATGGGATCCGGTATTGAAGGAAAACCGGAGTCGCTTTTTGCGTATGGAGCAGATGTTGCAATATTGGTTGACAATCCGGGATCATCCGGTTTTGTCGATGAAACCGAAACAAAAATCATGAAACGCCTTATCGTAAAATATAAGCCCGAAGTCGTGATCTGCGGAGCCACAACAAGAGGACGTGCCCTGATTCCACGAGTTGCTGTAATGACACACTGTGGTCTTACAGCTGACTGCACGGGTCTTTCAATTGACCCTAAAAACGGTGACCTTCTTCAAACAAGACCGGCTTTTGGTGGTAATATCATGGCCACTATCCGCTGTTCAAACTACAGACCTCAGATGGCGACCGTACGGCCAAGAGTTATGAAATCACCGGAACCTGATCCCGGTCGTACCGGTAAAATTATAAAAGAAGAGATGCTTACAAGTGATACCGAAAAGATCAAGCAGATAATAGATGTTTTCCATAGTACCGAAACTGCTTATAATCTTGCTGATGCACAGATAATAATATCAGGTGGAAGGGGAATGAAAGGTCCAGAAGGATTTAAGCTTTTGAAACAATTTGCCGAAGGGGTAGGCGGAGCAGCTGTAGGTGCAAGCAGGGCAGCTGTTGATTCAGGCTGGATCCCTTATGCACACCAGGTCGGACAGACAGGACAGACAGTCCAGACAAAGGTTTATATAGCCTGCGGCATTTCCGGACAGATTCAGCATCTTGTAGGAATGCAGTCTTGTGATTTGATCATAGCTATAGACAAAAACCCCGATACACCTATGATGCAGATTGCGGATATAGCTGTAGTCGGGGATCTGTTTGAGATTATTCCTGAAATTGTCAAGGGAATACCCAACCTTTAGAATAAATGTTCTGATTGCAATAGATACTGAGCAATAAGGTATAATAATTTAATATAATTTATTTGCATTTGTAAAAAAAGGAGGTTAAATGATGTTAATTATCGGAGAAAAATTAAATTCTGCTCGGACACAAGTTAGAGAAATGATTGAGAATAGAGATGTAAAAGCTATTCAGGATTTAGCCAAAAAGCAAGTAGAAGGCGGCGCTGATATTTTAGATGTAAATTCCTCTGCTGCAAGTGGCAATAAAGAAGAAAATATGGAATGGTTAGTAAAAACTGTTCAAGAGGTGGTAGATGTTCCTTTATGTATCGATAGTCCTAATGCAGAAGAAATTGAAAAAGGCTTAGAAGTTCATAATTGGGACAAAGGCAAAGCTTTAATTAATTCAATTACCGGTGAGAAAGAAAAAATTGATAGATTATTACCTACTATCATAAAATATAAATGCGCAGTAGTAGCGCTGGTTATGGATGAACGGGGTATTCCTGATAATTCCAAGACCCGGGTTGAGATTGCCGAAAAATTAATAAAAGTATTAACTGATGTCGGAGTTCCTTTAAAAGACATATTTATTGATCCGTTAGTAGTGCCTATCGGAACTAGTGATAAAAATGGCTTGATAACCATGGAAACTATAAGAAGCGTTAAGGAAAACCATCCCGAAGTTAAAATAATCACAGGTTTAAGTAATGTATCTTTTGGTCTTCCGGAGAGAAAGCTAATTAATCAAGTCTTTATGATTTTAACTATGGGCTGTGGCATGGATGCAGCAATAATTGACCCTACAGATAAAAGAATGATGGCTATTGCTACGACTGCCATGACTCTTTTGGGAAAAGATAATTTTTGCGGTAGTTACATTCAGGCTTTTAGAGAAGGAAGATTAACTTTCGATGAATAAGTTAGAAAGAAGTTATATATAATATTTCTCTACCCAATCCATAAGTGAGTGAATAAAATTTTATTATAATAGTAAATTAAATGGATGTGTTTATAATAAGTTTACAGAAAGGAGAGATGTTTATCATGGTCAAGATTATTGACGGAAGAAAAATTGCTAAAGAAATTAGTGAATCTTTAAAAGTAAAAGTAGAAGATTTTATCAAAAAAAATAAGTTAACTCCTAAACTGGCAGTAATTATTGTCGGGGAGGAACCCGCTTCTTTGTTTTATGTAAAGATGATTGCCAGATCCTGCGAAAAAGTTTCAATTGATTTTGAAAAACACAACCTTCCCGGAAAAACTAGTGAAAAAGAACTCCTTGAACTTATAGATAATTTGAATGAAGATAAAAAAGTGAGTGGAATTATCGTTCAAGTCCCCCTTCCTGAGCAGATAAATCAGGAACGGATTCAAGAAGCGGTAAATCCTTACAAAGATGTAGATTGTTTTAATCCCATTAATATGGGAAAATTGGCTTTAGGCAAACCAGAATTTTTACCTTGCACCCCTTATGCGGTATATGAATTAATAAGGAGAGAAAATATTATAGTAGAAGGGAAGCATACCGTGATCGTGGGAAGGAGTAATATTGTAGGAAAACCGATGACACTCATACTTCTCCAGAAAGAGCAGTATGCCAATGCTACTCTTACTGTCTGTCATTCTCGCACCAATGATTTAAGCCACTATACTCGTCAGGCAGATATTCTGATTGCTGCAGTAGGAAAACCGGAGATAATCAAGCGGGATATGATAAAAGAGGGGGCAGTGATTATCGATGTAGGGACTAATGAGGTAGAAGGAAAATTGGTGGGAGATGTAGCTTACGAAGAAGTCTTGGATAAAGCATCTGTTATTACTCCGGTTCCGGGAGGAGTAGGGCCGATAACTAATGTTATGCTGATGCAGAATACTTTAAAGGCAGCGGAGAAATTAGTTAATTAACCAATTAACCAATTCACCAATTGACCAATTAATTTTAGTCATTGCGAAACTGTAGGGAGCGTAGGAATCTTTTTATTAAGCGAAAAAGTTGAAGCTAAAAACGAAAACCATAATTCAAAATTCAAAACCTTTTTCTTATATAATATTGCTTTTAATATACAAGATACAATTATGCTAATATTTTTAATGAAGCCTTATCAATTTTAATCTAATTTCAAAAAAGAAAGAAAGGACTATTTTAGCAAAAGATGGTAAAAATAACTTTTTTGCCAGATAAAAAAAATATTGAAGTGAATGAAGGAACTACTATACTGGAAGCATTGAAAAGGGCGGGGATAAATATTGATACTCCTTGCGGAGGAAAGGGAATTTGTGGTAAATGTAAAGTATTGGTTGTTGAAGGACTAACAGCTGCTTCCATAGAGAAAGAATTATTATCAGAGGGAGAAATAGAAAAAGGTTTTAGGTTTGCTTGTCAAACTAAAGTTTTTAAAGATAGCATTATAGAGATACCTTTAGAAATTAGATTAGACTTTAATAATGTTTTTTCTTCAAAATTGAAGGGGGATACTCATCATATTAAAAAGAGTTTTTCTATTGATTCTGATTTGAGGAAGGTATTTTTAGATTTAGAGAAGCCTTCTTTAGATGACCAAAGATCAGATTGGGAGAGAATTAAAGATGGATTGTCTTTGAAGAAGATAGAAAATATTTTGAATTTGAAAGTACCCATAGAAATATTAAAGAAAATACCCGATCTGCTTAGAAAGTCAGATTTTAAAATAACAATTACCTTACAGAATAACGAAATTATAGATATAGAAAGTGGAAATACTGCTAAAAATAGTTATGGCATTGCCTTTGATATCGGGACAACGACAGTTGCAGGATATTTGGTGAATTTAGAAAGCGGTATAGAGCTTTCAGCGGCAGCCAAGACTAATCCACAGGTTGTTTACGGTGATGATGTTATTTCCAGAGTTGGATTTGCTCAACAAAATAAAGACGGCTTATTGAAATTGCAAAAAGAAATCGTTAATGCGTTAAATGAAATTATCAAAGAAACAACTCAAAGGGCAAAAATAAGCAGTGATAATATTTATAAAATGAGCATTGCAGGCAATACTTGTATGCAACACTTATTATTGGGATTAAATCCTTCTTATATTGCATCTTCTCCTTATATCCCGGTGATCAAAGAAGACTTAAGTGTAAAAAGCAAAGATATTCCTAAATTAATCCTTATACCCAATACAAATATTTATATGCTTCCCAATATTTCTGCTTATGTGGGGGCGGATATTGCAGCCGGAATTTTAGCAACCTGTATGTGGAAGAAAGAAAAAAACATTCTTTTCTTGGATTTAGGCACCAATGGAGAAATAGTGCTAAGTGCCAGGGGAAAATTATGGGCATGTTCAACTGCAGCTGGACCTGCCTTTGAAGGAGCCCGTATTAGTTCGGGAATGAGGGCAGCGGAAGGGGCAATCGATAAAGTGAAAATGGATCATAAATCATTTGCCTATAGTGTCATAAAAGAGGACAAAGTTAAAGGTATTTGCGGTTCAGGATTAATTGACTTAATTGCTGAAATGCTAAGACTGGGTTTGATCAATAAAAGTGGCAGGCTTACAGACCGGGAAGGATGTAATGCTGAACTGGGTGAAGAGATCAGAAAAAGGATTATTAAGGGACAAAAAGGAAATAAATTCCTATTAGTAGAAGGTAAGGAAACCGAAAACGGAGACCCTGTTTTTCTTACCCAAAAAGATATCAGAGAAGTACAATTAGCTAAAGCGGCAATATTTGCAGGTATAAAAATACTTTTAAAAGAGGTCAATATTTTACCTGAAGATATTCAGGAAATATTACTGGCCGGGGCATTCGGCAATTTTATCGATAAGGAAAGTGCCAGAAGAATAGGATTAATTCCTTATTTATCCTTAAAAAAAATTAAATCAGTCGGTAATACAGCCGGAAGGGGAGCGGAGATAGCTTTACTTTCAGAAAAAATGAAAGAAGTTTGCCGGGATACAGCAAGGGAGGTTCAATACATTGAGCTATCTTCCCGTAGTGATTTTCAGGATGAATTTATGGATGCAATGTTCTTTTGAGATGAGGTAATATGAAAATAGTAAAAGATATTCAATTAAAAATAGATGAAGATGAAGTCTTAAGATATCTAGGTTATAGTAAAAAAAAGATGGTAGCACCAAAAGAAATTGTTTTGCAAATTGTCCGAGAAGAGATAGCTCGGAGTTATAATCTTTTTGAGCCCCAAGGAATTTATTCTCCCATTAAAATTAGACAGGTATCTTTTTCGGATGGAAGGGCAGTTTTAGAAAATAACTTCGTGATAAATTTTAATAACTTGATAATTAACTTACTAAAAGGAACAAATTGTTTGGTCCTTGGAGTAGTTACCGTAGGAAGTACTCTAGAAAATAATGTGTCTGAATTATTTGCTCGAGGGGAATATCCTCGAGCAATAGCTCTCGATGCCGTAGGAACAGTGGCAGTTGAAGCCTTAAGCAAATATGTTAGAAATTTAATATGCCAAGAAGTAAAAGATCGAAATTTACAAATCACCAGGCATTTTAGTCCTGGTTATAATGACTGGGACATAAACCAACAGAAAGTTATATTTAAAATTATTCCTGCTGACAAAATTGGCGTAAAATTAACTGAGTCTTGTATGATGCTGCCCAGAAAGTCTTTATCCTGGGTAGTAGGTATAGGTAAAGATATCAGTAGGTTATCAAAAGAAAAAGGTACATGTAAAATTTGTAAGCTGAAGAGTTGTCAATACAGAAAGACTTTTTAATTGATTTTCTTCTAATAATAATTTGACACTAATATATTTCGGTGTTATATTTTAGTTAGTAATAAATATTTAAAATTAAATTATGAATGCTCGTATAAACTCTTGAATATGGCAAGGGTGTTTCTACCAGGTGACCGTAAATCACGACAGGCTACGAGTGGAAGTGCACCTTAGGGAATCGCTTATTTAAGCTGATTTATATTTGTTAATATTATGTTACGCTTAGATAAGATTAGAACCAAGTGGTGCAAAGTATATTTATTTTTATACTACACCGGAGGGTTAAAATCCCAGGCGGAGAGGTTCCACTCTGATTGATGGAATTTCTATTGTCTGGGTTTTTTTATTTGTTACAAAGTTATTAATTGAATATATAAAATTTAGGAAATTAAGGAGAAAGGATATGGATGATAAAGTAGCAATAATAATGGGAAGTATATCAGACATAAACACTATGGAAAAAGCATCAGAGGTATTAAACGAATTAGGCATTTCTTATGAAATGAAAGTGCTTTCTGCTCATCGTACTCCCGATTTACTATTGGAATATATTGCACAAGTTGAAGAAAAAGGATTTAAAGTAATCATTGCCGGAGCAGGAGGGGCGGCTCATCTACCGGGAGTGATAGCCTCCAGGACATTGTTGCCGGTAATTGGCGTACCCATAGAAACGAAAGCATTGGGAGGTCTTGACTCTTTGCTTTCTATTGTTCAGATGCCCGGTGGTATTCCAGTTGCCACCATGGGAATAGGAAATGCCAAAAATGCCGGGTTAATGGCCGCACATATATTAGCTATTGAAAATTCTAAAATTAGAGAAAGACTTAAAGATTATAGAAAAGCTATGGTTCAGGAGATAAAAGATATTAAGATACAGCAATAAGCAATAAGTAATGAGTGATGAGTGATAAGTTTCGAGTTACAAGTTTTCTATCTCGTATCTTTGCGACTATTCACTGGCAACTTATTTAATTGGAAAATTGGTAAATCGGAGAATTGGTAAATTTACAGAAGGGAGCATTAAATATGGGCAGTGTAAAAGATTTAATTGTTATGGAGAAACCTCTAAAAGGTAAAACTGGCAGAGGAAAATTTATTTTTTCGGACCGTTATTCGGTCTTTGATTGGGGAGAGATGCCAGACCATATCCCTAATAAGGGTAAATCTTTGTGTGTTTCAGCAGCTTATTTTTTTGAAAAGCTGGAAAGTATGGGAATAGGGACACATTACTTGGGTTTAGTTGAAGATGGGCAATCAAAAAAAATATCTGAGATTAAGACTCCTGTAGATATCATGGAAGTTAAATTGCTTCGGGTATTAAAGCCCCATAAAACTACCGATGGTTATGATTATTCAGATTATCAGAAAGAGGATAATAATTTTTTAGTTCCTTTAGAAGTCATTTTCCGTAATTCTTTACCTCCAGGTTCAAGTGTATTTAAAAGGTTAGAAAAAGGGGAATTAGAATTAGGTGAATTAGGATTAGAAAAGATGCCTATTCCTGGAGAAAATTTAGAAAAGCCATTTTTAGATGTTTCTACCAAGCTTGAGGAAAGTGATCGCTATATGAACTGGAAGGAAGCAAAAAGAATTACTAATTTCAAAGAGAGTCAATTAAGTGAAATTAGCGATATAACAACCAGAGTTAATAGATTAATAACCGAAGAAGCTGACCGAATTGGTTTAAAATATGAAGACGGGAAAATTGAGTTTGGGTTAGATGTTAATAAAAAATTGTTAATGGTAGATGTTTTGGGAACATTAGATGAATGCCGCTTTACTTTTAAAGGGATGCCCATAAGCAAAGAAATTGCCCGATTATATTATCGGAAAACTCTTTGGTATAAAGAATTGATAGATGCTAAAAAGAAAGATGAATTAAACTGGAAAGAAAAAGTGAACCTGTCTCCACCGCCTTTACCGGCAAGATTAAAAGAGCTTATTTCCATGGCTTATTGCGCCTTTGCCAATGAAATTACCGGGAGAGTTTGGTTCCGCAAGATTCCGGCAATGAAAAAGATATTAGAAGAAATTATTTCATTTATATAAAACAAAAATTAATTTGATTTTAATCTTAAAAGGAGTTAGTGATGAGTAATCAAGAAGAGAAAAATTTAAAAAAAGTATTAGAGGAAAATGATCTCACCGAAAATGAATATGAAAAAATTGTAAAAACCCTAAAAAGAGAACCAAATGATGTTGAGTTAGGGCTTTATTCGGCAATGTGGTCAGAACACTGTAGTTATAAAAGCTCAAAACCTGTTTTAAGTATTTTCCCTACTCAAGCAGAATGGGTTCTTTTCGGTCCGGGAGAAAATGCAGGAGCTATCGATATTGGAGAAGGCCTGGCAATGACAATGAAAATAGAAAGTCATAATCATCCTTCGGCAGTCGAGCCTTTTCACGGTGCTGCTACTGGTTCGGGGGGAGTGGTAAGAGACATCCTGGCAATGGGGGCTCGCCCCGTTGCCTTATTAGCTTCTCTGCGTTTCGGAAGTTTAGAGGATTCTCACGTAAAATATTTAGTTGAGGAAGCAGCAAAAGGTTTAGCTTTTTACGGAAACAACATTGAAGTTCCTACCATTGGTGGGGAAACATACTTTTTAGATAGTTATCAGGGTAATCCTTTAGTAAACGCCATGTGTGTTGGTTTGGTAAAAAAGGAAGATATTATAGTTGCTGTGGCCGAAGAAACAAACAGTATAGTAATTTTAGCAGGAGAGAAAACCGGTAAAGACGGGGTAGGCAGTGCAAGTTTTGCCTCACGGGAATTAGAAGGGGAAGAAAAAGAGATTGAGCATCCTCCTATTCCTCAGGGTAATCCCTTTTTAGAAAAAAAATTAATAGAAGCATGTTTGGAGATAGCAAAAAAGAGACTTGTTTTAGGGATGCAGGATTTAGGAGCAGCTGGATTAGTAAGTTCTACCTGTGAAATGGCCAGTAAGGGAAATCGTGGAATAGAATTAGATCTTTCCCTGGTTCCCAGAAAAGAAGAAGACATTACTCCAAGGGAGATTATGCTCTCTGAAACCCAGGAAAGGATGCTATTAATTGTTAAAAAAGATAACGAGGATGAAATAGGAAAGATATTTAATAAGTGGGGTATAGAATATACAGTAATAGGAAAAGTAACTTCTGATGGTATTTTACGCCTAAAAGAGGGAGAAAAAATAGTTGGAGAAGTACCAGCAAGATCCTTAGCTGAAGATGTTCCTATTCGTTATTATCAGGGTAAAATTCCTGCTAAACTCAAAGAGATACAAAAATTAAACTTAGAAGATATTTCCCAACCAGAAGATTATAATCAAGCATTATTAAAAATATTAGCATCTCCTAATATTTGCAGCAAAGAATGGATTTATAAAAACAATAAAAAGATAAGCGTTGAAGGCACTGAAGTTTTATTATTTCCGGGAGACGATGCCGGTGTATTAAAGATTAAAGGGAGTAAAAGAGGGATTGCTTTTACTACTGATGGCAACGGAAGATACTGTTATCTTGATCCTTTCACGGGAGGTCAAATTGCGGTTGCTGAAGCAGCGCGTAATCTTTCTTGCAAGGGAGTTCTGCCAATGGCGGTAACCGATAATCTTAATTTTGGAAATCCGGAAAAAGAAGAGATATTCTGGCAGCTGGAAGAATCGGTCAAAGGGATTAGCGAAGCTTGTGAGGTATTAGAAGTTCCGGTTATCAGCGGTAATGTTAGTTTAAATAATGAAAGCAATGGAGAAGCCATTTATCCCACGCCAATCATTGGTATGGCCGGAATTATTGAAGATTGTGATCAGCTTTGCACCATGTCATTTAAGAATGACGGTGATTTAATCGTTCTCATAGGAGAAAACAAAGAAGAGATAGGCGGAAGTGAGTATTTACAGGTTTTTCATAATATAGAAAAAGGATTGCCTCCTCAAATTGATTTAAGTGTAGAAAAATCAGTACAGGATGCCTGCAGGGAAAGTATTCAAGCCGGAATAATATCTTCTGCTCATGATTGTGCTGATGGAGGATTAGCTGTAACCTTAGCTGAATGTTGTATAAACGGAAAGAAGGGAGCAAAATTAGAAATTAATACCAGGATTCGAAATGATGCTCTGCTTTTTGGTGAGACCCAATCCCGAATTGTAGTTTCCCTTCCTGTAAAGGATTTAGATTCCTTAAAAGAAATTGCTAATAAATACGAAGCTCCAATTCAGATATTGGGGAAAGTTGAAGGAAATAGTTTAAAGATTGGTAATCTGATTGATATAGAAGTGAAGCAACTTAAAAAAGCTTGGGAGAGGGATATAAATTAATGCATGAAGAGTGTGGTATTTTCGGAATCTTTACTAAAAAAAAATAGCTCTATAGACGTGGCTAAATTAACTTATTTTGGCCTTTATGCCCTTCAGCATCGGGGAC
>Ga0180732_1001723_pt1 | contig 12787 bp, 13 predicted proteins | sample KR11_01MetaG_FD_148674 | JGI IMG/M metagenome (GOLD analysis project Ga0180732, IMG submission 148674) | Groundwater microbial communities from the Olkiluoto Island deep subsurface site, Finland - KR11_0.1 MetaG | ecosystem: Environmental > Aquatic > Deep subsurface > Groundwater | place...
CAGGCTCTAGCAAGTGGAGCCGACACCTATCATGGTTGGTATGATGGTGTTCATGTGTCAACTGCTCATAATATGATGATTAATTCTTGCCGATTTTCCGCTTATGCCAGAGGAGGGTATTTTTATCGTTCTAATGCTATGACGATTCACCAAACTGTGTTTTCTGCTCAGTTGACAGCATCACTCCAGATAACTGGAGGGTCAGGACATTCTGTCGCTGGTTGTGGTCTTGAGGGCGGCGCATTAAATAATTTATATGTCGAAGACGCAGGTGTAGGCGGTGGAAATCTCTCTATGTGTATTTCTGGGTGTTATGCTGAAGGCGCTACAAATGCGATAGTTAAGTTGCTAGGAACGACTACTCGGCTACTAAAAGCTATTTCTATCAACGGGAATTTCTGGTCTGGCGCAACTGCGGAATCTGTAATAAGTTTATCATATACAGACGGAATCTCCATTGTAGGAAATTATTTAGGGGCGTCAACGACTTATGGGATAAGACTGGGAAATACTGTAAATACAAATCTTCACATTGCAGGAAACCATAACATTGCTCCAGTTCCATTTTCCCCACAAGGAGTCTGGACATCTAATTTCTGGAAATCATTTGTCATCGGAGCGACTGGAGCCGGAATAACTAATGGGACGACCGCCGGGAAAGCGAAGACTACAGCAACGATTTATTTTATATTCGGAAACGTGCGGTCTGGGAAAGGGGCTACGGATGACTTATGGGACTTAACTGGTGTTTCAACGGGGGCGTCGGAGTATAAAAAAGTTTTACTCTGTATAACTTCTGGAGGGGTAGGGGCTATCGTCGTAGGCCCAGTTGGAGCATCCGTGTCAACATCAACGATGCCGGTACCGACCACAAATAGTGTGGTACCAGTTGGGATTGTGGAAATCCCACCTAATTATTCAGGTGGTAGTTTATCAGGATATATATTCCATGACTTAATCGGAAGGTATGATGTCGGATGGTGACTAAGGATAAATTAAAATGTTACCTAAAATGAAGAACGTACATTTCGGCCATCTTGGGAGTTACCACCATGAAATGTAACAAGTTACTCTGGTGGATAGCTGGAGCGAATTCCTGGCTTTGCAAGAAGTTAAGACTCTGCCTCTGTGACCCGAAACCAGTACCTCCCAAACCGCCGATTCCTCCTGAACCTCCAATCGAGTATGTCACACGTGACATTTGCATAAAAACCGGACTCCTGGCCTTAGATACGTGCGAGGCCATCGGGTGCGTGAAGATACAGTTATTCATCAAGGGTGACGAACCAACAGAGAAGTGCGATAGACATCAGCATTGGTCATACAAACCGCCCATAAAGGAACTGCATATCGGTGGATACTTTTATTTGTGGCAACTCCGCATCGGGTGGGACGAGGTTGACCGAGTTGATGCTCTAGAAGAATTATTCTTCACCCTCCGGCAAGCCAGGAAGGCACGCTATTCGGTTGTCGAGGGGTTTGTGTGGCTCGATTCCGGTAGTGCCGAACACGCACACCTCAACGGTAAAACTCCGTGGGTTCAGAACGGGGAACTGTTTGACCTGTCAAAACCGAACCCTCGATACTGGGATCAAGCAGAAGACATCCTCCGAGTGTTTAAAGAGTTTGACGGTTTACACTTCCAACCGTGTCTATTCATGCGTGAACCGTATAACACCCGCCCTATCCACAGCAACATCAACGGTGTCACAAGATTGAAGACGGAAGCCATGATTCCATTCGCCGAGCAGTTCGCCGTATGGTGGCTCGATAAGTTCCACAAGGTGTACGGTTCCGACTACAACCCGTACTTCAAGATTGCAAACGAATGGATGCACGGTTCACCGTCAGAGTTCCGGCTCAACGGATATTTCCATTGGCGTGTCTGTAAGGTTCTGATGGACAGGGGCGTTCCGCTCTCGCACTTTAATGTCGACGTGTCGCACTCCGAAGGGACGCAGATATTCCTGAATGAACCGTATCCTCATCCAAAGCTCAACGGGGAAGTACTTGGATACGACGAGGCCGACAGAAACGACCCCACAAAGTCCATCCTTGCCGAAACGCACGGACTGGCACTTGTTGCGAATCTTCTCCCTCCGAGTGAGAAACTTAGTTGGCTTGGCTCCAAATGGGTGCGGTATAAGTTGAGTGGCGACGGTGGTTCATGGTCGCCGGAGAACCCGCAGTACGCCAACGGGTACAGATTGCCTGGGACGAACTTCTACTTCCCGTCGATACTCGAACTTGACGAAACGCTTACTCATTACTGGACGGAGTGCAAGCGGAAGGGCAAGCGGGGGTATTACTGCCATTGGGTTGCGGAGTGCTTCAGGGATGATGATCTTCGTTGGAACCTATGGATTGAGAACTGTAAGGTGATTGACTGGAATTTAGCAAGTGTTCCCGCTGAAGTGTGGGAGAAAATATATTGAAGTATTTGAGTAAATTCCTTCTCAAGAGTGAGTACACCTGTAGATGCTGTGATTCGCTCCCGCCGGACTTCGATTTCTATCCTTACGAGGAGTTCTTTGATATATTTGACGACATTCGAGAGGAGTGGGGGAAGCCGATTATTATAAATTCAGGGTATCGTTGCCCCGAGCATAATTCTGCTGTCGGAGGCTCCCCCCTCTCCGCACATTGCTTCGGACTTGCGTTGGATTGCGATTGCGAAGACGATATTGAGGTCGAGAAACTGTTTGACCACATAGACTCGATGTATCCTGTTCTCAGGATAGGTAAGTATAAGGGAAAGAAGACGTTCGTACACATTGATGTTGGGTATGAGATTTCGCCCCGCCCTTCATTGAATTTCGTGGAGGGCAAAAGGTGGTAATATGCAGGAAGTAAATTGGGACAAACTTAGAGATGGGTACACCCATTTTAAGTTATTCCATCCGACCCCTGAAAAACTAGACCACGTTGTTAAATGGTTAGTGGACGGGTTCCTTAACCTTGAGGACTATGAGCGTGACCCCGTAAAGGCGTGGGGGATAATGAAGTACTACATCACTCCCGGGAAAGTACACGCTCTGTACGAGATAGATGACTTTAAGGGGTTGTTCGGGATAGTCGATATTATCCCCGGATACCGAGCGTCCGCACTTCTCAAACTGTGGGGTGTGGAGGCGTGGAAACCGAGCCTGGTAAAAGAGGCCGATAGACTCATAAGAGACTACATGGATGAGTTCAAATTGCGGCGATTGTCAACGGAAACGGCTGACCGTCGTGTTGAGCGTATGGCCAAGATGGTGGGATTCAAGACTGAAGGGGCGTGTAAGAACGCCTTTATGTGGGACGGAAAATTATATAATAAAATGTGCATGTCGATAACGAGAGGGCACTAAGGGGAGAAATAAAATGGCTTGCTGTACAGGCGATAAGATTCCTTACGAGGAATTATTCCCGGAAGAATTAAAGGGGTTAAGGAAGAACTTAACGAGTTACATTGGTGGAAACGTTGGGAAAGGTGCGAAGGCGTATACGGGGCCAATGGCAGCTCCCGTGAACGACGCGTCTACGTATGCACTAAATATGGTGCTAGGGATGATGAACCAGGGTGGGTTTAGGCCACAGCCTGGAATCCCATATACAGGAGGGCAACAGGGAACCCCGTATAATCCATATACGCCCGTTCCGCCGGGCATCCCTGAACGTCCCAATCCTCGTGACCCAAGAGAGAGGCGTAAGTATGACCCATATGACCAATCTACCTGGTTGGCATGAAAAGTAGATTTAATGAACACAAGTGGTGGAATATGTTTCCCCAGAACCCGACCCAGACCGCCTACTTGCGTTTCAAGGAGTCGCCGTCGGGTGAACTGAAATCAATGTTTAATAAGAAGACCTTCGACAGCAAGTTTAAAAATCCCTTTGAAGGGGGGGAATTATGATAGATGTAAGTAAAATCGGTGTAGGAGACAACGCTCGGAGACCTAGACCGCCAGACCCCGGCCTGCCGCCGTCCGTAACTTCGACCGTAACCCCACCGGTTCCTGGGGTGGCGTTGACTCAACCTGCTCAGACCACATTTGGTATACCGCAAGACCCAGGAACTTACTTGTGGGGTGGATGGAATAAGGACTACGGCATAAACCCTGCTGAATCGTGGTACAGAAACCCGAATTGGGGCGACCACGTTATCTTTAACCAACAGTACGGGTATCAGGACTACGGCCCTGTTGCTCAGTTGTATAAGGGGGGCACTGCCTTTGACCAGTTTGGACTCACCCCCCAAGGAACAGGAAACTGGTTACAGTACTACCCCGGCAGGCAGGTATCCACACACGAAGAAAAGGAGGCTATGCACCAGGGGTGGGATAGAAACTCCGGCGTGTCTGCCGCCGATTGGTTAAACAAACAGGGGAATTTAGGAAGTGTAGCGTATAACCCGTATCCTCCAGAAGCACCGATAGGAGGCCCAAGGGGTACTCCCGCCCCGGCTCCCCCTTCTGATACCCCTCCGAGTTGGTTGATGGATTTATTGGCTCAGTTTGGTTCTGACTACGGCACACTCGGTGCGGCAAGGGGTGGATTCCCGACTACAACTCCTCAAATATCGTTACCCTCCGAATGGGGAACGGCGAGCAGTGTGATGAGTGACTTCGCCACGGGCCTGCCGACTGGGATACCGCCTTCATGGTATCAAGGGATGTGGGATGTTGATAAAATGGCGGCCTCTGGTATGCCGACTGGAGTACCTGGGGCATGGACTCAGGGGATGCAGAACGCCGCAACAATGGCAGGCACGGGTGCACCAACGGCCATGCCGGGTATTTGGAATCAGGGAATGTCTGATGTAAACGCTATGGCGGCGACTGGTGCCCCGACGGACGTTAGCGGCATCTACGGTTCTTGGTTACCTGTCGCCCAACAGCAGATGAAGGACTTCTCTCAGAGTGAGGCGGAAAGACTTGGATTAGAGGGGATGCGGTGGAGCACGCCTTTACAGAACAGAGTGTCTGATTACGCCCGCCAGATGTCAGAACAGTTCGGACTCAATATTTCTCAGCAACAGGTACAGGCCGAGGAAGCGGCGCGGGCGAGACAACTACAAGCCATGCCACTCCAATACCAATACGGTGCAGGAGAGGCCGGACTCACGGAGGCGGCCAAAGCACGTCAGATGCAGGCGATACCCATGCAATACCAGTTTGGTCAGGGGATTAGCGATATAGACGAGGCGGCTAGAGCCAGACAGATGCAAGCGATGCCCTTGCAGTACCAGTACGGAGCGGGTACAGCTGGGTTGGCTGAATCGGCGAAGGACAGAGGTTTAGCGGGAGCACAGGGACTCGCCGGACTGGGTCAGGCGATGACTCAGTACCCGATGGACTTGGCACAGTTGTCGATGAACATGGGCCTGCAAGGGCAACAGGCACAGCAGGCCGAGTATGACAAAATGTATAACGAGTTCTTGAGAACGTCCGAGGAAGGTAGCCCGTGGCTACAGAACGCTATGGCACTACTCGGAATTGGTGGGGGAGCCTACACGCCCGAAATGTATCAAGAAAGCGGTCTTGGCCAGGGGCTTGGTGCGGGGGTGAGCATAGCAAGTATATTGGCGATGCTAAAATATGCAGGTATTTTTGGAGCATCATCTAGGGCCTATAAGACGGATATACAAGAGGTAGGCAACGGTGATGAAGAATTAATGGCCGAACAAATGCTCGATACTAAGATATTTAAATACAGGTATAACGAAGAAAGTCCCGACAAGAGACACCTTGGCCTTATTATCGAGGAAGCACCATCCGAGGTAAGTTTCTTTGATAAATTTGTTGGTTTATACGAGTATATTGGCACACTACACGCCACTATAAAGTCGTTGAATCGTAGACTTGAAAAAATTGAAGGGGGTATGTGATGTCTTCGTGGTATAATCCTTACAAAAAGGGTCCTGATTGGAGTCAGGGTCTCAATGACATAGTTGGGAAGTTGATGCAGATGATGATGATGAAGCAGTTGTTTGGGCAGGGAAACCAAATACAACCGCCTCAAGACCCGATGGGCCAAATGACCGGCCCTCCGCAAACGGGACTGTCGCCGATGCAAGGCGGGCCGCCTCCTCCGCAGAATCCAATGCAGGGCGGCATGCCTCAGACCGGCCTCTCTCCGATGGGTGGTCAGGGTGGCCCTCCGCCAATAGGAGTCGGTCCTCCGGGCATGGCACAGGCTGGCATGGGACAGCAGATGACCCAGCAATTAATGATGGCGTTGCAGAATAACCCACAACTTCTTCAGATGTTAATGATGATGCTCAACCCAGGCGGGGCGGGCGGAATGATGGGGCCAAGGAGGTTCTAATGCCGATTTACAATGAGGGCGGACCGGCGGCGTATGCCCAGACTCAGCAGAGTAGACAGGACGACCAGTTCAGGCAACTCCTTCAGATGATGATGATGGGGATGCAACAGAAGACCCAGCAGGGTCAGTACTCCGACCAGATGCGGCAACAAGAGTTAGAGAATCTAAGGGCGGGCGAAAAGTTCAAGTTTGAGCAGGACAAATTCCGTCAAGAGCAGGAAGTAGATGTCCCGTATAGGAAGGCTATGACAGAGGATGCACTCGCTAGGGCGGAGGTTCGTAGAAACCCACCCCCAGAAAGGGCGTATTCTCCCGATACGGTGAAGAACGTTTCGGGGATGTTCAAGATGTCTCCAGATGCTTTCTCTCGGCTTAATCCCATAACTCAGGACAAGTATTTCACTCAGTACATGAACCGGACGAATAGTGTAATGTCAGAAGAAAGGTCACAAAGAAAGACCACGATGCAGGATGCCAAGAGTGGCATAAGAGATGTAAAGAATGACATCGAGGGAATCGGCACATATTATGGTAGGCAAGGAAGCAGAATAGACCTGGACATTTCCACAAAGAAGGCCAGCGACATGCGGCTGATCTATGGGAAAGGGGACATGAGGGCCGCCGCCGAAAAAGATTACGAGGGGATGCTCGATTCTATGACAGGAAAATACGGGGAATCAAAGAACCAAGAAATAATGCGGCGAGCAGAGAGGGCCGTGAATGAAGGACTTGGCAGGATAGGTACAGACCAGTCTACGGGTAAGAAGTACATCGTTTTTACTGATGGCACATCGCTTGTTTTGACAGAGCCCGCTGCAAAAGGAACGGAACCGAAAGAATTACAATGATTACGCTGAAGCCGAAGCCTAACTTCGTATGGGATGACGAGGTTAATGCTCCGAACCAGATAACGACAACCCCACAGGAAGTTGATGTCAAGAACTTTGTGTGGGACGACCTTGCCGGAGACACGAAGGTCGCTCAACGTCCACCCCTTATCTCGGAGAAGCCAGATCCGGCTACCGTGGCCAGGATGGAACGTGTCCAGGAAGGAGCATCTAGTATGCCGGACGTTATGGGTATGGTTACAAAACAACACCCCCACGCCCGTGTCGCACTAGAGTATGGCCCGAAGATAGTCTCCCACGTTGCAAAGACTCTCCCTGGGAAGGTCGGGGAGTTAGTGAAGATGATACCTGAAATTGGGCCAGTACTTGCACAGGCGGTGTCTGAAATGGATGTGTCTGTACAGAAACCAATGGACTTACTTGAGTTGCCGAGTACTGTCGCCAAGGAGGCGTATGGGAAGGTTGTCAAGCCTTTTGTCGGTGGCGCTATCCAGGGTGAGTTGGAGTCATGGAAAGAAATGGCTAAAGACCCCGTTAAGTTTGCATACGAAAAACCTGACGAGTTGATATTCAAAGCATTTGACGTACTTGCCGGAACATTAGTTATTAAGGGTGTCGCAAGAATGGGTAAGATGGCATCAACGGCGAGCAAGGCGAAGAAATTCGCTGATGCAGTTGACCTTATTGACGACGTTACGCCAGATGAGGTTATGGGAGCATCCGCCAAAATGGCTGCTCCGCCCACACCACCCCAGCCAAAGCCTGGGCTTGCCGCAGATATGAGGGAGGAGATCGGGAAACTAGCATCTTCACCACGTTCAGAGTCGGCAGAGATATACGATACGTTCCATTCGCCGCACGTTCCTCTTGGCCGGGACCCCTACGGGCAGAAACTATATGATGCGGTCGATACAGCCGACCTTAACAAGAGGAAGTGGTTTGGCAGGGAAGACCCTAAATTCAGAGCGGCTACCAAGGGCATCAAAAGGAAAGGAGCGTTAGACACCGCTATCGGTGAGATGCGTGACGCTCAAGCAAGTGTCGCAGATGTGTTAAAGATGGATGACGCTATGGCATTGGAGCGTGGTATTTCTCCTGAGAGTTTAGCCGCTGTCAAGAAAAACCCAGTGGTCGCCGACCGTGCTAATAAGTTTTTCAACGATAGATACGAGGCTACTCTCCGGTTATGGGGTACATCCGCTGTTGGGAAAGCAGAGGAAGCTAAGATATGGGGGCTAATTAAATCCGAGAACCCGTCAAAGAAAATACTCGATGCTCTCACGGATGACGAAAAACTTGTTCATAATATTTACAGCAGGAAGATAGAGGACTACTTCCCCCACATTTTTGATAAGCAAGAGGTATACGAGATGATGTCGAAAGACCTCGACCTTGTGAATACCGGATTGACTAAGGCAGAGCCTGGGGGGGCCGAGTACCTGAAGTTAATGAAACGTCGGGATGAACTGGCGGCCAGTCTAAACTCACTAAGGTCGGGTGGAGCCACTTTCTACGATGCTATCCCGAAGGATATAAAATTCCGGTTCTTTAATGTACGTCGTGGGGCGACTGGATACCAGCAGTCAGCACTCCAGGCATACGAGACTTACATGCACGGGATAGCGAAGAAAATATTCGATGAGCCGATGCTTCGTGAGGCGACTGGTTGGTTCGAGAAGATGGACCCGAACCTAAAGTCATACGCCCAGTGGTACCTCCAAGACTACATGGGGTGGAAGAAACCTATCGCATCCAAGATGTCCGGTAACATCAAGTCGTTAGTATGGACTGCTAAACTCGGACTCAACCCACGCTCCGCTGTAGTCAACTACACCCAGAGAATAAACATAATAGCCGAGGCCCCACTCGATTTTATGGCTGGGGCTAGGTTAGCATCAACTGAGTTTGGCGAGAAACTTTTTAAACGGAGCGGCATAGCTGAAACAATACCAACCGTTCTTATGGAGGGAGATGTTGCGTCTAAGCCCCTTGAGGCAATTCGCGAGGCGATGGGTTTCATGTTTAGTAAGGTCGAGCGAGGAAACCAAAAACACGCATTTCTAACCGGATACGTCAGAGCAAGAAGACTTGGCAAAACACACACCGAGGGTATGCTTGACGGTCGAAGGCTGTTTACAAAGACGCAGTTCAGGTATGGCAAGGTTGGAATGCCGAAAGCCTTGCGTGGGCCTGGTGGAGTTCTGTTCCAGTTCTGGAGTTACCCCATCAAGCAGATGGAGTTTTTGAGTGACCTCGCCCGAAACGACCCGAAGAAACTACTCGGTTGGATAGCGATGTCAGAGGGCGGTAAAATGACTATCGGTGAACTCCTTGACATAGATATGTCTAGCAGTATGGGGCTAGGAATAAAACCGGGAGAGTTTATCGAAGCCCTAGCCAGCATCCCAAAGCAAGAGTTCAGGAAGACCTTGTTCCATCTCCAGAAGGCTGTGTCAGGCGGTGGGTTCATCCCCCATGGGGTCGGCCCGTTTGTTGATTCTTTTGTAAAAATCATAGATTCCCTCGGAGATACAGCCCCGGCGTTTAGCGACATGCTAGACCAAGTTGTTCTGAGTCAAGGGAAAAGAACGATAGAGGGAGTAAAGGCATTAAGGGAAGGCCCAGAGGAAGGGCTGTACACCATCAAGAATATATACACTGACAACCCTAAGTATCGGGAATCACTCAAGGACATCATGGTTCGTTCGTTGATTGCCCGCCCGATGGAGGAGAAGCGTCAGGGTGACGAGATGCAGAACATCCGAAAGACCGAGGAGATGGGGAGAGAGTTGACTGTAAGGATGGCCACCCTTATTGTCACAGGGAGAGAAGATAAGGCTTTTGCTCTATCGGAAAGGTATAACGTTCCAATGCCGACAAAGACCTCTGTTGACAATGCTATGATAAGGATGCACATGACCCCCTTAGAGATAGCGGAGATGAGGAAGTCGGAACGATACATAGGGCTGGAAGAGAAGTTAATAGGCACGCCAAGCAAGACCGGTGTTCTTCCTGGAATAGGGTCAGGAAAAGAGTCATACAAGATGGGGCCGGTTTTTCCGGGAAGATACCCATCGGGAACTGGCGATCTCTCAAATAGCAACGTGTTGATGGGAACGTTCAATTTTAATGGCCGAGTATATGTCCTCCCTACAATGGAGGAGGGCCAGAAACTTAACGATCCGTTTTCCACCGCCCGACAGCATGGGCTTGAGAAGTATCCGCAGTTTGGTTCGATTAAAGAAGCCGAAGCATGGATTCAGAAAAACCATGGACGAGTGATGGAGGATGGAACCCTCTCTGGGCAGGAGACAATCTGGTGATATACTCATGGCAAGCCTTTTTATTTACCGTCGCAATTATTGTACTCGCCGGTTTCATCAAGGCGTTGTTGGTACCCGCCCTTCCGTACGAGACGATGGTGACAGGCGTTGTCGCCATCTGTACTACATACTTCGGTAAAAGAGTCGTTCAAAAAATGAAGACGTTCAATAAAAATGAACAGGTGGAACATGAACAAGACGTTTAAGTTGCTCGCCGTTTTGGGTGTGATAATGATTGTCACGTGGGCGACTGTAGGAACACATCAAAACTGTAAAGTTAATTACCGGATAGCGGAGCACAAGCGTGAGTTGAAACTCGCCAAAGACTCAGCGGAGGTCGCACGCAAGGTATATGATGATGTACTTAAAGTGCGTGATTCCGAGATACAGCGTCTTAACGTAATCATTACAGAAGCCTCGCTTGTCGTAACTGAACTCGAAGGCGACATCGCCGGTAGAGATGTCAATATCGCCCGCCTCAACGGAGCACTCGCTTTATTACCAAACGTAGAAACCGTAGTCATACTACGGGAACGTGTGGATATACTGACGGAAACGGTGGAGCAATGGAAAGAGAAGTTTGTTTTGTCGGCGGCGATAATCGCACAAAAGGACACTCAGATATTCGCACTAAGTGAGAAGTACAATCAGGAACATCGTGCACATATTGCACTAACTGTGGCGTACAACGAATTGCATGAATACAACCAAGGCCTTGTACGTTTTAATACAGAGCTAAAAATAGCATACAATCGAAATAGATTATTCGGCACTTTAAAGTCCGGCGGTCTTATAGCCGCCGGTATAGTCATTGTATATACAGTATTAAAAGGAAGTGAGAAGTGAATCCGTTGCCTATTACTGAAATCTCTGCGGGTGGAATCTTTGCCGTGCTTGTTCTACGGGAAGTGTTCGGGTTCTTGAGGGCCAGAAAAAACGGGAACGGAAAACCGACGCTGGCGGATGACATCGCATGGTACGGTCATAACCAAAAGACCTCGTTGATTTACGACATCCTTGACAAGCGGACGAGGGCATACGTCGAGATAGAAAAGGCCAACGAAAAGCAGATCGGGCTATTGGGCGACCTTCTCTTCGAAACAAAGAACCAAACAGGTATCCTGCAAGAGATTAGGGCTAACGGGAAGCATAGTGGATAAGAAGAAGGAACTCCAGACAGCCATCACCGACTTCAGGAAGAAGTACATCGGCGAGCTAGAGAAATGCCTGAAGGTGGCTATCGAAGTGCGTGACGATAAGAAAGCCTCCCCCCGTGACCGGAACGAGGCGGTAAAGACCATATCAAGATTACTCGGTTCACTACAGCCGGAGCGTATCGCACCCCCACAAAAACAAACGTCTGCGAAAGAAGCGGAACTCCCGAAGGAAAAACAGGAGTTGATCCAGCAGAAAATCGAGGCTATGCTTGGACAAAGAAAATAAAGAGTTAGTCCGGCAACTCTGCCTTCAATCGCTATTCCACTTCGTTGAGTTGATAATCACCCCGTATGCTATCCCTGAAGAAGAACGCCTAGACCTCGTAGAGATAGTACACGGGCGTATGCTCCGGTTCGCACAGGATGAAGGTAAAAAGCGGACAGGGATGCTCATGCCCCGGTACTTCCTTAAATCGTTCTGCCTCACCCAGAGCAAACCCATCTGGGACTACCTCCGAAACAAGAACGAGCGTATCCTTATCGGGCACGAAGTATTCGACATCGCCCAGAAGTTCCTACTGTTCATCAAAAAGAACATCGAAGAAAACTACATACTGCACTACTTCTTTCCTGAAATTGTACTCCCCGATTCGTGGGCGAGGAACAACAGATGGTCGAGCGAGGCGTTGGATATGCCCCGAACGGGCGTGTATAAAGAACCCACCTTCTGGCCTATCGGGGTCGGCGGGTCAAGTCAAGGACTCCACGCCACCAAGTGCTACCTTGACGACATCTTCGGAAAGAAGGCAAGAGATTCGGAAGTAGTGCGTACAGATACTCGGCGTTGGTTCGGGAATGTCAATGAATTGTTGGTTACTCCGGACGTAACCAAGGCCAATGCTTCTCACTTGTATCTTATAGGCACACACTGGGGGCCTGGGGACATTTATTGCGAGATTCAGGACTCTGACCCACGTTACAAGTGGCTTATCATACCCGCCGAAGATAACCAGGGCAACCCCACGTGGGCGGAGAAGATGTCGTCCGAGGAAATCGACCGCATGAAGGCCGACCCCAGCGACAGTATCATCTTCTACACCCAGATGCAGAATAGCCCAATGCAGTCCGGATTGACGGACTTCGATGTCAA
>Ga0180732_1001724_pt1 | contig 12786 bp, 8 predicted proteins | sample KR11_01MetaG_FD_148674 | JGI IMG/M metagenome (GOLD analysis project Ga0180732, IMG submission 148674) | Groundwater microbial communities from the Olkiluoto Island deep subsurface site, Finland - KR11_0.1 MetaG | ecosystem: Environmental > Aquatic > Deep subsurface > Groundwater | place...
CTCTTCCCCCCAAAAGCCAGTTCAAAACTACGCTTTCTTATCCTGGAACTTGCATCTTTAGCTGTTGGTTTTTTAATAACTCTGTTCACACCCGCATTAAAATAAATAAAATATTTCCTTTTTGCAGGGAAAGCAAAAAGGAATTTTTAGATCATGTGTCTCTTGCGTATAAGACTTTACTGGACAGATCTTTGAATTTGACTTTTACAATAAACTGACTGGGTTCTGTAATGTTCGTATCTACTGTATGTGAATAACCAACGCCAATAGTTGATTGATTGAAACTGGTCGTATTATATCCAGTTCCATTCCATTCTTTATATGTCAATGTTATTGTATGCAGCGGTTCACCGCTTGCCGGGTCAATAGCTGTAACTACAGTTGTAATGTTTGTGTTTTGACGATTGATGTCCAGCCCAACGGTCGTTGGTGCTGTTGGCGCCTTGACTCCTGCGCTCCATGACGATACGATGGCTGCCATAACGACTGTAATAGCAACCATCAGGATGACAGCAATAACCGGAGATACGCCCCGATCGTCTTTATGAATTTTTCTATCCGTACCCAATTTTAGATTTTTTCGTCTCATAATTATCCTCTTGTAAGTCTCCTTTATAGGTACTAATTATTATATATAACATCAATATATATAGTTATTGGTTAAGTGAGCAAAATATGATTATATTTCTAAAATTAGTTTCGAATTATAAAATAATCTATAGCGAAAATTTATTAATTAAGGACGTCATTCATTATGATAATAATAATCTTAAAAAAACTTCACAACAGTTTATATAATGTTACTTATGAGAAATGGCATATTACAGAACAATGAAGGTATTTCACCGGTACTGGGGTTTATTCTAATGCTAGCTATTGGTGTAACCATACTGTCAACTGTGCAGTTGACCTTCGTTCCTGTCTGGAATACACAGGAGGAACTAAACCACCTCATGTTAATGCAGGACGATTTCAAGGTGCTCAAATCAAACATCGATAGCGGTATCCTGGGCGGAACGACTCTCTCTTCACCTCTTATCATGGGTTTCAAGTATTCCCCGAAGATGATGGTCTATAATCCGAAAGATGAGGCTTATGCATCCCTTGAGGTCAAGAAAGACGCATGGGTTGAGGTCAGGTATAACGAAGTCTTCCCTGAGGGAATGACGGATGATACCAGCATCAAGAACGTCAGCACAGGCATGATGATATATGCGCTTCAGGGCGCCCAGAATTACAACTCGTTCATTTACGAGAACGGTCTGATAAGACGAAGCGGCTCCAACTTTACCACAAGTTCGCAGACAGTACTGGCTAACGGCACTATTTACCTCCCAAGCGTTAAGGCTCTGGATTATGGAAGTCTGAGCGGGGTCGAGAAAAAGACAGTAAATATATATCCGACATCCCAGCAGAAGAATTCAGTTATCGGCAGGAATGTCTGGATCATATTGCGCACTAACCCGGATTATGTTGAATGGTGGGCGAAAACCCTTATGGATCAGAAAGCTACTGTAAGAAAGAAAGATCCCAACGGGCTCGTAATTGCCAATGTAAGCTCGAATCTCGTGATAAAGATGGGAGAGGCATATATCTCCGCAGCGTCCAAGGCGTCTCCTGCTCATTCACCGCCAAGCAGGCTTGTCAGGGTTTCCTCACAGACTTCGGTAATCCCGGTTGACGGAGTTACCGATCTTATCGTAGAGGTTCAGGACGAGTATAATAATCCTGTCCCGAACGTACTGGTAAGCTTCAGCAGGAACCCGACTAAAGTGCCGGGCAATTCATACCCGTATGGCGAACTGCTTCAGACTTCTGCGGTTTCCGGGTCTGATGGAAGGGCGAGCGTTCAGCTAAAGACGAATGGGGCGGGTTTCTATTATGTTAATGCAACAATACCGGAGTATAATACCACCTTTGCCTATTCTGCGTCTTCGCAGGGGGGTGTCATGAATCTGGATTATTTACCGAAAAATTCATTTAGTGTTACTTTTAATGTGACTGCCACCCTTACTGATGGTCTGGGAACTCCCCCTCTTCCTCCAGGCAAGACTGTTACTTTCGAAACAAGCGATGGGGTCGTTAGTCCGCTATCTGATACAACGTCTACCAGCGGGACTGCCAATACCACTTTGAATGTTTCCGATGCCAATGGGACAAAGATCACTAATATCAAGGTAAAGGACACCACCGCCTATACGGCGAATATAACCTGGGATACAATTAATAACATCACAGTAACGGCAAAAAGCGGCTATGTTTTTAATTCAAGAATTATCCCCACCACGATAAACACCACGGGCTGCGTGATGTACGGCACTTCACCCGGGGTTTATCCTGATACATCTCCATGCGATACCGTATCATCTCATTCATCCTCTCTCACAGGACTTACAGCTGATACAGCTTATTACTTCATTGTGAACGGCAGCAGACAAGGCAAGGAGAGCGTAAACAGCACGGAGTATATGTTCGTTACAGGGACGGCAATAGACGACGGCGTGCCACCTGCCAGCATATCAAACCTTACTGCCATTCCCACAGGTTTGTTCATCAACTTGACATGGAATGACCCGTTAGATCTGGACTTTGATCATGTGGAAATATACATAGACGGTAGTCTGAAGGCAACCCCCGGCAAAGGATTAGAGGCTTTCAATGCCTATTATTTCCTGCCGGGTACATGGCATAGCATAGCCACTCGTACCGTGGACACGACCGGCAGGAAGAATCTAACATGGGTTTACGGTAACGCAACCACCACATCTCTATTTACCTATGTGTATGGTTTCACTGACACAACAGGGCTGACAGCAAGTCCCGAATATGCAACGAATGCGACCGATGGATCATACGCTGTCCTGTCTGAGGAGCCGGTTGGGGGCTCGAACCAGAGCGACCGCCCGACCAACCCGATTAAAACCCGTACAAATGGAACACAGGGAGGGGGATCGTACACCCCATCGAATCTCACTGATAGTGATGGGGCGATAGATATCACTATCCCGGTATCATCGGCTGCGCATACTTACGATACCTCGATGGCTGATGGAACTGCTGCATTCGCTAACACACCAAACCCAAGAAATTTATCTTATTCAGCAGGTGTCGGTGCTACGGTAATGGTGTTGAATATATTTACAACTACGACAACACTAAGAGCAGGTGGCGCTCCAAAATTCAACAATAAAACGATGACACAAGTCGGGACTGCACAAACAGATACGGCTGAAGGATCTGCTGAAATGTGGTATTTGTTATTGAATGCTTCCGATACAGGTTCAGCATATAACATTTCAGTTCCAAATACAGGTTCACGTAATTTACGGCTTCATGCAAGCACATATAAATCAGGAACAGGAATGTCGGCATTAGATGTTTATGCTCAAAAATTTGAACCTGGTGCTGGCGTCGCAAATCCAAATCAAACAATTGTCACAACCGAAAATGGTGATGTGATGATAGATGCTCTGTTTAGCGGTCACAATGCAGTTGATGGTGCGGTGCCTAATATAGGGTCAACACTATTTGCACAGGATGGTGGTGCTTATGGTGCAGCCAGTCGATATTATCTTCAAGCAGCTTCTGGCTCACAGCTATTATTGTGGACATTAACAAATGACGACTACGCTTTGATAACAGCAGCATTCAAAGTAGTTCCAAAATATTCTCTGAATATCACCTATAATTTCACCGAAACCAACTCAAGCTCCTCCTGGCAGAGCATAAGCATACAGGACAGTTCGTATGGAGACCCTCTTACCAATGTCAGCATATTCAATAACGCCAGCGGACTGTGGGAATCTCTTTCCCCTAGTGGTTTCAGTGGCGGTACAACATCTGCCCAGCATGTGAACACTGTGGTCGGTGCAAGCGGCAATGCCAGCAACTATGACGCAGGTTCAGGTCAAATAAAGATAAAGTACAACTGGACTGGCTCCACGGAGAACAATACACTTGGAGTTGATATATTGAACGTGACCGTGAACTATGCTTTTGGAGGATATTACAAGCTCAACATCACATCCAACACCACAGGAATACCGAATACCACGATCCCTACCAACCATGAACTCCAGATCAAATACTATGTCTCAGGTGATAACTTCACTCTGCAGGTATGGAACGGAGCGGCATTCGTCAATCAGACCACACTTAATAAATCCTCGCCTTCCTATTATAATTACACCCTGTCTTCTAATGAACTGAAGCCCGACGGTAAGACCACAGGTGGAACCGTGGATGATATAGACCAATACTATGTGCTCGTCCGCTATGTGGATTTGACTTCAAGTGGCGTGCAGGGCAATCTGTATCTCGATTACCAGAGGGTGTACTCATGGTGATCCATGAAAAGAGCCTTTTTCCTGACTTCAGGTTTGAAGAACCACAGAGAATATATAAATAAATAATAATAAGGTGATCAAAATTACACTTAACAGAACCCCCACTGCGATCCCCACACTGGACACAATAATCCGTGGAGGCTTTCCCTCAGGCTCACTCGTTCTCCTCATAGGCGAGGCAGGCGCGGGAAGCACAGAATTCGCATATACTTCAGCTGCTTTGCATTCCATGCTGAAGAAAAATCCTGATATTAAAAGATCTGCAACCGATCAACTGAAAATACTCCTGCAGAAAGACGAGAACCTGAAGTTCCCTGAGACGATCTGCTACATCTCCTTCACGCACGCAAGGGAGGATCTTATCGCAGAACTGGCGCATGCCTTCACTCCTGATTTCCCCGCATCTCTTTCTGAGAACCTGGTTTTCAGGGACTTATCACCCGGCTCATTATTCCCAGCCTATAAGGAAGACTGGCAGAGCATCAAATCATTGAAAAGCGTGGACGAAGAGCGGGAGATCATGAAAGAACTTGTCGCTGTGCTGGATGCCAATGCGCCCAACAACCTTGTGATAATCGACTCATTGACCTCACTTTTCCGAGCATGCAGCAGGTTACTGACCTGGAATGACAAAATATCTTTCCTTGAGGAACTGCAGCGCAAGTCCAAGAAATGGGACGGTCTCGTATATCTCCTGCTCGGCAGAGGAGTATTTGAGAGCATGAAGGAAGAGGAGATGATGGGTGTGGCTGACGGTGTGCTGGTATTCGAGTGGTTCGAGGAAGGATTCGCAAGGCAGCAGGGGATGTACATGAAGAAATTCAGGGGCGTAATGCCGCACATATCAAAGGACTTCATAATCAGGTTCGATACTATGATAACAAACACGGATGGATTTGTTGTGACAAACGTCAAGCGCATATTCGGGCGAAAATAAGTGTGATATATGGATATTAGAAAACATGCTATTAAGCTTCTGGTCGTTATCGTTCCGATATTCCTTATCGGATATTCACTTGAGTACTTCAAGAATTTTCCTATTGAAGTGGGGGAATATTTCAATATATCAACTGAATTACTACCGCTTGTCCTGTCATTTACTGTATTCGTAATAACATGGTATGCGTATGGCAATAGCGGGGACAATCATTCCCTTTTCGTGGGTGCATCTTTCCTGCTCATCGGAGTGATGACGATCTACCATATGCTCTCCTATCCTTTCATGCCTGCTTTTATAACACCCAATTCCCTTCAAAAGTCGGCTTTATTTTGGGGCATGGGGCTTATGGTCATATCGATCCTGTTCCTGATAAGTGCGTATATCTATAGCGGTACATTGCCCCATTTTCTGAAAAAACCGATCCTTATCGTTGAAGTTAACCTTATCTCGTTCATACTGCTGGTAGGTGTTCTGGTCTTTCACCGTGATATACCATCGCTGGTATACACAGATGGGAATCATTCTGCCAACTTCTTACATCTCGTGATGATTTCATCAATAATTCTCGCATATTCAGCTTTTCTCTATCTAAAAAGATTTCGCAAAAAACCGCAAAATTTTGTCATCTGCCTGATATACGGTCTTATCATCCTTATTTTCAGCAACTTTTCATATATATATTCAGATTATGCAGGGAACCTGCTTAAAGCTGCAAGTTTTTACTTCGTATATCTTGCGGTGTACAAGTCATCCATCGAAATGCCTTATGAAAATATCACCAGGGCGGAAAAGAAGCTTCGCGTGGTAGCAGAAGAGAGATACAGGAACCTCGTTGACAACGCCTATGATGCAATAATGACAACAGACCTTGAAGGGAGGATAATAACGTGGAACACGAGCGCACAGAACATCTACGGGTGGACTGAAGAAGAGGCAGCCGGACAGAAACTCTCCAGGTTATTGATCCCACCGGATAAGCAGGCAGAGAACGAACAGCTTATCCACAGCATCTTTATTGGAAGGAGCATATCCGGCGTGGAATCCGTGCATAAGAAGAAGGATGGCAATAAAATAGATGTAAGCCTTACGGTTTCCCCACTCAATAATGCAGAGCACAGGATTATCGGTCTTTCATGCGTTATCAGGGATATCACTGACCGTAAAAGGGGAGAAGAGATTGAATCTGAAAATATGCGTCTTGCCATTGTGATAAGAGCAAAATCCGAACTTCTTCCCGCCATCAGTCATGATCTTGGCACGCCGTTGAACGCCATGATAGGTTTTTCAGAACTGCTGAAGCAGGAGATACCCGGGAAATTGAACGATAAACAGAAGATGTATGTGGAAAATATCCTTACCAGCAGCAACCGCATGCTTGATATCGTTGACGATGTTCTTGATCTGGGGAGAGCGGAAACAGGAAAGATCGGGCTTGTGACAGAAAAAATATCTGTTCCTGAAATACTGGATGAAACTATCGGTTTATTTAAGGATAACGCCGCAAAACGCAACGTGGTGTTCAAGAAAGAAACCGACCCTGAACTTGAGTTCATAGAGGCTGACAGGAAGAGGTTCAGACAGATAGTGTTCAACCTGCTCTCCAATGCTGTGAAGTACAGTAAGCCTGAAGGTGGAACTGTGACCATAACAGCAAAAAAACAGGGTGAACTGGCAAAGTTTGCGGTCATTGATAATGGGATCGGGATAAAGGAAGAAAATCTGGGGAAACTATTCCTGCCTTTTGAACAACTCGATCTGGGTATAGCCAGCAAATACGGGAGTACGGGGCTTGGGCTTGTTATTACGAAAAAGCTGATTGAACTGCAGGGCGGTGAGATATCGGTGAAGAGCAAATACGGCGAGGGGAGCACTTTCACCTTTACTCTGCCCATCTCAGCGAATACAAAAGAGTCACTCAAAATGTGAAAAATGCAATATGATTTTCACCCGCATTAAAATTTCAATGCCTTTAAGATCCATAACCTCTTTATAACCTCAGGTTATTAATCGAGAGAAAAACGATAATATCATGATGCATAGGCAGGAACAACTATAAATACCCGGAGATACTAATGTCTTATTGAACACATCATAATAGTTATTATAATCATAAAAAAACGATAATTATGACAAAAATACTCGTGGTCGAAGATAATCCCCTCAATATGGAACTGGTAATAGAGATACTCTCATCGAAGGGGATTACAGTTCATAAGGCGGTAGACGGGGAAGAAGCTATTAGGAAAACAGAAAGAGAGGTCTATGACCTGATCCTCATGGATATCGAATTGCCTGGGAAAGATGGGGTGGAAGTGACAAAAATAATTAAAGTAAAATATAAAAATATGCCTGTAATCGCCCTGACTTCATACGCAATGAAAGGGGATAAAGAACGTTTTCTTTCGGCAGGGTTTGATGATTATATCGCAAAACCCCTGGATATACCTGAATTTATTAATAAAATTGATAAATACACGAAAGTAGGGGATAAACTGGAAAAATGCCCGGAATCTTCCTGAAACCGGGAAAAAGTATGCAGCTTTTGTCATATTAAAAATCGTACCAATATGTAATGCAACGGTCTCGCGAGGGGAACACCTTTACATTTACCTTACCGATGGGAGGGAAACAGGAGTGAACATGTAACAGAGGTGCCTGTAATAAGGACAACTATATATATTATATAATGCTAATGATTATGAAACAAAAAACGTTTATAATAGAAAATAGTCTCTCAATTCGAAACAGACGCTTCTGATACCGAACCATGACATTATTACTTATGGGGTGGCAGATAGGCAGCCAAAAAATGTTCGAATGAAGGGAGGATTAAGGAAGTAGAAGGTAAGAAATGAAAATCGGTACAAAATTAGGGCTCAGTTTCATAGTAGTGGCTTTGTTCATTTTCATTTTAGTTATGATGAACTGGATAATAATGGAAAAAGCAAGTGAGCAATCATTAACTGAAGAATATGCGCACGACCTGTCAAAAAATATTTATTTAGAAGAGACGGATGCCGATGCCTATATAAGGCGAGCCGCCTCTGCATACTTTGAAATCGAAGAAAACGCCACAGAAGTGGAAGCGATAGCACAGGAATTCTATCGAATTCATAATAACAATTCGGTTTCAATTAGCAAACTGCGGGAAATGTTAAGCACTGACGAGGAAAGGGAAATAATATCTGTCATCTCAAGTAAGCATGAAGAATTAAGAAACGTTTTTGAAAGAAATCACAAGTATTATAAATTAAAAATAAATACACTTGCACGTCAAAATGAGATTGGAGTAAAGATTGCTGATTCAAGACATAATTTAAAGGTTATTATTACCGATCCTGTTTATTTTGAGCCTTTCTCTAAAAATATTGCTTTTTATTCTCCTGTAAGTAAAAAAATGGAGAATAAAAAGGTTCTTACGCTGTTCAGGCAGCTTGGATACAAGGAAAAGGAATATGTATGGCAATACAAAGATCAAATACATCTGGATGATGTACTCTCAGTGGTTGCTGAAATGGATGCCATTATCAGGCTTACCGATATTTCTGAAACTGCTAAAAGCGAAATATTATCAATATTATCTGAATATAAAAATTATTCAATGCCTCTTGTTGATTTGATAGATGAAAACGATTTAGACCGTTTATCTGCACACAATTCCAAATATTCCAGAAATTTATGGATTATGAGAGAGGATGATCTGAAAAAACTTGTTATTGATCCCAAATATGGCGACAAATTCAAGCAATTCAAGATAATCATGGTGGGAAATACGCAACTGAGAGTCAGTTTTGAATATCTTCTTTTTGAACTTGGACATCATGAAAAAGAAGTTCTCTACCAGGACAAGGGAATAAGAACAGTGCATTATGATGAAATATTAATGACATATGACAGCATGAATGTGATAATCAAAGTACTCGATTTACCTCAAAGCGATATTGCAAAAATTTCATCAATACTTACAAATCACAAGATTGAATTAGACAATTATATGAAAATGCGTACCCAGAGTGAGGAAGCGATTTCAGAGATCACACAAGAAAAAACCATCAAAATAACAGAAATGAGAGAAATATTTCGAGTAATTCAGGAAGGAAATGCCAGTACCGAAAAAGCAGGTCTGGATTTCCTGGCAAGTATTCAGGGAGGAAGAAGGAAGGATCAGGTAAACACTTTGATTATGGGAAATCTTATCGGCGGACTTCTTGTTGTTCTGATAGCTATCTGCATAGGTCTCTACATTCCCTATTCTGTCTCCAGACCATTAACAGATCTCAGCCATAAAGCTAATGAAATTGGTATGGGTAATTTAGATGCGAAAATAAAAATCAGATCAAAAGATGAAATAGGGGCACTCGCTATATCTTTCAACAAGATGACCGATGATTTGCGTAAATCTCGAGATGAAATCATTACAGCCAAAGAATATACAGGCAACATCGTAAGATCCATGACTGATACCCTTATTGTGGTTTCGCAAGATGGGATCATTCAAACCGTCAACCCTGCCCTGTGTAAACTTCTGGGCTACAATGAACACGAACTCCTCGGTAAACCTGTCATGATTGTATTTGTAGATAAAAAGGAAATACAATTTAACGGGTCAATTCATAATGATTTAATTGAAAAAGGTTTTAACGCTAATATCGAAAAAACTTATCTGGCAAAAGACGGCAGAAAAATACACATGCTTTTCTCGAGTTCGGTCATGCTCGATGATAATGGTAAATTTCAGGGCATGGTCTATGTGGCACATGACATCACAGAGCGCAAGCTGGCAGTGGAAGCATTGAAGAAACTTTCAAGCGCGGTGGAGCAAAGTGCTGATAATGTGATTATCACCAATAAAAGTTCCGTTATCGAATACGTCAACCCTGCTTTTGAGAAACTTACAGGTCATTCAAAGAAAGAGGTGATTGGTAAAAAGCCAGATATACTCAAATCGGGTAAACATGATAAAGAATTCTATAACAAATTGTATGAAACCATTGTTTCTGGCAGGATTTTCCGTGGCGAGATTATTAATATGAAAAAAAATGGCGAATTGTACCACACGGAAACCACCATCATGCCGATAATAGACACGTCGGGAAATATCACACATTTTGTCTCTACTGAAAAGGATATAACCGAACAAAAAAAAGCAGAACAAATACGAATTGAAAATGAGAGCCTGGCACTGGCGAGCAAGGCAAAATCAGAGTTTTTAGCCAATATGAGCCATGAACTGCGCACCCCTTTAAACTCAATCATAGGCTTTTCAGAACTGATGAAGATGAATACAACCCTGAATGAAAAACAGGAGCACTATTTGGAAAATGTCATTACAAGCAGCCAATTCTTGCTCAAACTCATCAATGATATTCTCGATCTCTCCAAGGTGGAAGCTGGAAAAATCGAGCTTGTATTCGAGAAGATGTCCGTGCCTGCGACCATTGAAGATACTTTCATTCTCATAAAAGAGAAAGTGGCAAAGCAAAATGTTGTCCTGAAAAAAGAATTTGACCCGCAACTGGATATTATTGAGGCTGACCAGCAGCGATTCAAGCAGATATTCTTTAACCTGCTGAGCAATGCGGTGAAATTCAGCAAACTGGAGGGAGGGATTATCACCATAACGGCAAAAAAGGAAGGGGATATGGCGAAGTTCTCTGTCTCTGATACCGGCATCGGGATCAGGGAAGAAGATCTGGGGAAATTGTTTTCCACATTCGAGCAGCTTGATTCTGGCATCTCTAAAAAATACGGTGGTTCAGGCCTGGGTCTTGCCATTGCAAAGAAGCTGGTAGAACTGCATGGCGGTACAATAACGGCAGAGAGCAGGTACGGCGAGGGGAGCACATTTTCTTTCACACTGCCGATCGAGGCGAATAAAAAAGAGTTGCTCAAAAAGTAATGGAATTGGTAATAGAGATACTCGCATCGAAGGGGTTTTATGTTCATAAGGCGGTAGACGGGGAAGAAGCTATAAGAAAAACAGGAAAAGAGGTCTATGACCTGATCATAATGGATATCGAGCTGCCCGGGCAGGATGGAGTGGAAATTACAAAAATAATTAAAGCAAAATATAAAAACTTACCTGTTATCGCCCTGACTTCATATGCAATGAAAGGCGATAAAGAACGTTTTCTTTCGGCAGGGTTTGATGATTATATCGCGAAACCTCTGGATATACTTGATTTTATTAAAAAAATTGACAAATACTGTAATTTTTAAAGGCTTTTCAGCAGCTTCAGGCTTGCAGAGCCTTCTTCAACAGTCCTTGCCTCTGTCACAATCCTTCCTTTATATACATCCAGTTTTCTAATGACCTTTTTCCAGTTAATAGTCCCTTTGCCGAGCGAAAGGTGCTCGTCGCTTCGACCTTTGTTGTCGTGAAGATGTACGTGAATTACCTTGCTTAAGTCCTCAAGGAATTCATCTACCATGCCGTTGGTATTGGCATGCCCGATATCCAGCGTAAGACCCACGTTCTCGCGCTCAAGCGACTCTATCATCCCAAGTATCTCACCCGGCTGTTTTCCAAGGATGAACTGCATGTTCACCATGTTCTCAACGCCTATCCTGATACCGCGCTCGGATGCGAAATCGCATATTGCTCTTAAGCCTTCTATATTCTGTCTCCATGCCATCTCAGGAAGCTGCATTCCAAGAGGTGAGAGGTGACCGGGATGTACGACTGCCAGTTCCACAAAATCCGAGGCTCTGTCAAGGCATCGTGTCATCTGGCTTATGGTCTCCCTCCATATTGGGTGGTTCAGGCTGCCGAGGTTAAGGTCTGAAAAGGGAAGATGCAGTGTTAGAACAAGGTTCGTTGTCTCTACAATGTTCTGTATCTGAGATAATGTAGAGTCGTTCAACTGCTGTTTACCTTCGCTCACTACCTCCCAGCCTGTAAAACCAAGGTCTTCAAGGTCGTATGCCCAGTCAAAAGGATTGTTCACAAGTGCAAGGGATGAGAAACTGACTTCCATGGGGTGCTTATTTACTCTCATTATATAAGGATTATTTGCAAATCTTTAATAGGACTTCCAACGATTAAAAAGCCCTATGAGACTGGTGATGAAATTCGGCGGGACTTCTGTCGGCGACGGAAAACGCATAAAGCACGTCGCAGAGCTTGCGAAAGAACACAGGGACAGCGGTAATGAGGTTGTGCTTGTGACATCAGCCCTGAACGGTGTCACGGATGCGCTCATGAAAAATGCAAAGGAAGCCTCTGAGACCGGAAAAACCTCGATCATAAAGGAATTCATCGCCGACCTGACAAAACAACACCATCAGGCTGCGCATGAAGCGATCACAGGCAATAAGGCTAACAGGATCGTAGAGGTCGTAACAAAAGAGCTTGACTCGCGCATCGAGGAACTGGAGAAAGCCCTTATCGGTATATGCTACCTTGGCGAGCTTACGTTGAGGTCTATTGATTATATTTCATCTTATGGCGAGCGGCTGACCGCTCCCATCATTTGCGGTTCGCTCAACTCACTCGGGATA
>Ga0180732_1001725_pt1 | contig 12777 bp, 14 predicted proteins | sample KR11_01MetaG_FD_148674 | JGI IMG/M metagenome (GOLD analysis project Ga0180732, IMG submission 148674) | Groundwater microbial communities from the Olkiluoto Island deep subsurface site, Finland - KR11_0.1 MetaG | ecosystem: Environmental > Aquatic > Deep subsurface > Groundwater | place...
TGACCAGAGATCAAGTGCAGAAATTGCTCGCTGAAATGAAGATACAGAAAATGATCATTGTCGTCGGAAAAACCAGTGCAGCCAGCTGGTATCCTCCTGGTTCTGGAAAAAGAAAGAATGTCTGACAAAGCTTCCCGAAAAGACTGTAGAGAAGATCTATCTTGAATTGCGTCAAAATGAAATTATTAGCGCAAGTTTAGCGCAAGTTTAGCGCAAGTTAATTTTTTAAGTATCTATATATATATTAAAGAATTATACTACATTCATTAATTAAGCTGTATGTAATTTTAATGCAATTAAGACGCAAGCGTCCAGAGCAGGTGGTCTCTGCTCTTGACTCGTGTTAGTGTGAAATTCGAATTGATATTGAGATCAAGGCGTTATAATGGAGGTAACAGTTCAACGTTCACGGTGAACTGTTATTAATGGAGAAGAACCTCATGCGAGCTATGGTTTTAAGCGAGCCCAATCATTCTCTTAGTCAATTAGATATCGCCATTCCTGAACCCGGTCCTGAGCAGGTATTAATTCGTGTAAATGCATGTGGTGTATGCAGAACTGACCTGCACATTAAAGATGGCGAGCTAAACAGACCTAAACTTCCCCTTGTTATGGGTCATGAAATCATCGGAACGGTGGTTAAAAAAGGATTAAAAGTAGAAAGATTTTCCATTGGCGGCAGGATCAGGGGCGCCGCAGTTCTTGTAGTTGATTAAGGAAAAATATCCTATGAAAATAAAAATATTGCGAATATTTGTTTTGTTTTTATTTGTTTTTTCCGCTGTTCAGTTGCAGGCTTCTGACTGCTTTGGAGAAAAAATTCCAGTAATTGCCAGCATTTTTCCAGTTGCAGACATGGTAAAGCAGGTTGGAGGCATGTATGTTGATGTGACTATTGTTATTCCTTCCGGCGCAAGTCCTCACACATATGAACCAAAACCTAGCCTGTTAAAAAAGATTTCCGAGGCACGTATTTTTTTTATTATTGGAGCCGGTCTTGAATTATGGGCGGGAAAATTTGTCAGATTATCAAAAAACCAGATATATACGGTGAAATTGTCCGAAGGAGTTTCTCTGATAAGGTTGTCAGAACATATTCATGATGAATTTGAGCACCATCGTGGTGAGGCAGATATTTCAGATACAGAGTCGGGCTTTGCTAACCCTCATATATGGCTTGATCCTGAAATCGCAAAATTGATGGTTAATAAAATTATTTTTGCGCTTTGTAAGATTGATAACAAAAATATGAAATACTATGAGAGGCGGGGATCAGCGTATTTAGATAAATTGAATGAACTCCATGTCTTGATAACTTCGACAGTTGAGAAATTTAAAACCAGAAAATATATTTCCTTTCACCCTGCATGGGATTACTTTGCAAGGAGATATGGACTTGAATCTGTCGGCGTGATTGAAGCGGCTCCCGGAAGACATCCTACGCCAAGAAGTATACAGAATATTATTTCTCTTATAAAACAGCACAATATTCGGGCTGTTTTTGCTGAACCCCAGTTGAATCCAAAGGTTGCAGAAGTAATTGCCAGGGAGGCAAATGTTAAAGTGCTTCTTCTTGATCCAATGGGAGGCCAGGATATAAAAGGCCGCGACACCTATTTTGACCTTATGAAATATAACCTTAATGTCTTGCAGGAGGCAATGCTTTGATAAACCATGAAACAGAGGTTGAAAATAAAAAGGCTGTTTTTGTGGACCTTCAAGATGTCTGGGTCAGCTATTACAAGAAATGGGTACTGAAGTCTATATACTTGAAGTGCTATCAGGGTGAGATTTTTGGCATAGTAGGACCCAATGGTGGTGGCAAGTCAACTCTGCTAAAAGTAATTTTAGGACTTGTTCGTCCTCAAAAAGGTGTAGTGAATTTATTTGGGCATAAGCCTGACAAACATAACAGACTTGAAGTTGGATATCTGCCCCAGATTTCTAAAGCTGACAGATCTTTTCCTGTCACTGTTCTGGATGTAGTCCTAATGGGATTATATAACAGGCTTGGTTTTTTTAAACGACCTGGAAACAGAAGCAGGGAAGTTGCGATGGAGATGCTATCCGAGATAAATATGGCTGACCATGCAGGAAAGCCTTTTGGAAATCTATCCGGAGGCCAGCAGCAGAGAGTTCATATTGCCAGAGCCTTGGCATCAAAGCCTAAACTATTGGTACTGGACGAGCCTTCAACAGGAGTGGACAGTGTTGCTCAGGAGGATTTTTACGAGTTGCTGGTCAAATTTAGAGATGAAATGAATATATCAGTAATAATGGTTTCTCATGATATAGGAGTTATTACTGCCCATGCAGATCGCATCGCATGTTTGAATTTGCAGATTCACTATCATGGCGAACCGGATCCCTGTTTTGAACCTGAAATAATGCAAAAGCTTTATGGTAAAGATCTGAATGTTATGGTTCACGATTCTAAATGTGTAACGTGTTTTAAGAAACATGAACATAATGATTGAAATTTTTAACCTCGAATTTATGCGGAACGCCTTTATGGCGGGTATAATACTGAGCCCGGTTCTTGCCGTGGTGTCATTTTTTGTCGTACTCCGCCGTTTATCATTCGTGGGAGTTGGTGTGGCTCATTCAGCATTCGGCGGCATTGCTTTAGGGTTTCTTCTGGGCATATCCCCCACCCTTACAGCCATTGCCTTTGCAATAGCTGTTTCCAATGCAATAGGCTACATAAGCAGGCACGGCAGATTAAGTGCCGATACAGCCATTGGAATTTTTTTTGCTTTAGCCATGGCGCTTGGAGTTATTTTTATAGGCATGTCTGATCAATACAATGTAGATCTTTTCGGATATCTTTTCGGTAACATACTTGCAATTACCGGTGAGGATTTAATAACTATTGCGTTGCTGGGAGGGCTTGTCCTTATATCCATTTTTTTGCTTTTCAAAGAATTACTGTTTGTTTCATTTGACAGAGAGGTTGCGCTGGTCAGCGGAATACCCGTAGCTTTTCTTGATCATTTTTTTCTTACGATACTTGCTGTGTCAGTTGTAATCAGCATGAAAATTGTAGGGATAATTCTTGTTTCAGCTCTTCTTGTGATACCTGGAGCAGCGGCTTCGCAAATAACTGATCGCTATATTCCAATGATTGCAACCGCTATTGCAATAGCTTTGATATCTACAGTAGGAGGATTAATGTTTTCATATTATGCAGACCTTGCATCAGGCGCAACCATTGTAACATTATCATCCATTATATTTTTTATATTATTTATAGTCGGCAAGTTTCGAAAATAGGAATTAAGGGCTAATTTCTTGACAATACATCTGCCAAAAGATATATAAAAAAAATCTTTAAATAGTATGACCTTCGGAGAGGAGTGATGTTACCTTAAAATTATAGTATATTGTATTTTGGGCAAACCTTTAATTTATGCTGACGAATCTGGTCCGAAGATTTTGGTCTGGATTTATAAAGATTAACAAGTTTTAAAGGAGGGGTTAAATGAATCGTTTTATTAAACTAATTATTGCTGCAAGTTGTATTTTTTCATTGATAGTTTTTCCTGTTGCGTGTGGTGGGGACGACGCAGCGGAACAGAAAGCTCCTGTTAAAAAGGCAGAGGCAACGCCAGCGGTAAAACATGAGGCGGCAACGCCTGTGGCACAGGAAAACGCAAAACCAAGCCCTGACAAAGCCATTGAAATGCTCAAGGCAGGTAACGCCAGATTTGTTGATGGAATACCTACTCATCCTCACATCAATCGTGCGCGTCTCATTCAGGCTGGAAAAGAAAATCAGGGAGATCATGCTTATGCTACGGTTATTACCTGCTCAGACTCACGTGTGCCTGTTGAGCTGGTATTTGATGCAGGCGTAATGGATATTTTTGTTATCAGAGTTGCAGGCAATGTCTGCGATACGGACGAGGTCGGATCAATTGAATATGGTTTAGCACATGTTAATACTCCGGTTTTAGTTGTTCTTGGCCATACCCAGTGCGGAGCTGTTACTGCCGTTACTCATGCCGTCCTTGGGACAGGACACGCTCTGGAAAGAAATATTCCGCCTCTTGTTGACAACATTCAGCCCGCAGTGAAACTTGCCATGTCTAAACATGCTGATGTAAAAGGGGATGCAATTGTTCCATATGCTATTGAAGAAAATGTGTGGAGGGGAATTGAAGACCTCTTCATGGCAAGCCCTGCAAGCAGGGAGATTGTAAAGAGCGGAAAAGCAAAAGTGGTTGGTGCTATATATGATGTGGGCACAGGTATTATTAATTGGCTGCCGGAAAGCAAAACAACGGATATCCTTAACACGGTTGAGGCAAATCCTGATCGAGCTATGAACGCTATGGCCGGCGGCGAACATGCTGCTGAAGCATCTGCCGGTGGTCATCATTAAAGACCGCTCAACTTAGGTTAGATAGAGAACAATAAAAAAGGCAGGGTCGGTAATGACCCTGCCTTTTTTATTTGCTATTCACGTAACAGATTGAAACATTTTAATATTTGTGATATACAAATGCAATCTCTAAGAACATTATTGGAATCTTCAATTGCATAGTGGTAAGAGATCAAACATCTGACTTTTTCTTAATGGACAGCATATTTATATTAAATTGTAAACTATACAATAAGATGCACACGTAATGCGCGTTTTTTCCCACTAATCATTGTTCAGCTCGTTAACAGGATTCACGTATAGGGGACTTACACCCCATTAGTTCACGCCCATGCCTGGCGTACCACAAAACGTTCCACCGGACTCTCGCTAACTGCGAGGTTTATAGGTTATGTGTCAGGAAAAAGTCGGGAGTTTGCAGAAAATGAAAAGAAGGCTTAAAAAGATCGACAAAGATAAATTGATAGCAAGCAGTCTATGGTCTAATAAAATCAAACCGGATTGTGTAAACGAGAACGTCTTTCTCACTATTCGGGACAACCGGATCGATATGTATCACAATGGCGGAAAACTTTTTGGCTATGACAGTAGTGGCTTTAAAACACACCTAAAATATGCTTCCGTAATAACAGAAAACGGGAGGGATTATCTGTCTGAATCAGAATTATCAAGTTATAAGTTGGCTTCTAACTTTGAAGAAAATTATCAGAGAATTAAAGAAAACTGTTCCAACTATTCAGAAATAGAAGCTTCTGGTGTTTCAGACTTGTATCACAAACACTCATACTTATCGAACAGTAGTGTTATTGTTTTGGACATTGAAATTTCGTTTGAATCATTAAACGAGGAAAACAAGCAGGATAGGATTGATATTTTACTGCTCAATAAAAACTCTAAAACTCTTCAATTTGTTGAGGCAAAGCACTTCTCAAATAAAGAGATTTGGTCAAGGACAGTTCCTAAAGTGATAGGTCAAATAAAGAGATATGAATCACAATTATCAAAACGAAAATCAGATATCCTTTCAGAATACGCTGAGTATGTGAAAGATATAAACGAAATTTTTGAAATATTGTTGCCTGTGCCAACTGATATTGACGACAAAGTCACTTTGTTAATTTTTGGTTTTGATAACGACCAAAAAAACGGAAGATTGAAAAAACTTATTACAAAAAATCCTAAATATTCAGGAATAAAGAACTACTCTATTGGAAACATTAAGCAGGTGTTAACTGAAAATCTTTGGAAAACAAAGGTTTTGTAATTATGAACTTTAAGATTCACAGAGGCACTAAAGAGATCGGTGGTTCGTGTGTGGAGATTTGGACAGATAACACGCGAATTGTTATCGATATAGGAATGCCATTAGTTGAGAAGGATGGAAGCGAATTCGATTTCACAAAATATCAAAAACTTTCCCCCAATGAATTAATTAACAAAGGAATTTTACCAAACATAGATGGCCTTTACGCAAATGCGAAAAACTTAATTGATGGTGTCTTAATTTCCCACCCGCACATCGATCACTATGGATTCAGCAGTTATCTGCACCCAGAAATGAAATATTATCTGGGGGAAGCTGCTCATAAAATCATTGAGTTGACAAGCATTTTCACCCCTCAGCAAAACAACATCAAAAACGCAACATATTTTGAAAAATCAAAGCCATTCAACATCGGAGATATTACAGTTACACCATTTGGGATGGATCACTCTGCATTCGATGCTTATGCATTTTTGATTGAGACAAACGGGAAGACGCTGTTTTATTCAGGTGATTTCCGTGGTCATGGGAGAAAACAAAGAACTTTTAAATGGTTTACCCACAATGCGCCAAAGAATGTTGATTATCTATTGTTAGAAGGAACCCAAATCGAAAGAAATACTAAAAAAGATACAACAGAAGCTGATATTGAAAATGAACTGGCAAATATATTCTCTGAAAAAGAAAAAATAAATCTAATTTATTCATCAGGACAAAACATAGATAGACTGGTGTCAATTTATCGTGCGTGCAAAAAAACAGGCAAATTGTTTGTAATCGATATTTATATAGCAACTGTATTAAAAGAGCTTTCGAAACATGCAGCAATACCCTTCCCGTCGAAGAACTTTGACGAAGTTAAGGTAATTTTCCCCTATTTTCTTTGTAAACGATTAGCAAGTGAAAATAATGAAAAGCTACTCTATCAGTTTCGCAAATTTAAAATTACAAAAGAGCAAATAAGTTCGAATAAAAGCAACATTGTTTTGCTTGTCAGACCTTCAATGAAATTTGATTTAGAGCATATCCCAAATATTGAGGGCGGTAATTTAATATACTCATTATGGGAGGGCTATTTGCAAAAGGAAAACACGCAAAAGTTTATTGAGTATTTGTCAAATAAACAATTTAAACTCTATAAAGTTCATACGAGCGGGCATGCTGATATTTGGACATTAAATCAAATGGTAAGCGCTATTGGCCCGAAAATAATAGTCCCTATTCATACATTCAGTGGAGATGAATATAAAAGACATTTCAATTGTCCGGTATTGGAAATTAGAGATGGTGAAGAAATTACAATATAGACAATTGCAAACTATACAATAAGGTACACACGTAATGTGCTATTTCGTTCCATGATTGTGTTTATGGTAGAGAAGATTCACGGATAGTCAATGTCATTCGAAGAATTTACATTAGGACAATGATATGTAGCCACCAGAAAAAGAGAATTCCCTGATTGTAGGTGATGCGGAGACGTTGGCCGAAAAGGTGATTATGAAAGATAACTCAGTCCCCAGGTGGTCTCGAAGCTTTCGCAGCGATGCTATGAAAGACGGTATGGCACTTTTTAGCAATCATCTGCACGGGCTAAACCTGCCGGACGAACCTGAAAAACTGCTGGAAGGAACAATTATGGTTGTGAACGCTTGTTGTGCCTATCTCAGCATCGATGGCCGCCCACTAAACGATTTCCTTGCGATGCAAACGTATCGTCCAACGGATGATGCAGACGCCAAATACGTGTTTACTTTCAACGTGTTTGACAAAACATATGCTCGCATCTTGACGCCAATCGATTGCAAGTTTCTTGACTTGGCAGACTTGTTCGGCCATCCATGGAATGAGTTCAGTATTTGCGGGTTTTCCGACTTCCTTGTCTCACGTATTGATGGTAATCCGTTATCTGAGGATGAGATTGAGGACATCGAAAAAGTGATTGCCGACGACTTGCGTTTCGATTATACCGAGGAAGAAGTCGATTTCTGGACCGACCCAGATAAGATTGAAGGTGCACTTTACGTCTATATTTATGATGTAGACCGAGATGATGCTGAAGGCGGCTGAAGCTAATATCCACCTTAAGGCGATTGCCGATACTTTATAGCGAGTCCAAAAGGAGTTACTAATGGCACAAATTATTGCTGGTGACAAATTTTCGATAAAGGAATTTCCGTTTGAAGATGAAGTTCATGATCTTGCAGACTTTATTGTTGCTCATCCTGAGATTTTGGGCGCAGAAGTAACAATATTGGCGCGTGAACTGCAAGTGCCGACAGCGGCAGGGCAAAAAAGGATAGACTTTCTTGCCTTTGACACAGAAAACAATCAGATTGATATTGTCGAACTAAAAAAAGCTTTCGCAGACGAAAAAGTTCTTCTCCAAACCCTGCGTTACTCCAACTGGATTAGGAATAATCCTGATACAGTTCGATATCATGTCAAAAAAGAGGGCGTGAACATTAATCCAGAAGAGATTGACACTGACTCTATTAAGGTTATCATCGTAGCCCCCAAGATTTCTCGTACCTTGGCAGAATTGTGTCAATACATAACCGCTTTCGACTTTGAATTTATAGAACTGCAACGATTCAAAGACGCAAATGACAAAGTATACGCTATTACAGACCGACTTGAGGTCGAAACAATACAGCCCACTCCCCCAACATGGCAGGATACCTATGATCTTTCATGGTATAAACAACACGCTGTTCGCGATCAGCAAATTAGTGATCTCGAAAATGCCATAAGTGCACTTACTGGAATCTGCGATGAAAACGCGTGGGATCTACGGGCAAGATATGTTAAGTGGTCTGTCAGATTTCAGACCACAGGCGGCAGAAATGCCTTTCTTATCCATGTACGGAAGACACAGAGCCACCATTTATCATTTTGTTTAGGCGAAGACTTTGATCTTTCTAAGTTTCCAATACCTGAAAAGCTCAAGAAATCCTTTCATCACAAGAAGGGTAGCAGGTGGTGGAAGACGGATTTGGCAGTCGACGAGCTTAAGTCGATGGTTCCCTTGATGGAAATATCTTATCAAAACGTTATGAAATGACGCCCAATCGGGTAAGGGGGAGCTTCTCTCTTCCTCCCCACAACACCACGGCTTGCGGGTTCGCACCGTAACAAATTGAAACACTTTAATATTTGTGATATGCAAACACAATCTGTATGAAAGTTATTGAATTCTTGCGTTGTTCTCATGGTAAGAAATCACAACTCCGCAATTCAGGCGAAATATTTACTTTAGTTGAACTTAATATACGAATAAGCGGAAACTTTTTCCAGATATATAGCTTTATATCATGGAAATTTTTCCATTTATAAACACTGTTGGGGCCATAGAGGCACAAAAAAACAAATGTCTGAAATAATATACAAATGTGATTGTGGTAAAAATCTACGCTTTCCTTCATTAAAAAAGAAAATCAAAGTAACTTGTCCGGCATGCGGAAATTTTTTCTATTTTGAGAATGGTTGCAAAACACCTGATAACTTTACACTTATTGCAAAAAATATAACTTATTGTTGCGAGGCAATTAAACAAGAGTTTCCAAGTGAAAAAAAACTAACTCGTTGGCTTTGGGGGATGGGCCTTGCTACCCAGCAATATCGACTTGCAGGCCAAATTTCGCTAAAAGATTTGTTGACGGTGATAATGGAAAATGAATCTGATTTTGAAACCATTGTCACCAAATTGATCATTCTTGAACTTGATGCTGATTCTCCACAGATTTCTTTAGAGGAGATAACCGAAATTACTCTATCCAAACGACCTGAGATTATTCGTGCTATAGAGGAAGCAAAAAAAGAATTCTCCAGTACAGATAATGTGTTGGCTCAATATGCTCGTTTGGGTGCAAAGTGTTTTCCTAAATCCGACTTCGATTTCTAACGATATAGAAATTGTGATTAATGATGAGGAAAGAGCAACATGAGGGCAAAGCCGTCATCTAAAATCAGGTATAAAAATAGATGGTTCAGTTATTTTGATTTGCTCGGTTTTTCCAACTTAGTGAGAGAACACAATATTGAATATGTACTGCCAATCTATGAAGAAATATTGAAGGCAATTGCTCAAAAAGCTGGGGCTAAAGAAAAGTACGGAATTTCATATGCATGGTTTTCAGACACTTTCGCTATCTATACGCAACAAATTGAAACACTTTAAAATTTGTGATATGCAAACACTATCTGCATTAGAATCGTCTGAATCTTAAGTTGCGCAGTGGCAAGACATCTATGAAAATAGTCAGAAACTATGTGATAATTGGTTGGGCGGAAAGAGGGAAAGCATGATTCATACTCTTTCTTATGAAATTGTGGATGGACACATAATTGTCATTAGCTCGAACGGCAACCTGCTGATTGACACAGGTGCTCCTTCGAGCTTTGGCAACGATAATACTGTATCATTTGCTGGCAGAAATCATTCCGTGAAGAAAGATTTTATGGGTGTGAGTCCAAAATCTCTGAGCGACCATATCGGAATAAACATCAATGCCCTGATCGGAGCTGATATCTTGAATCAATATGACATAGTTATCTCTCCTTACCAAAGACAACTGTTTGTTTCAGAAGAGGAACAGCATGTCGATGGGGAAGAACTGGAACTCGACGAATTCATGGGCATTCCCATTTTAAAAGCGTCTATGGATAAGGATACGATTCGGATGTTTTTTGATACTGGAGCCAGGTTGTCATATCTCCATCCTAACATAGCCAAAACCTATCCACGAATTGGGACAGAACTGGATTTTCATCCCGGCATCGGTCGATTCAATACAGAGACATATCGCGTACCAATTACACTCGGAGGAGAGACCGTGGAGTTAGTTGTGGGGATACTCCCTCAACTGCTTCAGATGACTCTTATGATGTCCAATACATCAGGAATACTCGGCACAGCCATCCTGTCTGACTATCTTGTGGGGTTTGCACCGCGGAGAAAGAAATTGATCTTACAGCGGCTTAAGAAAGAACTGCCCAACGGGGTAGAGGCGAAGCACTACCTGGGCGCGCCTCAGCCCACGCGTTTACCTGAAAACATACACACAGAAACAGGTATGACAAACGCATCATCTAATCCCTTCATAGATCTTATCCGGAAGGCATTATCTCTCAATTGGTGCATGGATCCTTGTTGTACAACATGCGGGGCTATGGATTTTCGATCAGCGTTGCAGGAGGTAAGTGGTAAACTTGGTGGCCCCCTTGCAAATGCGCTTTATGACGTAAGTTTGGATGAACTGATGAGCTGGCCGGAATGGGAAGGCGCACTGGTGATTGCTGTCAGAGAGTTGCCACTTCCTGGACAGGCGACTTCACTCCTTGAATCTTGGCTGGAGCAGGCATGTCAGAATCTGCGCTTCTTCGACGTTGTTCTATATAGGCTCATTCGGTATCTGCCAGAGGATCATTCAGCGCGAGTAGAATGGATCAAGCGAGGTGTATCTCTTGCCATTCAAACCTGTGATTTCTCTTTGGTCGAATCCTTGATTCTCACTTTGCGTAAGAATGCACTTCAATACGATCAACTCATGGCACTTGCAAAAAGGTTTGCGAAGGAATCAAGGCAAATGCAACGGGTGCTGCGAAGCGCTTGCAAAATCCCGCATGAATTTAGAGACTACTCTCGATGTTATGAGCGGAGATTAACGTATTTGAATCAGGAATTTAAAAAAAATATACAATTGTATTTTGATAAATTGCCAGATGATTTTAAAATATTAAGAAGAAGATTTATTCCTGATAATGCTATTTATCCAAATAATTGGGACGAAATTTTTTCATATCTTGTAATGTGTCTCGATAATAAGGGAGATAAAAATATCCCTGAACCGCCTGTCCCCTTCATATTAGCGGGATCTTGTGCACCAGATGTTAATAAATTTAAGCGTTTTAATGAAATTATAATGTGGTCGCAACAATATAATTTTCTTGATGAATTGGAATATATGATATCTCAAAATAAGCGTGGCTATTATTATGGTGAGACTTAAAATGAGTAATTCTTTTCTCATACAGGAAAATTATCGCTATCTGCTCTGCACGTAACAAATTGGAACCCTTTAATAATTGTGATATACAAATACAACCTGTATGAAAATAGCCTGATGCTCTATATGTTCTTCTGGTAAGCAATCACAACTCCGCAATTCAGGCGAAATATTTACCTTAGTTTAAATTAATATCCGAATACATGGAAAAATTTTCCAGACAGATATATAGTCTGATATCATGGAAAAATTTTACATTTATCAACACGGTTAGGCATTGAGATTATGATTGGAATTCCTGAAACAGGCACCCCAGAGGCTCTAGCATTCTGGACCGCATTTTGGCCAGCGCTGTGGTCTGGTGCAATATACAGTGTTATTTGCGGCATCGTGGTTGGCGTGATAGTTGGCATTGTACTTATTTTGTTTCAAAAGGGATCCGAAAAACGTGCTATTGCTCAAAACCACGCTCGAGACTTGTCTCTCAAAATGGATCAACTTCGTAACGCAATATCTCTAGAAGACGTTGTTACGATCACACATGCCAAAGACACAATGCCAGCCCCTGCAACTGCTGTGTTACAGGCACTTAGCGATTCTCCATTGACCCTGTGGCGTGAGACATTACCCAAAAAAGCCATAATCCTGGATGCCGCAATCAACCTGCAGAAATGCTGTGCAAATTATAATGGCATCGCCAGCGCAGTTGATCACGAACTCCGGCAACAGGTTCGAGCATATAATCATGCAAAAACGCTTCAGAGCATTAATGATAAGCCTTACCATATGTATGCAGTCGGCAAAATGTTAGATTTCTCAGGAGAAAGCCTACTTCAATGGGTATCGTCTACGTCGAGAACAGTCGAGCCCTACGAAAAAGTATGGGAGACAATCAGGCAGACAGGAAGGGTTGTCCAACTAATGCCGCAACTACAGCAAGCGCGAGGTGCCGTTTTAGATGCTGTCGAAACAATTCGTCGTACGATCAATGCCTAACGAATAAGGATAGATTGTGTGAGCGCAGCGAACCACAATCTTATCCGGTTGTTGGACAAGCTCGGTGTATCTGCATATTCTGTATATAAGGAAATATCTTTTTTTGAACAAGGGGTAGGAAGTGC